>Ga0233434_1004007_pt1 | contig 11529 bp, 14 predicted proteins | sample SI_122_August201_4_FD_182738 | JGI IMG/M metagenome (GOLD analysis project Ga0233434, IMG submission 182738) | Seawater microbial communities from Saanich Inlet, British Columbia, Canada - SI_122_August2016_120_MG | ecosystem: Environmental > Aquatic > Marine > Inlet | place: Canada: British... | reverse complement strand
TGCCTGGGATGCAGTAATTGGTTGGAGAATTGCAACATATTATGTTCCAATTTTGATTACATGGCTGTTACTAGTAAAATTGGCCTTGAGTAAAATATCAAAATCAGAAATCACATAGAAAGCACTCCATATAGATAATATATGACATATAGTTAGTAGATAATATATATAACACTAATAATACTAGTGTATGCAAAAATTACTGGATCAAAAACTGAAGGGCTATCTTGACTCTGTGTATATCATGTCACATAGTTACAGCACAATTGCATCATACAGACTCTCAATAGTCAACCAGAACAAAACAGGATTCAGAGATTACTTGCAAGAGACATACAACATCAACGAATTAGAGTTTGCAGAACAGACCATGCAGGAAAAGTTTGACGTTTATGCAACACTCAGAGATCATGTCGTATACCTAGATGGAAAAAACTACAAACCAAAATCAATTACAACAAGACTTGCAGCAATCAAAGGATATTTGAGATTTTTAGGATTGAAAATCTATACAGAAGATTGCAAGCATATCATCAAAATGCCAAAAATAATTCGTGAACCAGAAGTTGCATTGACTAAAGAACTGCTTCTTAGAGTATTAAGGAACGTACCACAAAAAGTTCAGACGGTAATTCTGGTATTGGCTTCAAGCGGGATGAGAATAGGCGAACTTGTCCAGTTACGATTATCAGACATTGACTTTACTACAACACCTACTACGATCAGATTGCCAGGTAAAATCACAAAGACTAGGACGGCAAGGGAAACTTTCATCACATCTGAGGCTACAAAAATACTCAAAGACTACCTTTCAGTACTCCTAAAATGGAATGAAAACCAAAACAACTCACATCTTGAAAATATAACGATATTCGGACAAAACCCACTTGCTGATCACAATCCGAATGAAAACCCAAAACAACCTGCCCATCTTTCAGCTGAAGGCTCACTGATAAGACAACTGCAATATTATATCAAGAAAGTCCCTGACTTGAACAAGACTAATCCTAACGGAATCAGGGTCATTCATTTTCATGCCTTAAGAAAATTCTTTAGAACTACCGTAGGCAATGCTTCTGGCAGAGATTTTGCTGAAGCCTTGATTGGACACCAGTTCTACATGAATACCTATTACCAATTGGCAGACGAGAAAAAAAGAGAAATGTATCTTGCAGTTGAACCACATCTTACTCTCTCTGATTTTGAGACAGTTGATAAAAATATAAAAACATTAACTGCAAAAAACACCCAACTAGAAGATAAATTCAATGATCTGCTGCAGTATTTGAGAACAAACAGCATTGATGTTCCAAATTTTTCTTAATTATTTTTAAAAAAGTTTAGTTTGTTTTCTATGATGATAACTTTTTCTTTCACAATCATGACATTTTTATTCATTGCTCAACAATTACTAGAAATTGAAAAATAAATTTTTCATAAGAGAAGTCCGATATAGAGGAGGAACCATGGAAATAGTTGTTCCTCCCACATTTGTAAAAAATCTAATTAAAAACAAAAACTCTAACAACAATAAATACATCTTGATGTGGCTAGACAAAAGATGGAATTTGATAGTTTCAGGCCTCCCTGTTTCATATGAACATGTAAATGGAATCGTATTGGAAAAACAACTATACAAGCACGGAGGTTCTTGGGAATTTTCCATTCCTATTGATGTAAGAAAAGTTATGATTGCCAAAAGAAATATGAAAAACATCAAACAAATAAAAATCTCTTCGAATGCTCTAGGACATCTGATCTATAGTCCATTATAGAAAAATTACATGGCAAGAACTGACTCGATAAAACAATCAGCAAAAAAATCTACCTAATTCTAAATTCTTGCATGCTCTACCTTCTTTCTAGAAACTCTAGGCTTTGCCCGCATGGCAGTCCCACAGCAGATACAGAACCATTCTTCAGTCTTAAAGAATGCAGCACAGATTGAGCATCTCTTCAGCCCAGGACTGTATATTTTCAAATGATTCTTTATCTCATATCTTTTGCATAATCCGTGACATGGTCTTGACATTAAGATCGCTTTTTCTTCAAAACTGATTCTCTATACTCTTTAAACATTGGATACCGCATCAAGAAGTCTGTATCTATGATGGTTTGTTTTTCTTTGGCTAGCTCGATTCCTGATTCAGTAATTTTTGACTTCCCTGTTCCTCTTGCAGATTCAATCAGCCCTGCCTTCCGCAAATAGAAGTTTGCCCATCTAATTCTATTGTGAAACAATCCCTCATTACCAGAAGATTTTTGCAGGTTTCGTTCTTCTTCAGACAACTCAAAATGATCAGCAAGAAACACCCATATTTTTTCTATATGGTGAACTTTTTTATCTTTTAGAAATTCCAGTAAGGGAGCACCAATTTCCTTTTGATTAGGTACTACCATTCTATATTACTCCGCAATCCAACTGAGTCAACCGCACTTAATTATTTTAACTAGTTATTATTTTCTATCATGCTTCACTCAATAATGCATCCATTAATTTCAAAAATCGATCAGCATTTGATTACTTGTCAAAAATTCAATAGCTCTAAATTTTTAATATAAGGCAAAAATATTGTGATTGTGGCAGGAAAAAAGAAATGAAACCACCAACAGTTGTATCGCTATTTTCTGGATGTGGAGGCATGGATCTTGGATTCAAAAAGGCAGGATTTAATATTATTTGGGCTAATGACTTTTTCAAGGATGCAGTTGCCACATATAAAAAAAATATTGGTGATCATATAGTTTTAGGAGACATTACAGAAATTCCCAGCAGCAAAATTCCTGATAATCCTGATGTGATTCTTGGAGGTTTCCCATGCCAGGGGTTTTCCATTGCAAACTCGAAAAAGCCAGCATATGACAAAAGAAATTTTCTTTACTTGGAAATGATTCGAGTGGTCAATGACAAGCGTCCCAAGTTTTTTGTAGCAGAAAATGTCAAGGGAATGACCTCAATCAATGACGGACAGTTTATCAAAAATATAATTTCTGATTTTGAAGATGTAGGATACCGCGTAAAATACAAGCTTCTTGACATGATCAACTATGGAGTACCACAGACAAGAAAACGTGTAATAATAATTGGAAACAGAATTGGCGCTGAGAATCCATTCCCCAAGGAAACACACGGCTATGAAAAAGGCCAACGAGTCCCTGCTACAACTGAGGAAACTATAGGCCATCTTTGCAATGTCCACACAAGAGAGGAGCCAGTAAAAGTAAAAGATCCTAAATCCAAAAAAATAAAAAAAGTGTACAATCATTGGGCAAAAACAAAGATTGACGATGAATTTTGGGGACGGAAATATGATGTTGATCAGTTTGACATCTGTGATTATCTAAGACATTGGAGAAACAAAGCCGGATATGGAACAAAACAAATTGATGACTTGTTTGGATATGCATATACTGCAGGACACTGGTTCAGAAAAGACAACAATTCTGGAAGCATACCTAACCCTGATGACTGGAGGAAGCTAAAGGAGATACTAGGGTTTGACAACAAATACGACAAGCAAGTTACAACCATGGTTCGTAAAAAGATCACATACGAAACCAGCCTTCGAATAAACAACTGGGATGCGCCAAATGACACAATTATTGCAACAGGATCAGAAATTCACCCAAAATCACCAAGACGTCTCTCAGCACGAGAATGCGCAATCATTCAAACTTTTCCAGACAGTTTTAAATTCATTGGAAAGATTGATTCAATTCATACACAAATTGGCAATGCAGTTCCTGTCTTGTTTGCAAACAAGATTGCCAATGGCATCAAAAATGAATTGAAAAAACCAATGACAATGAACCAGCAATCATCAAGAAGAAGAAAAAATTAGTTTATCAATTATTTTCACTGATCTGTAATTTTGAATTTTTTCAGACCTAAATCATATTAGCAAGTAAATGTGAAAGTATGATCTGTTGACTCCAAAAGAATTAGAAGAACTGGAAAATACATACCTTGATGAGTTTCATCACTTTCTTTTGTTTGCAAAAAGAAGAATTTTGAGGGGCCTGAACACCAAAGAGACCATAAGAAACGACTGGGAGGACAAGTGGAGCCCAGACTCTGGTGAAAGAAGAAGTGAATTTGACATTGGCGCTGAGAGAATAATCTATGCATTTTTCAACACACAGGGGTTTGGAATACCAAACTCTACACCAGTGGGATCTGACATGTTCTTTGAGACAGAAGATGCATTCATCCACATTGACATGAAGACTGTTCAGACCAGGAATATTGGAGACTATACGACATCCATCTTTGTCGGGCAAAACCAGAACAGTTACTCATCAGACTATTCAGTTCGCTCCAAAGGGGGGCTTGTTACAAGATCATACTCTGGAAATTTGCCCTCATATTACAATGTAAATGGAAACATGAAGCCATGTCTTACGTACTTTCTTACAATCCTCTATGAGGAGTTAGACAATGCACCTAAATTCAAAGTTCTTAACATTAACATTCTCTGCATGCCAAACGGCGATTTAGTAAGCCAATACGGTGCACGAGTTTTCAAAGCTGGAAAGAATCCCGACAAGGTGCGATTCAACTTTTCAGAAGTAGAAGACTTTGAACTGTTGAATGATCCCAAGCCAAAAAGGATCAGAATTGCATACTTTAACGAAGACATGGATGAACAGTGGAAAACTAAACTGAAATACCTGAAAGGTGTTTACGACGAGCAGAGATTTTGATTTGTTTGATTCTCATCTATCCGATTATCATAGAATGATTGAAAATTTAGAAAAAAAATATCTAGATAAATATTATCATTTTTTGATGTATGCAAAAGATACCTTGTTTGAGGGATTTAGATCTGCAAATGACTTGAGAGATCAATGGGAGAATAATTGGGAAGCAGAATATGTTCAAGGCGCAGAAAGAATAGTTTATTCTTTTTTCAACTCACAAGGATTTGGAAAACATAACTCAAATCCTGTTTCTTCCGATTTGTTTTTTCAAACAGAAGACGCATTTATCCACATTGATTTGAAAACAACACTTACTACCAATAAACCTGATCTTAGTCCTAAACATGACATCGAACAAAACCAATCAAGTTATCAAGGACCCATAATCATAAATTCTTCACAATCAAATATTTTTAAAGCTCAATTACCCACACACTATAAAACAACAAACCCTAAAAACCAAACTCTTCCATGCTTAACATATTTTGTAGTAATTATTTTTGAAAAAGACACTTTTGAAGTTCCTTGCATGTATATTACATGTGTTCCAAACGGACTATTAAAAAAATATATGGAGATAGAGTTCTTAGTGCAGGAAAAAGAAAAGATATCAATGCAAGATTTAATTGGAAAGATTGTAAATATTTTGAACTTCTAAAAACTTCTACCATTTCTCCAACAAGAGTCAGAGTGATACATTATGATGACAATGATTCAAACCTAAATATTCCTTGTTTAATTTGTAAAAAATATAGAGGACAAGAACTGAAATACTTTGAAGATCCGCCAAGAGGTCAACCAGTACCTGCAGGTCAAACAAGAAAAAAATTAATGGTCCTAATTCCTTGTAAAAGATGTAACTCAACATTCAAAAAATTAAGTTTGAAAGATGAAATGAAGGATCTTAAGGAATTGTATAAACCAGAAGAATAATAACGGTATTTTAAGAGCAAAGAATCGCCAAATAACATGACTGCTATTCAACCGCTGGATTACAACAAACTATCAAGTGATGCGGATAAACTTATTTCGTTTCTAGAAGATACACAGAACTTCTTGATCATGATTCTTGAAAGATCCCATGATTTTAAAAACCTAAACAGCAAAGAGAAAAAAACATTACAGAATATTACTTATCCGATAATCGAAGAAATTGGATCAATGAGAGTAGCTGTTTCAGGAAAATCAGAAGATAAAATATTCAAAGAAAAATTGTCACAATCAAACCTAACAAAAAATTCTCTGGCAGACAAACTCAGCATTGTAAACACTGCAAGGAACAATTTTCTAAACGAACAAGCAAACATAGATCTTGCCAAGATATGGTTTGAAAGTCTAGACTCTCTTCTTGACGAATTAGTTATAGCAGTTCCAGGCGGCCTGTTCCTAAACAATGCAAAGATATCATTAAAACAAATGATTTTTGAATAATTTTTTACACAATTACTATTTCAATTTCACTAGAACTATTTTTGATACTTCCAGGTTCTGTATAGTCATGTTTTTGCCATGATGCAAAAGCCTCAGCTCCGATTTTGTGATTACCTTTTCCTAAATCTGATGCCTTGAATACAAATTTTTCACTAAAGTCAAATAATTCTTCTCTTACCTCTTCTTCTGTATGTTTGATGAAAGGCTCAAAGTTTTTGGCTATCTGAACCCAAATCCTTCTATCTTTATTTGGATTGACAAGTTTTGGATTCCTTGTCCAAAAAATTGCTGCTTTTCTATAGGTATCAATGGTTTTACCCAATCCTTTTTTCCTAAATCCTCCTGATGCCAATTTAACTCCATATTTCAACTTGAAACCAACATCATAGTTGTTGTATGCCTTTGTCCAATTTGTCTCATTAAAGCCATCTCTAATGTCACCTTCAACTGCAAATTGAACGATAATCTCGATATTTTCGTCAGATGTGTATTCCTCCTTGGAATTCACCAATTTTATGTCTGAAATTCTGCTTTCACTCATTTCCACAATTTATGATTTATATCTACAATATGTCCTTTTTCCGAATAGATGAATGCTCAAGTAATCAGTTCAGAACCAAAAGAAATCAGCATTTCAATTGCAGAAGCTGATATCGGAATTTTATACATTGTTCAGCATGAGCTTCTAAAAGTATCAAATGTCGATTTTGCAGGCGTTATTGTAAAACATCCTCTTACCAATGAATGTTGGATGAAAATCAATTCTAGTACAAAACCACTTAATGAGATTAAAAAAGCCACAGATACATCAATCAAGAACGCAGAAGATCTCAAAAAACTATTTAATTCTAAAATCAAGGTAAATTAGATTGCATCATCTGAAGAGAAATCAAAACAACTAACAACAATTCAAAACAAGATCTCATCATGGCTGACATCTTTACTCCTGAAAAAAGATCATGGATCATGTCAAGGATCAGGGGAACAAACACAAAGATTGATCTTCAGATGAACGAAATACTGCAAGGGCTTGGTTTCCCCTACAAGATGTATCCAAAAATGTATGGCAACCCTGATTTTGTTTTGGAAGAAGAAAAGATTGCAATATTTTGTGACGGAGACTTTTGGCACGGGTACAACTATCACAAGAAGAAAAAGCCTTCCAAAAAATACTGGACTGAAAAGATTGAAGGAAACATGAAGCGCGACATCAGAATAACAAGAAAACTCAGAAGAGGCGGCTGGTCAGTTCTTAGATTGTGGGAGCATGACATTGAGAAGAGAACTGGCGTATGTATTGACAAAATTATTGACAAAGTTCTAGAAAAATGACTGAAGCAAGAACAGTTTCATAAACTCTTCTGGTATGATCAGCTTTTTATCACAACAAATAACACATAGAAAAATGGCAGATTTTGTCGACTCGAGCAAACTGTTCTCAAAATGCATGACTGAATCAGGCAATGAAAGACTAACTGCAAGAACAGTTGCATCATACGTAGAATCCCCATTTGAAATTCACTGTAACAAGTTTGTCCCAGAGCATGAAAAAGATGAGATTACAGAATACCAAAAGCTGCTTTTTCAGAGGGGAAAAGATCATGAGACTCAAACAGTTCATGAAAGATATCCTGACATTACAAAATTAACATATACAAATCCAGAGGAAGGATTCAAGCTTGTTCTGGACTCCATGGTGTCGGGGACTGAAATTTTTCATGGAATTCCAATTTATTATTTGCCAGAAGGTCTTTACGGTTCAGCTGACATTATTGAAAAATCAAACGATGCAGATTCAATATTTGGAGACTATCATTACACCATCAAAGAAGTAAAACTTGCAAAAAACATCAAAGAAAAACATCTACTCCAAGGTGCATTTTACACTCTTATGCTGGGACAAATCCAGGGAAGAATTCCTGAAACATTTACCATAATTAACGGGGAAGGGGAAGAATCCATTCACGAATACTCTGATCACGAACCATTACTTTTGGATGCAATTGATGGAACAAGAAGAATCCTTCAGGGAGAACCGATATCGCCAACTCACGGGGGATGTGATTTCCCTTGGGAAAGTTATTCCAACAAGATGGCAATTGAAACAAATGACATCTCGCTTGTTGCTGGAATTAGTAGTAAAACAAAGACAAAATTCATTGACAACAATTACAAAACTGTAGAAGATCTGGCTCAGGCAAAAATTTATGATCTGACAAAGATGAAGGGGGTTGGAAATGTTTCTGCATTAAAGTATGTCAACAATGCAAAGGCAATCCAATCAAAGACACACATCGTCTATGACGCAGACTCGATAGATTTTCCAAAAAGAAAGATGGAAATATTTCTTGATCTTGAAGGAATAGATCCTACAATGGCAGTGGGAGAAGTTCCGTTAATTGACTACATGATTGGAATACTGGTAAGAGACGAGTCAGGCGAGAAATACACTGCGTTTACTGCAAAAGACACAGACAAAGAAAGAGAGATGCTGCTTGAGTTCCTTGAATTCATCAATGAACAAAACGACTATGTGATTTACCACTATCATAATTATGAAAAATCACATCTCTCAAAGATGATGGAAAAATATGAGGTTGACCGTGACACCCAGAACAAAGTACTTGATCACCTCATAGACATTCACACAGTAGCCACAAAAGCAGTGTATTTTCCTACGTACGGAAACGGGCTAAAGCAGATAGCGCCATATCTTGGATTTTCCTGGCAGCACAAGGATGTAAGCGCAACTGAATCCATTTCAATTTATCTTGATTTTGTAAAAAATCCTGAAGCAAACAAGGAGAGATTCCAAAAGGTAATTGATTACAATGAAGATGATTGTGTTGCAACTAGAGTGATCAAGGATTGGCTTGTGTCTGTGAAGTAATAAAAAATTAGAAAAAGCAGCATCAAAAGCTGCTGCAATTTCCACTCAATCGACTATGAGATATATCAAATCCCATGGGCTGTGTTTGCCATTTACATGCCTGATTCCTGGGAATGTCTTATCCAGTAACCTCAAGTTTGCCATCTTCTTTGTCACCATTCTTTTCCATCCTAGTGTGTCTTTGGAACTCTTGCCGTCAATCTGATAGGCAAGAATCCCATTTGCTTCGTTCCTTCTTCCGTATACATGAAGCTCAGCAATTCTATGATGTCCATCGTAGTCAAACTCGACAAGTTTTTTCTCAGTGATAGCCTCTCTGATCATCTCATCCCTAGTCCAGGATACAAAGTACCTGTCAGAAATGTTCACAAAAAGGAACATTCCTAGTAGGAATCTCAGATGTCTTAACTTAGGCATTGTTCTGAAACTAAACATAGCCTCCTCCTTCTGTCAAGAAATGTTCTGAACGACAACCTACCTCCAAACACTGAAAGCCATTTTGTATCTAAAGACAACACTAGGTATCCCTCAAACAAGTATGGTTCTATAATAGATTCCATACTTTACCATCCCAATAATTGTCGCAGACACATACGTGGTTCAATAGTTCTACAATGATTTGATCCCATGTAGAATCTTTGTAACCATATTTTTTTAGTTCGTCTTTTGTTTTCTGACGAATTTCAATTTTTGTGTTCATTGAGTATACATTTCGTCAATGTTGCATATAACATGTTACTCAGTATGACTTTATGACTTGTAATACTAGCAAAACTTTTTTACCTTTTTCACTGAAACACTTGAATTCTTTTCTTTCTTTTTTACTAACTTTCTTTTCAAAACTTTTTGTTTCTTGTTCTATCTTAATTCCTTCATCTTTGTATGTTGTAAAAAATATTAAAAGATTATTTTTTTATGTCAAATAAAAATTAAATCGATCTTCAAATTTTTATATATATATGTATATATAAAATTTGTATCTAATCAAGATATGATATTGATTTTCCTTTTAGACTAACGCTATATAAAGAAATGAGAAAAATATACAAAATATATGGGATATTAATTTTATATACATATATATAAATTTGAACCGCCTTCAGACCTTTCTTCCGTATTTCTTTAGAAGTGCTCTGATGACATCATCCATATTTTTTGTTTCACCTGTGCGTGCTTGTAATTCTCCACCTATCTTTAACAATTCAGAGTGCAGTTTATGATCTACTATGCGAATGGTTTTTACCATATTTTATGTATGTTATATATGATATATATGGATTTTGAGGCTAATTTGTGCCTAATTTAGGCGTAAATATCTAGTATGTTACACAATACTATTTTGAAATATGGTTTTGCTATTTTGATAGATTAGACCACTTTCAAAATTTTTCAGTTTTCAAATGAAAATCAAGATTTGATGAACTAAATAGAATAATTTTACACTAGTACTATTCATCTATGAAATGTTTTTTATGTTTGAATGTGACAATCGTACAAAAAATATTTCTACAATTTTTAAAATGAAAATTAGGTAATGATGAATCTTTTAGAATCAATGGCAATATGATTTATTTTTAGACTAAAATAACAATAGGACTCTGAATGAATGTGATCTTTTCAAAATGAAAAATCTAAATCAAAAACTCAGCTGCATCAATTCCTTCTTGTGTGATTTTAATCCAACGATTCCTGCCAATCTTTTCAATCTCAATAAAATTCCATTCATCTTTTAATGGCTGTATAATATTTTTATCAAGGCTTGCAAATCTTGCCTGTGAATGATTTTCTTCCTCTGAATTAATTGTAATTATCTCTTTTTCTTCAGCAATAATTGCCATCTCTTTTTTAGTTATCTTTTGTTTTTCTGCTTCTTTAATTATTCTTAATGCTTCTAACAGTTTTGGCTTTGGTATTTGTATCTCATATGTTGGCAGTGGTATTGTATCTTTTATTCCAAATGACTGTTGTTCTCCATCAAAGGCTGCATACTTTTTAGGTTCTGCATAAAACGGTTGCAAATTCTTGCATTCTTTTAGAATCATGCAGGCCATCATACATGCAATTGCCTGAATCTTTGATCCTGACGCTACATTGATGTAAATGTAATTGTTTTTCTCCTCACCAATAATTTCTTTAACTGATTTTATTATCTTAAACATGCTCAGTCTGTCTGCATAAGCAATTTTTAGTTCGACTTTCATTTTCTTGCATTCCTTCTTTATTTTTGCAAGGTACGGCCCTGACTTGTCTTCGGCAGTCTTTTCATGAACCAATAGCCACAGCTTGTCTGCTTTGGTTTCTTTTAGCGGGATTACTATCCTGTCAATTTCAAAGCCTAAGGGGGCAATGTGCACTCGGAACGTGGCTAGTTTATTCATAACAGTATGTACAGTATGCATACTATGTTGATGTTATATAATAATTTCTACAGCGTATCTAAAACATGAAACAACAAAACATAATTCAAAAAAGTGGATTTAGTTCTGGTTCTTTTTATCCCAGAATTA
>Ga0233434_1003999_pt1 | contig 11545 bp, 10 predicted proteins | sample SI_122_August201_4_FD_182738 | JGI IMG/M metagenome (GOLD analysis project Ga0233434, IMG submission 182738) | Seawater microbial communities from Saanich Inlet, British Columbia, Canada - SI_122_August2016_120_MG | ecosystem: Environmental > Aquatic > Marine > Inlet | place: Canada: British... | reverse complement strand
TTTCGTTTTTTACAAAAGTATTTCCCCAATGGAAAATTGGACATTTTTTTTGTCCATTTTTGAATTTCTGAAAAAACTTTCGGAGAAAAAAAACATGAAAAAATTACAATTTTCTGAATTCTAATTTGTTATTTTTTATTATTATACCAATTGCAAATAAAGTAAAAAATAATAGTAATTTTTTATAAAAAGATAATTTTAAATTAGCAATGGCGGTTTGCCATAACCCAATCCATCCTAAAATTAAGAATAAATCAGACCAAATAATCTGTTCTGTCATATATTTAATTATATATTTTAAAATTGAATTAAAAATTAATATGAATCATATATATTATAAAATGAAAACAAATGATATGTTACCAAAAACAAAAGGTCGTAAAAAGAAAGAGGTTATAGCGGAAAACCCGCCGAATAAAATAATTATAGAAAATGATTATGAAGAAATATACGAACCATCATTAGGACATCATTTACAACTCTATCGCGGAGACTGTCTTCAAAAAATGAAAGAAATACAAGATAATAGCGTTGATCTAATTTTATGTGATTTACCTTATGGAACTACCAAATGTAAATGGGATACAATAATTGATATAGAATCATTATGGGTTCAATATCAACGAATTTTAAAAAAACCACACGGAGTCATATTATTATTTGGACAGCAGCCATTTACTACGCGTCTGATTTCCAGTAACTATAAATGGTTCAAATATAATTTTATTTGGAAAAAAAATAAAACAACACAATTCTTACTCGCAAATTATCGACCGATGAAATGTACAGAAGATATATGTGTATTTTCACCTGGCGGAGCTGCCGCTGCTTCGCGAAAAACCGGAAATATGACATATAATCCGCAAAACTTAGTTCCAGTAAGTATAAAAAAGAAAAATTCAGAAAAACGTATAGGAAAAATGTTAAATCAATCACACCATTTAGGTCCAAATAATAAATTAATTAGTAATGAAGAATATGAGCAAAAGTTTACCAATTATCCAAACGAGATTTTGGAATTTGATATCGAATCAGATACAATCCACGAAACTCAAAAACCCATAAAGCTTATAGAATATTTAATAAAGACTTATTCAAATGAAGGGGAAACGGTATTGGATAATGCCATGGGATCAGGTACAACTGGTATTGGGTGTATTAATACAAAGCGAAAGTTTATAGGAATTGAACTAGAAAAAAAATACTTTGATTTAAGTATTAACCGAATAAATACAAACATATATAAAGAATCTACTACTACTACTATTTAATAGTTTTTAACTATAAAAAGTACCACTTACAAAACAAGACTTTTCAGTATTATCATCTATTTCTAACTGTTGGATTTCATTCATCTTGAATTGTTTTTTTTCAAAACCATTCAGGTAATTAAATACATTCGCAATCCTTGTTGCACTATCGCCGAGCACACCAATAGATCGATTACATGGGTCGCATAACCAGCCGCGAAACTCATTTGTTTCATGATCATGGTCAAATACGATTTTTTCTGTAGATCCACAAATAACACATTTAGTTCCTTCTGGTGCTTTTGTAGGTAATCCTTTTTCTTTGGCAAGTTTTTTGGCAATATTAACACCTTCACTGTCTTTTTTCCCACATGGTTTACACTCACCACGTTTATAACGTAACATATCAGCACCGAAGGGTAAACTCCCACATGTGTTATTTGCAAAATCAGATCTTTTTTTAACTATATGACATTTATTACATTCCATATTTGTAATTTTATCAAATTCGTCTTCTTCTATAGCAGAAGGAAAACGTGTCTTACCTGCGTATTCCGCGTAAATATTTCTAACGATTCTTGTAGAAGTCATGATTGTTCGTTTCATTTTTGTTTCTTAAAAGAGAGAAACAAAAAGTATTTCAATTTTTTTTCGTTTTAAATACATGAATATAGTAATTTCCTTATTTATGATAGATTATATACCATATATTATAATTTTCATTTTATTGATAGTTTTTACAGTGTTTTTTTATATTCGTGCCAAATTTGGGTTTTGGGTTTGTCAACCGGTTTTTCATATATATGACTTATACTACTATATTCATCCTATAGGTATCATTAAACATTCCCTTCCAGGAAAAAATAGATATACCAATTTTAAAAATATAACTACCTATATCTCTACAGATTTACACGAGTATCAAATACAAAAAATCATCCATTTTATTCGCGAAAATTTTTATCGAGAGAAAAATGGAAATTTTTTACCATCGCAAAATAATATATATCCATATCTCATAAATAACCAATTTAAATCCTTTATTTCACTCTATACAGAACATGATAAATTACTTGATAAAAAAGGGAAAATAATCGATAATCGCAGAATAATTGGCGTGATGACGTCAAAATCGCTTAATATTTTTATAAAAAAAGATAATATATCATTTGACTGTTATTATATAGATTATTTATGTGTAAAAAAAGGTTGCAGAAAAAAAGGAACTGCTCCTCAAATAATTCAGACGCATCATTTTAATCAAAGTCATTTAAATAAAAAAATATCGGTTAGTTTATTTAAACGTGAAGGCGAGTTGACTGGTATTGTTCCGTTATGTGTATATGATACGTATGGATTTCCTGTAACTTCTTGGACAAAACCAATAGATCTTTCTGCAGATTATCAATTTGTACTAGTAAATAAAACAAATATTTCACTCTTTACCCATTTTTTAACAGTGATGAGAAAACAATTTGAAATAACAATATGTATATGCTTATCCAATCTAATTGATTTATTAGAAACAAATAATATTTTTATTTATATGTTAGTTCAAAATGACGAAATACAAAGCTGTTATTTTTTTCGTAAAACATGTGTAATATATGACGGTCTAGAATCGTTATCATGTTTTGCTTCTATCAATAATACTGAAACTGAAATATTTACATATGGATTTAAAATAAGTTTTTGGAAAGTTGCAGAAAAAAATAATTTTGGCTATTGTATTATAGAAAATATTTCTCATAATCATCTTATTATTGATAATTTACTATTAAAAACGTTACCTGATAGTAAAAGTCCAACGGCTTATTTTTTTTATAATTTTGCATATACAACTTTTTCTCATAAAGACACATTAATTATTAATTAGTGAAATGATTTTTTACATTTATTAGTACATTCACATCCATTTAACTCTTTATATGTATATGTTTTATGACAATACATATCAGTGTAAAATTTTACCATGTGTGTATAAGTACTAGTTACCATTTTACATTTTTCTACACAATCGCATACGTTTTTAAGAACAAAATCCTCTTTTCCATGACAATACTTAAATACAGCAATTGATTTAGTCAGATGTCTATGCATTATAGTATAAATAATTATATGTTTAAATATATTTACACTGTATTTACATTAGTTAAATAGAATAATAATGTTAAAGATATTATATTTATATAATTTATGAATTTAATGACCAATTGTTTTCAACCGGTTGAAAAAATATATCATGGACATAATAATAATAAAAAACATAGCACTATATATCGTAATAAAGATCTAAAAAAGAATAAAAAGAATAAAAAGAATAAAAAGAATAAAAAGAATATATGTCGGTGTTATTTATATGAACCAAGATGTCCTCCTATACGGTGTAATTGTAGCGGTATTATTAACCATATTGATGGTATAAAGTTATAATTTATTGTGTATACTTATCTCGTATACTTACCCACCCTCACAAAAGAATCAATTATAAATATAATAAATATTCCTAAAAAAGAATATAATACTACTTCTTCTGTAACATTATTGGTTTTTTCATCCTGTTGTTCTTCTAAAAGTGTGATCATATAATTTAATTTTTTTAATAAAACATCTTCTTTATTCATACTTAAATCAGGATTATTGGTATTCATTATATTATGATAAGCCTGATTTACTGGAATTTTACTAGGATCATATCCAGGTAACATTTTTTTATAATATTTATCAATACTCTCATCTGTTCCGTAATTAGAATAATTATTTGATTCTAATTCGCTATCTTGATAATTTGGCTGAGGAGCTCTTCCAAATGTTCTAAACATATTCTGATTCATATTATTTGACATATTTGACATATTTTCATTAGCGATTGTTTTAGTTACCCCGGATGATTCTGGTTTAGGTGGCGGATTGAAATCACCCATTTCGTCATTTTCTCCGTCTTCGTCATCTTGATTAATATTATGTATTTTCTCTAAAACACTATTTACTTTTTGAGTATTAAATGACTCTTTCATAGGTCTTTTTTGAGTTTTATTATGACTCCTTTTTTTTTGGGCTATATAATCATTATCATTATTTGGTTCTTCATTAAATGGGGCTGCATTAAAAGCGAGAGACATTCTTATTAAAAAAAAAGATAATAATTTAATAAAAGGACTGAAATATTCTAAAGATATAAACTATTATTTTTTATATAATAATAGTATAATGAAACAATTTCTAAAATCTCAGACATGTGGAAGTATTTGTGCATTACTATTAGTTTTATTGTTATGCGAAAGTAGATTATTTAATTTTTTCATAAATTCGTTTTTAGGAAAAATGTTACTAATTGGATTGATAATGTATTTTAGTCATATACATAAAATTCTAGGAGTTGTTGTTGTGCTATTTATTATAATAATTTTTAATAATAATATTACCTATTATGAAGGTTTTGATAATGGAGATAATTTAGAAGATAATAGTGACACTCTTCAAGATAAAAATGGATCACAATCTGATGATAATAGTAGTAAAATAAAAGCACGTAAAATGCGTAAAAATAAAAATAATGATAATGATACCGATGATGACCATTCGGGAACTAAAGCAAAAGCTGCTAAAATTAAACAAAATAATGATAGTAATAACGATGATACAGATGATGATGATACAGAAGGGTTTGATATGATGTCTCATGAAAATAATATTAAAAGAGGTAAAGCATCTAATTCTATACAAGTAGATCCTTATATGAATTCTTCGACATCTGTTGAGCCATTTGAAGGATCGTCTAATATAGAGTCTTTTTCTGTATTCTAAAAAAAATATTTAATTATATTATGAATAATAAATATAATTATATCATTGGTATGTTATTAGTTATCTTTGTATTATTTTCAATAATAAAGTGTCAATATGTAGTTGAAGATTTCACCCCGGGTATTCGTCAGTTTTATCGTCCTTATTTACGTCAATATCGTGGTATTAGTAGTAATTTTTTTGAAAGTTTTAAAAATAAGAGTAATAAATATTTGAAAAAGGCTAATCTGATATAAATGTTTCGATGAGTGGAAAAATATCTTTATGAGATTAAAATTTGTAAAAATAATTTTATTTACCTATTTTAAGAAATGCCAAAACAAAAAAACATACAACCTACATTTAGTATATATGATTCATTCCATAGATCATTTGAATATGCAAACCGTCATATTGTTTATTTAAATAGCAGTAAGTTTTTCGCAGGTATAATCATGATATTACTGAACGTAGGATCAAAATTTATTACTATTCAGTTTAGTAAATCAACCGAAGAATATATGAAATATACTATTAGTAAACAATTATTGGTTTTTTCTATGGCATGGATGGGTACCCGTGATATATATACTTCATTAGGATTAACCGCCATTTTTACAATTCTATCAGATTATCTTTTTAATGAAGAAAGCGCCTTATGTGTTGTCCCGCAAAAATATAGAGTGTTAGAAAAATTGATAGATGTTAATAACGATGGAGAAGTTAGTGAAGCCGAACTTATGGACGCAATTAAAGTATTAGAAAAGTCAAAAAAAGAAAAACTAAAAAAAGCACAAAAGACTGCTTTCTCAACATTCGATTTTCAAAAAATTTAAGTTATATTTTCTTTATTTTTTATTTAGATATAGAAAATATATCTTTTATTAACTTGTATAATCTGGCGGAGGAATATATTTTTGTCCCGTCATATCTGCATATGACTGATATACTGAATTTAATTGTGATTTACATTTCATAGATTTTAATTCTGCCGGCGATATTTCTTTTCCTTCTTTATGTTCAATTAATTGTAAATCTATAGTAATTCTATAACAAATATCTGAGTTCTTTGAACTATCGTCATTTGATTTCAATTGTAAGTTACCTCCTCTTTGATAATTTATTATTTTTCCCCCATGTTGTATATTATTGGGATTGGGAAAATACGTATAAAAATTAGTTTCAAATTGCGCCTTTTTTACTTCATCTGAGCTGTTCATAATATTTGTTTGGGATAAGTATAGACGCTCAAAAATCATAGGATATAACGTAAATTTTTGTTTTACTTCTTCGGATTGGTAATAATAATAAGAACCATAAATAATTAGTAGCATATAAATAGGCGATGTATACAAACCACTCGTACTATATCTATCAAATATGGTCATTCTTTTACTAATAACAGTTCTTTGATGTCTTGTAATTTTATTTTTATAAATAAATCCCATTAATTCAAAGTGTCCTGGCGTATTAAATACAAACATATACTTATTCCATGAGTTAAGTAATGGTTCTTCGATTAGGTTACTATATGGTATACGTAATATATCTACACCATTCACAGATATCTTAGTAATTGGAATTATATTTAAACCTAATTCTAGTGATAATGCGTTAATCGCTACATTATTTGCCCAATATGATGAACTTAAAATATAATTTTCAATTTCATTTTCTCTAATAATATAATAAGGCTTATAATAATCTGCTATATCTATTGGAACACTATCAACTTTTCCTACTAAAAAATTATCATTTGATATATATATAATATTTACATATTCAATATATTGTTCAGGAGGAATGTCGGTTCCGGTTGCACGTTCTATACCTTTAATATGTGCTTCAAATATAGCGTTTAATGTATCAATATTTGACGGGACTATATTAGTTAACAAATTATTTATGGTTTGCGACCCTAGACTTTCGCTAATATATTTATATACTAATCTTCGTAAGTATTGAACAGTAAAAATATTATTTCCTACGCCCATAGACCCTTTTACAATTTTATTATCTGGAAATAAATGATTATTAGAATTAATTCCGTCACATACTGCTATAAAAAAACAATCACCTCCTCCTCTGTTCCTATAAATTCGAAGACCATCTGCTAATTGATTATAGGCTATTCTACTTATATCTCTTGTATCTGGTCTAACCTGAACACTTGTACTTTTGAGTAAGTTCCTTCGTAATATTGTTTTATAATGAGTTTCCAGATTTTGATATAGATTTTGCAAGACCGATTTAAAACTTGTTGATTTTATTATATTTTTAAAATCGGACGTGCTTCTTCTTGAAATGGTTAAATCTACTGGAGGCGATGGAATATCTGGAAGAATCTCAACCGCTGTTTCTTGGTCTGGGTCTGGTCCTGAGTCTTGAACTACATCCGAATCATTTGTTTCAAGAGGGACGGTATCCAAAGACATCGGAGGACAGGTTGCTATTACTAACGGATTTGGCGGAGCTGGAAGAGCAGGAGTAACTGGCGGAGCTGGAAGAGCAGGAGTAACTGGCGGTGCAGGAAGAGCAGGTGTAACTGGCGGTGCAGGAAGAGCAGGCGTAACTGGTGGTGGTGGCGTAACTGCTGGTGGTGGCGTAACTGCTGGTGGTGGCGTAACTGCTGGCGGCGTAACTGATGGCGGCACAGGAAGAGCAGGAGTAACTGATGTAATTAATTCACTTCCTTCCACTCCTCGAGCGTCGGGATTACGCTGTCCTTTAAAAGCAGGACCATAAACTATATTATCATCCAATTGTTTTAATTGCTCTTCTCCGCTTATTAATTCTTCTGAAATTAATTTACTATATAAATATGGATTAGTTACTTTATCCGAATCTAAAACCATTTTAGGTTTCACGCTAATTTTCCAATCTCCTTTACTCCATTTTAGGTCTGCGATAATATATTTTTTTTTATTCAAATAAAATTCACCCTTTTGAGGAAATAAGAAGTTTAATGTCACTAAAATATTATTATCTATTATTCCCTCATTAGTGGCTTTCTCAAGTGTTTTTTCCGTAAAAAATCCATGTGTATTCAACATAGAATCAAATAGTCCTTGATTAAAAAATTCCTTTACTCTAATATTTTCTGGAATTTTTTTTTCAATTAATCCTTTATTTAATTTTATCAGTGGATCAAAGCAAACTATTTTCTCCTTTGTATCCGGGATTGTCATTTTTGGTTTATAATCAATTGATTGAAACCCTGGAATATTTGTATTTAATTTAATTTTAATTTCATTTGGAATTGACATTTATATATATATTTAAAATATTAAATATGTATTTATACATTTTTATTTTAATATCAATTTAATATATGACTAAAACAAAACGTAAATTTAGTAAAAGACTATTAAAGTATTCTAATCCACGAACTGTGCAAAAAAAAAGCTTATAAATATTTAGGGAAGACTGTAAAAATATATCCTTCTTCAAAAAAGGATAAAAAATATCAAGTTTTTGACCCGAAACATAAAAAATGGATATCTTTTGGACAATTAGGATATGAAGATTATACGAAGCATAAAAGATAAAAAACGGCGAAAAAATTATTTAACACGAAGTAGAAATATTAAAGGAAACTGGAAAACAAATAAATATTCTCCAAATAATTTAAGTATTCATATATTATGGTAAAGTAGAATATATATTATATCATTATATATATATGAGTGATACAAAAGAAGACAACCTAGCAATTGAAGATCTTCAAATTAAAAAAAGAATAAGAACAGATGAGGGAGTATCGCAAAACCCAATAGAAAGACCGCAAAAGCCAATAAACCCACCACAAGAAGTTATAAAACACTTGAATGATAATATAAATATATATAAGAAAGGAAGCCAATTTGCTCTAGGAGATGCAGCACATGACTTCAAAATGGTCCGAACAGACATTTTAGATAAAAATAAAGATATATTGTTGAGAGGATTACCTGATGGTAATGGTATTCCAGCAAATTTTAATTTTCTTACAGAAGAACACATAGTTGATTCAATAATAATGCCACCTTTATCAGAATTATATGATAAGAATTTTCAAGAAATGCTTTATAAAATAACTAATACTACTAGTAAAAATTTACTTCCAAGTCAGATACAAATTGATGCAGGCGATAATAATATTAATACATATAGTGCTTGTAGTTTTAATATTAAAGAAATTAAACGCGGTAGTCCTGCAATAGTGGAAAACGATGAAAAAGGTGTTGATGACCCAGATGATTTTGCAAAAAATTTTATTGAAAATACTAATTTATTTGGAAATACAAATGAGTGTGTTTTTGTGATTGATTTCTCTCAACATGGTTTTTTAGAAAAATTAGCTAAAGGTACCGCGGTTGAAGGTAAAAAAATATATTGTGTAAATACTCCAGAAGTAGTAAATGATCCTGCAGGAAAACCTAACTCTCAAGATAATACTTATTTTCATCCAGAAATCTCTACCGGTGTAACATTAGTTCCTTTAATACAAACGGATCCGGAAAATATGAATTATAATTCGTGGAATTCTGAATTAAATTCTAAATCATATAATGATTTTTTTATTTCAAGGTATAATTTGTCACTTTCCCCTATTCAACAAGATTTTAGTAGTAAGTCACATACATTATATACTAACTTAGGCATTAATTACAATAATTTTAAAACATCTATAAATAATAGTAAAAAAGAAAATTCAATAACAACAATATTAGGTCATTTACAGACACTAAAAGACAAATTGTCACAAAATCCAGATAACCAATTTAAATTTAATGCGAAAATACAACAAAAACGCGGGGGTGATTGGTTTCAAGTATTATGTTGTTTAGATATTAAAAATCGTACATTTACCAACTTATTAGATAGGAAGACAGCGGAAATAAATAAGGATTCGCCTGTTTATTTTGTCACACACGATCGTATTGCGGTGGCATATGCGTTATTAGTTGGTGTAAATGTTATTTATTTGGATTATTATGGAAAAATTGGTGTTTTTAAAAATAATTTAGATCCTTCCACCTCTTTTAACGCTGAAATAGCATATAACAATTTAAGGAATGACTATGACAATTTATCAAAAGATCTTACGTTGTTTACGAATTGGACGACGAATCAATATATTACACAACGAAATACATTTATTCAAGAAATAAATACAAAAATTCGCGAAACTTTGAATAAATTAATTGAAAATCTAGATAGAATTTCTTCAACAGAACAACTTATTGCTCTTTTTAATAAACCAGATGATAATAATATTATAGTTCTATTTCAACACTTAACACAATTTGCCTATCTTTTGGTAAATTTTCCAGATTTAAAAGGTAATGTAGAAGAGATCGGCAAATTTAAACCGAACACAGATAAGAAGATCGATTATACATCAGAGTTAGATAAACTACAAGCTATTATGAATAAAATAAATACTATCAAATTTGTATATGAAAAGTATGAAAAATCAATTAAAAATGGTGTAGGTGATCCTACAATATCAGATTATATTGATTTTAATTGTAAAAAAATAAATGTTTATAAAGCAATTGATAAATTTAATCAGGTTGGTGAGGCAGTCGAAAAAGAAGTGAAGGAGAAGAATAAGGGTTTTACAGAACGTTTAATAGATATATCATCTCCTAGCAAGAAAGAAAACAAAGTAGATAGATTTATATTTTTACCATATATTTCGCTTTTAACAAATAATACTAATCGTAAGTTATTTCAATATTATCAACAATTTATTCAATTTTTTAATAAATGTAAAAGTATTATTATTACCGATGATGCAAAAACCAAGGATGGTATATTTAAAAAAATTATGGCTAGGGTTAGTAGATCTGGTAGACAACCTGTATCGATAATAAGTGCCAATATTACTTGTAATTTTATTTATGAAACCCTTTGTATATTAAATAATAATGAAGAGTCTAGCAAATCCGAATATAGTGAAGAAAAAATTGAATTTCCAGAATCTTCATCATCAGAAACTCCACCATCAGAAACTCCACCATCAGAAACTTCATCATCAGAAACTTCATCATCAGAAACTTCATCACCAGGTGATTCTATTCTAACTCCAGACGTTATGCGTGATGTTAATGATTCAACAGGGGAATTAAATAAAATTTTAACAGAGAGTGATAATAATTTATCTAGTGATAAAATTGTAATAGCTGATCTGATAAATATTATAAAAGAGCCATTAAAAGAAGAAGAAGAAGAAGCAGAAGAAGTAGAAGAAGTAAAAAAAGAAAAACATTCTTCTGTTTTTGATCGTATACAAATAATTTCTAAATTAGCTAGTATAAATTTGACACAAAACCCTTCCGGGGACATATTAAAAAGACTAAAGAATTTTGTTGCAAAGCGTAATTATTTAGTGCATGAAAGAGAGAGGGACCAAATCCCGGATCCGAAATATAAGATTGAGGAGCAAGTAACAAACCTCAATATGGCAATTGATTTACTGAATAATTTTGATTTGGGAAGAGAAACAAAATTATTCAGTAAAT
>Ga0233434_1003993_pt1 | contig 11551 bp, 10 predicted proteins | sample SI_122_August201_4_FD_182738 | JGI IMG/M metagenome (GOLD analysis project Ga0233434, IMG submission 182738) | Seawater microbial communities from Saanich Inlet, British Columbia, Canada - SI_122_August2016_120_MG | ecosystem: Environmental > Aquatic > Marine > Inlet | place: Canada: British... | reverse complement strand
CATCATCTACCAAAATACCAATCGAGAAAATCAGTGCGAATAAACTCACTCGGTCGATGGTCATACCAAAAATCCAAGCTGCGAAGATGGTCATTAATAAAACCACTGGAATCACTAGCGTTACCACAACCGCAGGACGCCAGCCTAATGCAAACCAAACCAGTAACGTTACTGCGCCTGTGGCAATGAAGAGCTTTTTAAGTAATGCATTGACTTTATCTTTGGCAGATTTACCGTAGTTCCTGGTAACGCTAACCTCAACATTGTCTGGAATGAGTCGGCCTTTAAGCTCCTCTACTCTGGCTAAAATATTTTCTGCAACTGCAACACCATTGGTGCCGAATTTTTTTGCAATGGCGATCGTGACTGCTTGCTCACCGCTAGCTTTTACGTCAGTTTTATTGGCTTTACCTGTGTAGTAATTAACCATATGGTCTGTTTCTTCTGGGGCGTAGTAGACATCAGCTACATCACGTACATAAACTGGCCTGCCGTCATTAACAGCAATTACTAAGTTTTCAATGTCTTCAACTTTTTTGAAGAAGTCACCTGAATAGACCTCCATCTTATAGCCATTGAGTTCAATATCACCAGTATGATCACTGACATTGGCCGAGCCGACAGTGCCTGCGATTTGTTGAATTGAAACGCCGTAACCAGCTAAACGCCCGGGATAAGCATCGATATGGAAGATTTCTTTTCGGCCACCAACCACAAAACCATTGTTGGTGTCTTTAACCTTTTCAAGTTGTTGTAACAACTCTAAACCTAACGAACGTAGCTGGCCATCATCAAGTGACTTAGACCAAAGCGTTAAATTAATAATAGGTACGTCGTCAATCTCTTTAGGTTTGATTAAGGGGCTTCTAACGCCTGGCGGCATAAAGTCAAGGTTGGCGAGCATTTTGTCACGCACCTTGATAATAGAGGCGTTCATCTCTTGACCTACATCAAACTCAACTGTGATAATACCTTGGCTCTTGTCACTGACTGAATAGACATGCTTCACACCTAGAATATGTGACATTAAGCGCTCTAATGGCTTGACTACGATATTAGCAACTTCGTCAGAAGAGGCGCCAGGATACTCAACAAAGAGGTCGATCATTGGTACCGAGATCTGCGGGTCTTCTTGTCTTGGTGTGGAGATTAAACCAATAATACCTGCGCCTAACATAGCGAAGAATAGAATGATTGAGAGCGGTGAGGTTATAAAGGCTTTGGTTAGCTTACCCGCAATACCGAGTTCGTGATCTTTATAGGCCTCAGTAATTAAATCATGCGTTATGTTTTCGTCTTTCGATAAATCGTCGTGATGATGATGTGGCATAATTTTTTTATTAGATATCCATTCCTGAAACCATTAAGATATTAGGATTGGCAACAATTTTTTCACCAATCTTTAAGCCTGATAAAACACTTTTCTTACTTTTACCTACCTGCTCACCTAAACGCACAAATCTTAATTCGGTTTTGCTTGTTTTTGGATTAATAACAAAAACACTCGGCAAGCTAGAGCGCCACATAATCGCCACTTCTGGAATAATTGGGGTTAGCACACCTGAATCTGTTTCAAAAATCTCTACCTCTGCATAAGCACCCGCTAACACTGGTACGCTTTCCGGTAAGTCAAACTTTACTTTAACACTGTGTTTGTTGTTGTCAGCAATTGGGTAGATTTGTGATAAAGTCGCATCAACCACAATATTAGCAATGTCTAGCTTAATACGGTATTTTTTGTCCAGCTTTAAGCTGGCAACTAAGCGAGAAGGAACATTGACCTCTACTTGAAGATCTTTAATGTTGGCAAACTTCATCAGTACTTGCCCCGGCTGCACGACATCGCCTTGATTGATGTTTTTCACTACAATCACACCGTCGAAAGGTGCAACCACATTGGCATCTTTTAAGCGCTCTTCTACTTGCTTAAGGTTAAGCTCTGCTTGTCTTAATTTGTTTTTGGCTTGTTGATAGCCTGTGTAACGAGAGGTTCTATTGGCAAACTTATCAAACTCAGGGTTGCCTTGACCACTCATCTTTAACATTGGATCTGTAAACATTGAGAACATACCTGGAATACCACCAAACATGCCATTAGAGTTAGGAGATACAATGGATTGTGAATATTGAACACCAGCATTTCTAAGTGCCTCATTGGCTGATGAGATATCTGCGTAGGCCGAATCTCTTTGTGCTTGGATAGATTCTTGCTCAAGTGTTACCAGGGTTGAACCTCGCTTAAACATGTCACCTTCTTTACCGCTGACACTTAATACATCACCTGAAACTTGTGCAGACAGACTCACCTGTGCAGATGAAACAACCACACCACCTAAAAGCGCCCTTTTATCAAGAGACATTCCGCTGACAGATTGGAGGTTGTAAACCGACTCAAAGCTGTCGGAATTTTGATTATAAATTTGGGATTGAGAAGGGAGAGAAAACGCCAATAAAACTGAAGTGACTAAAGGGGTAATCGGTGAGTTCATAGTTGACCTTTTATTAAGTAAGAAAATAAACTTTAAATCGAATTTTATATGATTAAAATATGCTGTGTATATTATTTTAAATAAATAATTTAAATAATACTTAATTTCATTGTAAGTTGTTGTTTTTAAATATATTTTATATATTTTTTATCTTGATAAATATATATAAAATCTTGATTATATTCTAACCTTTTAATATAGATAATTTTATACCTTTATGTCAATCGCTTTCACCCCTGGAGAACCTGCCGGCATCGGCCCTGATTTGGCTGTTATTTATGCACAGAAAAAAACTCGTAAAAATCTATTGGTTTTTACCGATCCAGATCTGTTGTTAGCACGTGCAAAAAAACTTAATTTATCTATTAAAATCAAAGAGAAAAACAGTACTCAACACCCGGGTGAAATTTGTGTTTTCCCAGTCAAAACAAACATCCAAACCAAAGCCGGTGTCCTGAATGTCGATAATGCGCAGTTTGTTTTAAACACGCTTGATGTTGCCACACAGCATTGTCTTGATAAGCACTGCGATGCTTTGGTTACTGGCCCTGTTCATAAGGGCATTATCAATCAATCAGGCATTGATTTTACTGGCCATACAGAATATTTGGCTAATTTGACTGACACTCCTAAAACAGTCATGGTATTGGCCACTGAAGGTTTGCGAGTGGCTTTAGCAACCACGCATATTCCTTTATCAAAAGTGGCTCAGCACATTCAGGCTGATTCGCTTGAACAAACCATTAGAATTATTCATAACTCTTTTCAAGGCTATGGCATAGCAAGCCCTCGCATTGTTGTTTGTGGCTTAAACCCCCATGCTGGAGAAGATGGTTATCTTGGTAGTGAAGAGATTGAAATTATCAACCCTTTAATTAAACAACTTAACCATCAAGGGCTAAATTTAAGCGGCAGTGTGCCTGCAGATACGGCTTTCACCCCTGATGCACTCAAAGGTGTTGATTGTGTATTAGCCATGTATCACGACCAAGGGCTGCCTGTACTTAAAACACTGGGCTTTAAAAAGGCTGTTAACATTACCTTAGGCCTACCCTTTATTCGTACTTCGGTTGACCATGGTACGGCGCTTGATTTAGCGGGCACAGGTAACATTAGCCTGGGCAGCTTACACACCGCACTAGATTACGCACAAAATTTTATTGACAATCAATATGCATAAAACTTACGCCACAACTACTGGAAACCACAAAGCGCGCAAACGTTTTGGGCAAAATTTTTTAATCGATACTAAGGTTGTTGATCGTATTGTTGCCACCATTGCACCAAAGGCAGAAGACAACCTGCTTGAGATCGGCCCTGGACAAGGTGCAATGACGCTACCTTTGTTAGAAAAATTAAACCAACTTCATGTGATTGAAATTGATCGAGATCTAATTGGCTTGCTAGAATCTCTTGACAAGGACAACTTAATCATCCATCAGGGTGATGCCATGAAATTTGACCTAAGCACCCTGCCTACACCAATTCGCGTGGTGGGTAACTTGCCTTATAATATATCCTCCCCTATTTTGTTTCACTTGCTAGAGAACCGAGCCTTGGTTGAAGACATGACCTTTATGTTACAAAAAGAGGTGGTTGAACGCATGGTGGCCAGCCACGGTAACAAAACCTATGGTCGCCTTAGTGTGATGATGCAGGCTTTCTTTGAGGTGGAGTTGATTTTTATTGTGCCGCCAGCGTCGTTTAATCCAGCACCCAAAGTTGATTCTGCTATTGTTTACCTTAAGCCTTTGACTCAGTCTTTGGTTAGTGATGTGGCTATATTTGAAAAAGTGGTTAAAGCCGCCTTTGCGCAGCGACGAAAAACCTTAAGAAATTGTTTAAAATCTTTACTAACGCAAGAACAAACTTCAATTGATTTATCGCAAAGAGCGGAAATGCTCAGCGTGTCAGATTTTATTAAACTAACTCAAGATTATGAAAAACAACATTAAAGTTGATGTCCAAGTTGCTTATTTAGAAGACCAGTCTGATGTCGGGCATAGTCAATACGCTTACGCTTACACCATCACAATTACCAACAATGGGCAAATAGGCGCTCAATTACGCACACGTCGTTGGCATATTCAGGATGAAACTGGACACGTAGAAGAAGTAATTGGCGAAGGTGTGGTGGGTCATCAGCCACATTTAATGCCTGGTGAGAGTTTTGAGTATTCTTCAGGTGCGATGATTAAGACGGTTACCGGTCTAATGAAAGGAGCTTACGGCATGGTGAATGACGAAGGTGATTTATTTGAGGCTGAAATATCTGAGTTTGTACTTAGTGAGCCTTACACACTGCACTAATCATGTCTGATTATTTGATTGGTGATGTTCAAGGCTGCTTTGGCCCACTGCAAGCTTTATTAAAAAAAATTAAATTTTCTATTGATAAAGACCAACTGTTCTTTTTAGGTGATGTGGTTAATCGTGGTGATCAATCATTAGCCACTTTGCGCTTTATTAAAGATTTGGGTGAGAACGCAAAAATGGTTTTAGGTAATCATGATTTTCATTTATTAGCTTGCGCCCTAGGTGTCAGGAAACCTCATTCCAAAGATACTTTTGATGATATTTTAGCTGCAAGTGACTCTCAAGCGCTTATTGATTTTTTATTACAACAGCCTTTGGTTATTCAACATAAAAAGGCGATTTTGGTACACGCAGGTATTCCACCAAGTTGGGATGAAAAGATGGCTTTAAAGCAATCGCTTAAAGTGCAGAAACACTTACAAAGTAATGATGTTGGTAATTTTATTAATAATATGTACGACAACCATCCTTACACTTGGTCGAATGATTTAAACGAGATGGATGTTTGCCGATACACCATTAATGCTTGTATGAGAATGCGTGTTTGCAAGCCAGATGGTGCTTTAGAATTTAGTCATAAAATGGGTCATGATGCCGCACCAGACGGGTTTAAAGCTTGGTTTTTGCATGATGACCGAGCTTTAAAAGACACTGATATATTTTTTGGACATTGGTCGACCCTATCTAATGTTAAGCAAGCACATATTTATCCGATGGATCAAGGCTGCGCCTGGGGTGGTGCACTTAGTGCTATTCGCCTTAAAGACAAGCAAATCACTTCAATAGACTGTTAGATCTCAACCTGACCTTCGTAAACAAATTGTGCTGGGCCAGATAAAAACACGTGCTCGTCTTCAGTGTATTCAATTAGCGCATCTCCACCCCTTAGGTGGGCAATTACGGTGGAACCTAGCAAGCCTAGCTTTACACCATGGATAACAGCCGCACAAGCGCCTGAGCCACAAGCCAGCGTTTCACCAGCACCACGCTCATACACACGTAAGTTAATTTCATTATTACTTAATATTTGCATAAAGCCAATGTTAGCTTGATTGGGTAATAACTCACTTTGCTGGATTTGCTGAGCAATGTTGGCAACATCAACTGTATTAACATCATCAACCAATAAAACACAATGTGGGTTGCCGATTGACAATGCGCCAAGCTCATAGCCTGCTACTTGATAAGTGGTGGCTTGCTGATTTGAGTGTAGCGGAATGCCAATAGGTTGAAAGTTGGGCTTGCCCATGTCGACTTGTACCGTATTGTCTTCATTAATAAATAAACTCATTAACCCAGCTCGAGTCTCAACATTAATCGGGTTATTTGCTGTTAAGCCTTTTGCTGTTACAAAACGCGCAAAACAACGTGCGCCATTGCCGCACTGCTCTACCTCAGTACCATCTGCATTGTAAATAACATAGCGAAAATCCACTCCAGGTGTGGTAGTTGATTCCACCATTAAAAGCTGATCAAACCCAACGCCAAAATGTCGGTGTGCCAGGGTAATAATCTGCTCAGCACTTAAAGTGATAGCGCCTAAGGTATTGTCAATCACCATAAAGTCATTGCCCAATCCATGCATTTTTGTAAAATTAATCATACGCACATTTTAACTGTTAGTTTCTTGTGTGTTTACAAATTAAAGTATCTGCTAAAATTAGCACCTCATTTAATTTGGATTTCATCATGATCACGCCTAGCAACATCACCCTTAATAAAGAAAAAACACTATTAACCATTACATTTGAGGGTGTTGATTATCCGCTAACTAGCGAATATTTAAGAGTTTACTCGCCTTCTGCAGAAGTAGTTGGCCATGGTCCTGGGCAAGAAACTTTGCAAGTTGGCAAGGGTAATGTCACTATTACACGTATTGAGCCAACCGGTAATTACGCGGTTGTCTTATTCTTTAGTGATGGTCACGATAGTGGTATTTATTCTTGGTCCCATTTACATCATTTAGCCACTAATCATCAGGATCTTTGGCCTGAGTACTTGACTAGATTAAAAGCAGCAGGACATGCACATCCTGAACTTTAAGATTTAAATCTTATGGCATTTTTAAATGCTTTAATTGCTTTTATTGTCACCATTGGTATTTTGGTGACGGTGCATGAATTTGGCCATTTTTGGGTGGCGAAAAAACTCGGCATCAAGGTGCTACGATTCTCAGTAGGCTTTGGCAAAATCTTAAAATCATGGCAAATTGGTGAAACCCAATACACTTTATGTGCCCTGCCCTTGGGTGGCTTTGTCAAAATGCTGGATGAAAACGAAGGCAAGGTTGATCCGAGTGAAAAACACCGAGCCTTTAATGCTCAAACTGTTTATAAACGTATAGCAGTTGTTGTGGCAGGACCTGCGGCAAACTTCATATTGGCCATTATTATTTATACCGCCATCTTTATCATTGGTACTCATGGCATCAAGCCTGTGGTCGGTGTGATTGAAAATGATGGCATTGCCCAGCAGGCTGGATTAAAAACTGGCGATCGGCTGCTAAGCATCAATACGCAAGACACACCTAGTATTAGTGAATTTTCTTTTGCCTTTGTTCGTGCGGCCCAAGCACCAACAATGCAACTTGATATACATTCAAAAACTGATAATTTAAAAACATTAACGCTAGATTTAAAAAAAGACTTTTTAGCCAACCCAGAGCAAGGCGTTGAACAATATTTAGGTTTTGAATTCGCCCTACCAGCACTTAAACCTATTATTGATCAAGTCATAAGTGAAAGCCCGGCAAGCTTGGCTGGCATCCAATCAGGTGATCAAATACTCAGCGTAAATAGTAAGCCGGTCAATACTTGGCGTGATTTTGTTGTAACGATTAAGCAAAGCAAAGGCCAAACAATGCAATTAAACATTCTAAGAAATGGCCAGACTATTGCACGCGCACTCGCACCAAAAAATGACAATGGAACACTTAAGATAGGTGTGAGCGTTATGGCGCCAAAAGGCTACTTAGACGAATGGCGTGTCTTGGTCAAAAAACAACCATTTGACGCCTTTTTATCTGCCAATGTTAAAACCTACCAACTCACTGTATTAAACCTAAAAATGATTCAAAAGATGATTTTGGGTGAAGCTTCTGTTAAACAAATCAGTGGTCCGATCAGTATTGCGGATTATGCAGGTAAAACAGCGAGTGTCGGCTTGGTCTCTTTTTTGTCATTTTTAGCTTTAATCAGCATTGGTTTAGGTTTACTTAATTTGCTACCCATCCCTCTACTTGATGGCGGGCACTTGTTCTTTTATCTAATTGAAATTGTAAAAGGCTCTCCCGTAAGCCAGGCTTTGCAACAAAACGCATTAAAATTTGGCTTGTTTGTTATCCTCTCGCTTACCTTCATAGCGATGTATAATGATTTTTTACGATTATTATCATAAATTTTAAACCATGAAAAAAATTCTCACTAAAATCTCTTTAATTTTAACGCTGTCTATTACTTCTATCGCACAGGCAGATCTCATTAAAAGCATTGATATAATTGGTCTTAACGCTATTTCTAGAGGTACCGTTTTGAGCTACTTACCTGTTGAAGTCGGCGATGATTACAGTAAAAAAACCTCAGCACAAATTATTCGTGCACTTTATAAAACGCATTTTTTCAAAGATATCGAAGTCTCACAATCAGACCAAGTGTTAGAAATAAAGCTTCAAGAAAACCCACATATTAAATATGTTGAACTGTTAAATTATTCAGACAAGGTGATTGAAGAAGAGTCTATTAAGCAAGTGCTAAAAAGCATGGATTTATCCCAAGGCAAGATTTTTAATAAAAGACAATTGGATAAACTTATCTCGCAAATAGAGGCGTCTTACATTTCTAAGGGTTATTACGGCATCAAAATTACCAAGACTATTGAAATTGATGATCAAAACAGGGTTGGTATAGAGCTCGATATTAATGAAGGCGAGGTTGCGCGTATTAGCACAATGAAAATCAGTGGCAACCAAGTGCATGACGAAGATGACTTATTAGATTTATTTGAAATCGGTGAGGCTGATTTTTTCATCATAAATTACTTTACTGAGAAAGATCACTATTCTAAAGTTGCGCTAGATGCGGGCGTTGAAGCAATGAAATCACTCTATGTTAATTCTGGTTACCTTGATTTTAAAGTTAGCAATATTAAAACAGACTTGTCCGATGACAAGCAAAGTATTGACATTAACATTCAAATTAATGAAGGTTCGGAATATAAAGTAGGCGATATTAAGTTTAGTGGTAATCTACTCAACCAATCAATTGACGATCTTAATGACTTACTAACAATTACCGAAGGTGCAGTATTTAAACGTAAAAAGGTAATTGAAAGCATTCAGGCGATTACTGATTTGTTTGCAGACCAGGGTTATGCATTTGCCAAAGTTGATCCAATCACCAAAGAAGATACCAAGGCGCATGTAATTGATTTAGATATTAATATTAATCTAAACAAAAAAGTGTACATTAATCGTATCACCATTGTTGGCAACACACGTACTCAAGACGAGGTTATTCGTCGTGAAATTGGTATTAACGAAGGCGGTCTATATTCAAATACTGAGTTAGATGAGTCAGTTAAAAAGATTAAACGATTAGGCTTCTTCTCTGATGTGCAAATGGAAGTAACAAAACTCAAAGAATTTGATGATAAAATTAATTTACACTTTAGTGTTGAAGAAACTAAAACCGGTACTTTTTCAATTGGCTTATCACATTCAAATAGCTCAGGTGCTGCCTTTAATATGGGTATTAAAGAAAACAACTTCTTAGGTACAGGTAACACACTTAACGCTGCTTTATCAAATTCAGAAGCGGTACAAGAAATGAGCTTTTATTTCTCAGACCCTTACTTTACCGAAGACAAGCACAGTATTAGTTACGGTGTTTTCACTAAGTCTATTGACGGTGCAAGCTTAGACGTATCTTCCTATAAGATTGATGAAGCTGGTTTAAGCTTAGGTTATGGCATACCTTTAACCGAAGACACGCGTATTAGTGCTGATGTTCGTATTTCTAGCCGTGACATTACTTGTGGCACAACCTTTTCAGATGCAAATCACGAGGCGACGCAATGTGCCAGTGGCGATAAGACAGAGGTTAAAACCAATGTTCGCTGGTCTAACAATACACTGGATAATTTCAACTACCCAACTGACGGACAAAAGAACAGTTTAAGTTTGGATCTAACATTACCAATCGCAGATTTCCGTTATTACAAACTTGATGCTTCGCATAAGAGCTACCGACCAATGGGTAACGATATTACTTGGAAGGTTAATGGCAGTTTAGGCTTAGCACAAGGCTATGGCGGTAAAGATCTACCTTTCTTTAAGCGTTACTACGGTGGTGGTTCATCATCCGTTCGTGGCTTTGACTTTAACTCATTAGGTGCAACTTACTCAGATGGTAAGGCTAAAGGTGGTGAATTATCACTACTAGCAGGTACATCGGTCATCTCACCAATGAAGTTTATTAATGACAGTAAAAATATGCGTATGAGCGCTTTCATTGATGCAGGCTCAGTAGAAGAGAAAGCCTCCAATCTTAGCTTTGATGAGATTCGCATGTCGACTGGTGTAGCCTTTTCTTGGTTAACACCAGTTGGTCCATTAGGTATTTACGCTGCCACACCTTTGGTTAAAAAATCATCAGACAAAACAAAGACTGTTGAATTTACCCTTGGTACAAGCTTCTAACACGTAGATGATGAAAAATATTGTTTTTGCATTATTGGTGTTTAGCACCACTCTGCATGCAGAGTCTCTAAAAATTGGCTACATCAATATCGACTACCTTGTTAGTAGTTCGCCGCAATTCATTCAAGCAAATCAAATTTTTATTAAAGAGTTCAAACCTCAAGAAGAAGAGTTATTACTACTTAGTCAAACAATACAGTTGTTAGCAGATGACTTTAATAAAAATAGTAAATCGCTTACGCAATCTGAACGCAAGACTGAGATCCAAAAAATTGCCAATTTAGAGCGCCAACTCAAGCAGCAAGCACGTACACTTAAAGAACAGTTAAAACTTAAAAATGAGCAAGAATTAGGCAAAATTCAAGCTGTAATTAACAAAGTAATCAAGGAAGTTGCTGAAACACAAAAATTTGATTTAATCTTATACCAAGAAGTAGCTTTTGCTAGTAAAAAAGTCAATATTACACCGATTATCAAGCAAAAACTCAGACAGCTCTTTTAATGATGCACACACTTGGGGATATTGCTAAAATTATTAACGCTAATCTGATTGGCGATGAGTCAATCAAAATTGATAGCATATCCCCTCTCACTTCGGCAAAGAGTGATCAACTGACTTACGTAGTTGGTCAAAAGTATAAATCAGACCTTGAGACTACACAAGCAGGCGTGGTTATTCTTAGTCAAGATTTAGCAAAAGACTGCCCTACTAATGCATTGGTGGTTGATGATGTTTATTTAGCGTTCGCTAAAATTACCCATTCTTTTAAAAAAGAAGTAACGCCTTTTAGTGGTGTTCATTCTAGCGCTCAAACCAATCAAGCAATCATTGCAGAAAACTGCGCAATCGGAAAAAATGTCGTCATTGGTTCTAACGCTACTATTGGTCCAAATACCGTTATTGAAGACAATGTTACTATTGGTGAGAATGCTTATCTGCATCCCAATGTCACGATTTTACAAGGCTGCTCAATGGGTGATAACGTGGTAATCTCTCCAGGTGCTGTAATTGGCGCTGAAGGGTTTGGTAACGCCCGAGATAATCAAAATC
>Ga0233434_1003990_pt1 | contig 11558 bp, 9 predicted proteins | sample SI_122_August201_4_FD_182738 | JGI IMG/M metagenome (GOLD analysis project Ga0233434, IMG submission 182738) | Seawater microbial communities from Saanich Inlet, British Columbia, Canada - SI_122_August2016_120_MG | ecosystem: Environmental > Aquatic > Marine > Inlet | place: Canada: British... | reverse complement strand
AACACTGAGTTGCAGATATGATTGCACAGTTCAAGCGTCGACGACCGGCACGTCCTTGCGCGGGATGGATTTATCCGCCTGCTTGCCTGAGCGCTCCTGATTGGTCTGTTTACGACAAAAGAAGTGCAAACATGCGAACAATCACGAGAAAGACTATATGAAAAGCGCTCTGCTCACCGGTATGAATGGCTCCGTCGCGTACGTGATGAAGAAGGAGTTGGAGCACAAATACGACATCTCCGGAATCAGCATCACGCGAATGGATGATGTGTTGACTGAACTGCAGCCGACAAGCTGGAAAGGCCAACTGGATGCCTATCGAGACCGGGTAACAGATCAGATTGCCACGGCTTGCCGCGGTAAGGACGCCCTCGTGCACCTGGGATGGAATACGCGGGATGACAACTGTGGCAGCGGTCTGGATCCACTCAATGTTCTGCAGACCGACTGCGCCTACAGGGCGGCGATCGCCGAAAAGGTGCCACGCATCTACATGACCAGCTCAGTCCACTCCTATCACTTTGAGGCGGATATCTTCGATCGCACGGAGCCGATTCCACACACGCCGGATACGCGGCGTGATCCCTTTGGGGCGCCGCCGAGCAGTCTGTATGGTGTGAGTAAGCGTTGGATGGAGATTGCCGGGCAGTTCTACGAGCCGCAGTTGGCGGACGGCCAGGCGATTCTCGCTGTCAGACTTGGTGGTGTCAGCCGCTCAGAAGAGCCGCCTTCGAAGGAGTGGGCCTACGTGTGGGACAGTCATCGCGACTGTGCAGGTCTGCTGGAGGCCTTCATGGAGTGTGAAGATCCCCCTCGTTTTTCCATCACGTACGGCGTGTCGGCCAATCAGAGCGATGATCCCAACGAGATCAAATTCGATACATCGAATCCCTACGGTTTCGTGCCCCAGGACAACGCCTTTCTCGATGGCGAGGGGGAGGGGTAACTGGCGCGCCTAGGCGTAGATGATCTGGCGGATGTCGTCGCCGGTGATGCGCACGGTCTGCCCGTCGATGCGCTCCGCATGGGCGACCCCATCATAACGATCGACATCATGGGTGTGGAAGTAGCGCTTTTCTAGCACAAAGGGGCCCTCCCAGACGAGGGGCGCCACGGGTGTGCTGCGATGCGCCTGAAGCGCACGTATCGCACCGGCGCGGATCAGGGTCCGCGCCTTCTCTTTCGAAACCGACACGGCTGACTCTCGCGACAGCCCCTTCTTTACCGCCACGGTCGTGATGCCCGGTATCAGCGTCTCGGCTTCGGCACAGGCATCTTCTTCGCCTGTGAGATAGATCATCGGCAGACCCATGGCGCCATGGTACAGCGCCCATTGGGCGATTTCGCCGATCGGGTTGCCATTGAGGATCAACCCAAAGATCGAACGGCTGCTCTGCGTATGGTTCAGGTTACTGGTCGCAACACCACTCATCGCGTGTTGGCCGACGATGGCGGTGACGTCGTAGTCCTGCAGAACCGAGTCGCGCACAGAGCGTGGAGCCGTAGGTCTTCCATGCAACATGCTGGCTTCGGGGTGCATATCCTCGAACCAGAGACCTCCAGGACCATGTCCGTCTATGATGAGTACGTCTTCGGCGCCAGCTTCGAGGAAACCGTCGACGGCAGCATTGACTTCGGCCATGGCCAGGCGGCGCGCAAGAATGTGGTCGCGGCCCTCCGGGTACGTTTCCTGTGAGAAGGAGGTGACCCCGGCGGTCCCCTCCAGGTCGGTCATCAAGGCGATTTTCATGGGCTTCTCGGTGTGAAGTTGGAGGACCTGCTCAGCTGTAATTGGCGATCCAATCCGGTGGCGCCGGTCTGGGATCGATGATGTCGGCGCCGCTGAGGCGCATCTTCTGCTTGCGTTCGTTGAGATCATTCCAGGCTGCCCAGACGGGGACCTCGGGGATCTCCCAGCCTGCCATGACCAACTTCTCCATCTGTGCGATGCGCTCGGCATACTGCGGATACCAGGCGAGGTTGATCGACTCGAGCGGGTCATTCTCGAGATCGTAGAGCTCGCAGACGTCCTCTTCCGTATGGATGTATTTGTAGCGTTTGTCGCGCACCATGCGACACGGATCGAGACTGTGGTAGTACTCGGAGAAGATATGTTGCTGCACCTCACCACCGGTGAAGGTGTCGGCCAGGTCTTTGCCCTCGACGAAGTCGGGCACAGGAATGTCGAGCAGGTGAAGCAGCGTGGGCATGAGATCGATATTGCTGACCATGGCATCCGACGTGGTCCCCTCTGGCAACTGACCGGGTTGTGAGAACACGAGGGGGATGCGAACGGCGTCTTCGAAGAAGGTGTGTTTCTCGCAGATCCCATTGTTGTACAGCATTTCGCCATGGTCACTGGCATACACGATCAGTGTGTCTTCTCGGAGTCCCCGTGCTTCGAGTCCATCGATGATGCGACCGATGCAGTGGTCGAAGTAGGTGACAAAGCCGTAATACGCGGCGATGGACTTGCGGATCATCTCTTCGGGCACATTCCACAATTCGTAGTAGTTGATCCGTTCGATCACGCGTCGAGGTTTGTCTGTGTACTGAACCTTGTAGTTGGGCAGATCGCCGATGTGATCCGGGTCGTACATGGAATGGAAGCGCTCCGGCGCGCACCACGGTGGGTGGGGAGCTCGATAGCCGACGTAGGCGAAGAAGGGCTGTTCCGAGTCTCTATGGTCGAGGAAGTCGAGGCAGTCGTCGGTGATCAGCGAGTCCCACATCTGCTCTTCGGGGTAGGGAAAGGGATCGCCTTCCACATTGCGATAGCTGTGTTCCCACATCTCTGAAATGATGTTGGCCCTGTTGTAGCGTTGCTGAACCTGTTCGCCTACCTGTTCTGTGTAGCTGCGGGCGTCGCAGTTGTACGAGGTGAAGCCGAGCTCAGCGAAGGGATCGGGCCCTTCGACACGTTGATTGCCACGGACGAAACCGAGACCGTGAGACGACAGGTCGGCACCCTCCACATGTTGATCAGCATGCATGAAACCAGCGCCATGCGTTTCATAGCCGGCGTCGCGCAGATCGGCGACGAGGGAATGAATTCCGGGCTCGATGAATTTCTTGTACGCCTTGCCGGAGCGGTGTCGGTTGTTGTTGTGGGTGACGGCACCATGTGTGTGGGGCTGGGTGCCCGTGATCCAGGAGACGCGGGACGGGCCACACAAGGGTGAGGCACAGAAGGCGTTGTCGTAGCGGATGCCTGTGTCTGCCAGACGATCGATGTTGGGGGTCTGGACGATGTCATGGCCATAGCAGCCGGTGACGGCACGGCTATGCTGGTCGCCCATGATGAAGATGATGTTTGGTTTGCTGGCAGTCGCCATAGGGCCTCGTAGGTGAATCTGTTTTTGGTCGTGGAGCCAATATACTCGTTACGTGACGTGCTCTGCTAACTCCGGGGAATCACTATACTGAAGAGCCCCGCCTCTCCCGGAGAGTTGTGATACCTCGCGGGTTTCCAACACGATGTGAAAGAGGACAACCGTTGATACGTCGCGTATGTGTGTCGCTGTTCTTATTCCTGCTGACTGCTGTCGCCCATGGACAGGTCGTGAAGGTCCAGAACTCTGAGTTCGAAGTCGGGACCAGCGATCCTGTGGGATGGGCCCTGACGGGTGATGGTGAGTGGCCGGCTGCAGGGCAGGACGGGAGTCGGGCAATTGCTGCGACAGGCGATGGTCAGAGCACGTCTTACTGGCGCTCGGCGCCTCTGCCTCTGGTCCCCAATGCTGTCTACGAGATCAGCTTCCTCGCGCGCTCTAATTCCAGAGGGGGTGGAACGCCGATCACCGGGCCCGTGTTCAGCAATGTGGATCTGCGGGCCATCGGACCGGAGTGGACGTCGTATTCGTCGATCTTTGCTGCCCCCAGTGAGGTGCGACCCGACGAAGCGTGGCTGCGCTTCGGGCAATGGCACCACGAGGGCACGGTAACCTACGACAATGTGCAGATCACGCGTGTTGAGCCACTGCATTCGCGCGTCGAGGATCTGCTCCTTGGCGAAGGCGAGGAAGTATCGGGCAATGCCTACGTCTTCCGTGCGCCGATTCATACGACATCACGCAATCACAGTCGCCCTCTGGCCAGACTGCAGTGTGGCTTCAACTCCGATCGCCTGGTCTTCGGCGCGGGCTCCGAGCTCGTCTACCGTCACCAGCTGGGAGACCGGCAACAACTCAACGCCGCGTTAGAGATCAATGTGGGTTACCATGTCAGTGGTCAGCTCGACGTGTCGGTGAGTGATGATGGAGACAATTGGCGCCCCGTTGGTACGCAGGATACGCTCGGCATCGCCACATACCGCGTGCCGTCCGATCTATTGCCAGCCGAACAGATCTGGGTGCGGCTTCAGTCGCTGACCGACCAGCAGCTCGGGGCCGATTCGGATCCAGGCTCCTTCCAGGTGCACGATTACATCTATCGGGCACAATTTTCGGGCGAACCGCTGGTGGCAGATGGGAGCACGAGGTATGCCTCTGTGTTGGCAACAGATCCGGCAGCGGAAGTGGGCCTGGCCGATGTGGGCCAGGCCCTGCCCGGACGCACGGATACGGTCGTGTTGAACATGGTCAACGCCACTGACTCGGATCTGGCGGTGCACGGTACGGTGACCTTTCGTGGCGCCGATGTGGAGCCCACACCACCAGTCGATATGCAGATGATGGTGCCACCGGGCTCTATAGCGAGATACGGTTGCCCTACCGGTTCCAGGGGACCGGCGACGTGCAGATGGCCATCGAGCTTACCGGCGATGCAACCTTCGAGGCCGACGTGTCTCTCTATGTGCCCGGTCTGTATGCCAGCCACTATGGTGAGGTCCTGCCCGAATCGAGTGACGACGTGGGTCTGTGGTGGGCGAGTTCAGGTTGGAAAGTGGCTCGTGAGCGAGGACTGCCTGATACGCGTGGTGGAGCGCTGACGATTCGTGCTGCCCGCAACGAGGCGGAGGCAGCACAATTGGTTCTGCGGCCCGAACGTGACCTCCAGGACGTACGACTGGAAGTGCGGGACCTGAAGGGCCCCGGCAGAGCGAAGATCAAGGCTGATGCTATCGACGTGCTGCGCGTGGCCTATGTGCCGGTGACGACACCGACGGACCCAACCGGCGCCAAGGGACTGTGGCCTGACCCGCTACCGCCGCTACGTGAATCTGTCGATGTGCAAGGCGGCGTGAATCAGCCCTTCTGGGTGCGCGTGACCGTACCCACTGGCGTGCCGGCCGGTGTGTATCGCGGTGAGGTCCGCGTGCGCGCCGAGGACTACAAGGCCACCGTGCCGATCGAGGTAGAGGTGTACGACTTCGATCTGCCTGACAAGATGACGTGCCAGACGGCTTTCGGCTTCTCAACAGGCAATGTGTGGAAGTATCATGGTCTGACCGATGAGACCGACAAGCGGGCGGTCCTGGAACGTTACCTGGACAACTTCGCAGCTCATCACATTTCGCCCTACGATCCGGCGCCGCTGGATCCGGTACGTATCGACTGGCCCGATGTGCCCGCTGATCTGAAGCCGGGACAGGTGTTGAAGCCGAACATCGACTGGACCGCCTGGGACCGTGCCATGACGCGGGCGCTGGACGAACGCCACTTCAACTCTTTCCGACTGGCGATCCCCGGAATGGGTGGCGGCACCTTCCACTCTCGTCGCGAACCCAAGCTGAATGGCTACGGGGAGGACACGGCTGCCTACGGCGCACTGTTCCGGGGGTATGTGCAGGAAGCACAGGAGCATCTGCGCGAGCGCGGTTGGCTGGACGAGGCTTTCGTCTACTGGTTCGACGAACCCAATCCGCGGGACTACGACTTCGTCATGAATGGCTTTGGCAAGTTGGCCGAGGCAGGCCCGGACATCACACGCATGCTCACCGAGCAGGTGGAAGCACAGCTGATCGGCGGACCGAATCTCTGGTGTCCCATATCATCAAACTACCAGGAAGAAGAAGCGGCTCAGCGTCGTGCCGGCGGTGAGCGTTTCTGGTGGTATGTGTGCACCGTGCCGAAGGCTCCTTATGCCACCTTGTTCATCGATCATCCGGCGACGGAGCTCAGGGTGTGGTTGTGGCAGACCTGGCAGCGTGAAATTGATGGGATTCTTGTCTGGCAGAGCACCTACTGGACGTCCGGGGCAGCCTATCCGGATCAGGCGCAGAACCCTTATGAAGATCCCATGGGCTGGGTCTCCGGATACAGCACCGACGCTGGTACGCGTCGGCCATGGGGTAACGGCGACGGGCGATTCCTGTATCCCCCTGAGGCAGCTGCCCATGTTGCCACCGAGCCTGTGCTGGATGGCCCCGTCGACTCGATCCGCTGGGAGATGCTGCGAGACGGGATCGAGGATTACGAGTATCTGGCGATCCTGCGAGAGCTACTTGCGCAGCATGGCGGACAACTCGATGCGCAGCGTCAGCTGCAGCTGAACGAATTGCTGGACGTACCTGCAGAGATCACTAGCTCGATGACGAACTTCACCGTCGACCCGGCAGTGGTTGAGGCGCAGCGACATCGAGTCGCAGCGGCGGTGGTGGAGTTGTCTCAGATGAGGAGGTGAGACCAGGATTGGCGGAAAATTCACCGCTACCCAGAAGCTCAGCGCAGATCTTCGAAACAGCCCCGCCACTGCAGGCTCTTGTACACGTGGGTAAGTTCTTCGCCCTTTGAGATGGACCGCAGTGCGGTGATCTCAAACGTGTCGTTGTCGAAGTCTCGGTGCATCTTTGTGTTCGGTGTCTCAGAGCAGTTGTAGAAGGTGGAGCACCCCGAGCCGACGGCCCACACCGTGCGGTCATCGCTCCAGGTGAATACGTAGGGGCTTGCGTTGCCGTCGAAGGCGGCTGGTAGTCGGCGCACGATACCGCACTCGACCACCTCTCCTTCACTCATGTCACACGCGGCGAAAGCCCCCGCGCCTTTGTCACTCGACTCAGCTACGAAGACCTTGGAACACTGAACCAATCCTTGCATCACTCCTCCGATTTTCTTGCGGGATACGAAACCTAGGGGTCGTGTCGAAAACCACGAACGCTGTTTGGGGCTCCGGCTTCAACGGTCTTAAAGTCGCCCCAACCATCTGGATCGCCAACCACCGTGGCTGAGAGGGGAGGGCCTACACCTCTTCAGGTGAGGCGGCCGCCTCCGAGCGGATCGTCTGGGCACACTGGGCGACCAGGCCGGTGCACACCTGCTCGTCGTCGCGGATCGCCTCGAGGAGGGCCACTTTCTCGGTGCCATCCATCTCCTTGTTGCTTACTCGCGAAAGACCTTCGGCGATCGAGCCGTAGCGGCGGGACAGATCCTGGGAGAGGGTCGATGCTTCCGGAAAATCGTCGGCGATCTCGTCGAAGTAGGTGGCCGCCATCGCTCGGCACTCCGACCACACCGTCGCATTCCACCAGTTGCCGTGGCTGTCGCCGGCGCCCGCTTTGACGGCATCGATGAAGCGGGCGTAGCCGTCGGGACCCATCCCATAGCCGCGGCCCGTGTGTCGTGACGGGTTCTCCCACAGGTCGACGGCATACTCGAGGCTCGCCAGGATCGTCTCCGGGCGTGATGCAGGTTCGATTTGCCCGTAGCTGAAGAAGTTCACGTGGCACTCATCGCCGAACTCCGTCCAGCTGCCGGAGGACAATCGCTTGGGTGGGAAGTCCTTGTTGTGCGGATACCAGGGCTGGGCAGTGTCGAAGCCGGTGTCGGTGCGCTCGATGCCCAGATTTCGGATAAGGCGATCAAAGTGCCCGCCGTTCCAGCAGTAGGGGCCGCTCGGACACAGTTGCTCGTGGATGTTGATGACGAAGGCGTGTCCTGAGCCGCCAAACAGGGCCGCATCGCTGGCTCCGATGGCGAAATGGTCGGCGACACCTCGAAGGATGCCCAGCAGCGTCGTGTTGAATGGTGACTGTTTCAGATCTTCGGTTTTCATGGTCCGGTCCCCCGGGTCTGACGCAGACCTACTGAGGCCTGGCGCGAATCTGCAGTTGCGCCACCACCGGGCGATGATCTGAGGCATCCGCATCGATGACGTCGTAGGCCATGATCTGAAATGTCGTATCGGGAATGATGAAGTCAATCGTGCGCGTAGGGCGGTGTGTCTTGGCCGTGAAATGGCGAGGATCGAGGGGGTTGGCTTCTAGCGGAGGGAGGACCCATCGCGGATCCTCCTCAATCAGAATCATCGTGCCATCATCCGCATACTTGGTCGCCAGGTGAGACGATGCCATCCTCTGTCGACTGAGGACGCTGTTGAAGTCGCCCGCAAGGATGAGGTGAGGGCGCCCCTGAGTCCACGCCAGCAAACGACCAGACTGCCGTGTCCGGTACGTGTTCTCACCTCCAAAGAGCCGGAACGGGTTGTTCGCCGACTCCAGGTGAGTGGTAACTACGGTCACACGCGTCCCAGCGTGTCGGATCGTGGCCGCCAGCGCAGTGTGACTGCCCCACAGGCCATTAAAGAGGTTTCCCTCTCCTAAGTCGATGTTCTCCGCCTCCTCGAGAGGGTATCTGCTCAGGATGGCATTGCCCGTGTGGTGCTGGTAGAAGGGCATGCAGAACAGCCACTTCGTGCCGTGGACGGCGTAGGGATACTCTCCGGAAAGCTCGCTGAGAAGGACCTCCACGAAGTCGAGGTCGAAGCTGCTCGTGTTGTGAACATCCACTTCATTGAGGGCCACGACACTGGCGTCAGCCGCGCGGATGACGCCAGCCACCTGACGCAGGTTGTCGAGTACAGACTGCCGTGAGGCGTGGCTGAAGACTCGTTGGAATTCTCCCTGACCACTGAAAGATCGGCTGCCTCGACCATGGGCAATGTTGTAGGCCATGACCCTGAGTCGCGAGCTATCCTGTGCTGGATGGGCGGTGGGTGCGCGGTAGTGGCGGACGACGCTCAGGTCACGAAGAAACCCCGAGTGACAGAGTCGCCCCCCTGACACAAGCAGCACAAGGGCGCAGAGCAGAAGCATGCCGCGCAGCAAACGCCTGGCGCTTGCGCCGCGCGCGCTGGCGAGCGATTCCTCGTAGACGGCGACGAGCCTCCGTCGCACCGGACACTGCCTTCCTCACGCCCCCCAACCCGACAGACGTACAAAACGTACAAAGACAGAATCACAGTGGCAGGGCAAGTCAGCGCCGATGACTCAATCCATGATTTCGTCACCGGAAAGCGGATCATACAACAGGGGCGCGAAGTTCGTATAGTGTACCATACAACAGCGGACATCGGGATCCTCTTTGCCCCTGCGAACCAGTGAGGTCAGGAGTATGAATTCGAGAGAGCGTGTGTTGGCCGCTGTTAATCATCAAAAACCAGATCGGGTCCCCATCGACCTGGGTGCCATCCGGGCATCCGGTATCAATGCCGTCGTTTACGACCAACTCAAACGGCGCCTGGGAGTCGGCGGGCCCACCAAGATCCACGACACCATGCAGATCCTGGCCGAAGTGGAACTGGAGGTGCTCGAACGGATCCACGCCGACGTCGTGCCCCTGGATGCGGGCGATGCGGCCTGGTCGGGTCAGCCGGCTGTGAACGGGATCTCTCGACGACTGTTCTGTGGGCTGGATGTAATCTTTCCACCTGACGCACGAATCACGCTAGAGGCTGACGGCAGCTGGGCCCTCCGCGATGCAGAGGATGAGATCTACGCGCACATGCCAGCCAATGGCTTCTATTTCGACTTCAATCGCCCCACCATGGGCGATATCCAGATCGATCCAGATTCCTTCCGTCCGTCGGCCACCGTCCCCGACGAACGACTCGAGGCGATGGCGCGGCGTGGCAAGGTCCTCTATGAGGAAACTGATAAGGCGATCCTCGGGTGGGGTGCCTGCCTGTCCGTGCTTGGAATGAGCGCGCTGCTGGCCGAGAACATCACCCAAGGATCCCTCGACGGCTGGCTGACCATGCTGCTGACGGAAAAACAGACCGCCCACGAGATGATGGACAGGTGGGTTGACGCTGTCATCGCCCAGATCGGCCTGTTTCACGAGGCTGTGGGCGACTACTGCTTCGGCTGGGGCGTCGGGTCGGACGATGCTGGCACGCAGCGGGGCGAACTGATCTCACCGGAGTTGTTTGCCGAGATGATCAAACCCCACTACCAGCGGCTGTGCAACTGGGTCCACACCAACACCGACTGGAAGACCTGTCTGCATTCGTGTGGCTCGATCTACAACTACATCCCCGAGTGGATCGACGCCGGCATCGACATCCTCAACCCCGTTCAGATCTCGGCGGCCAACATGGAGCCCGAGCGGCTGATGAGTCAGTTCGGTGGCCAGATCGTGTTCTGGGGAGGCGGCTGTGACACGCAGCAGATCCTGCCGCACGGCACACCAGACGAGGTTGCGGCGCACGTGCGCCACAACCTTGAGATCTTTGGCAGCGGTGATGGTGGGTATGTGTTCACGCAGGTGCACAATATTCAACAGGACGTACCAGTAGAAAATGTCGAGGCCATGTTGGACGCGGCTCATCGATTCGGGTAGTCACAGCATCCGCTCCGTCAATCAACCAGGCCAGGAATTCATGCAGATCTTCCATCGCTATACAGAACTTCTCGAGCGGCTCGATGCCAAGGGTCATTCCTACCAGATCCTGGGATGTGCTCCCGATGGCCAGCCACTGGTGTGCGTCCGGGCCGGGGGAGACAAGACACCGGCGATCCTCATCAGCGCGGGGAGTCATTCGACCGAGCAGGCCGGCGTCAGCGCCGCAATGGAGCTGATCGACACGTTGGATACGGACCATCAGGTCTACATCATCCCCTGTCGTGATCCCATCGGCCTGAACGGCTTCGCCTATGCTCTCAGCCTGAGTCTGGGTGAAGTGCCGCAACTGGCCGACAAGGAAGCCGCCATCGAACTGCTGCGTGCGAGGGGCGAGATACTGCACGAGGAAGAGGATCTGCTCGTGGCTCTCATCGGCGAGCACGGCTACTTCAGCCGGGTACGGCATGGCTGGTCGATCGAGAAGGCGCCCGCGTTGGAGCCGCTGCGAGGGCGTCGGGTCTATTGCATGGCGGGGAGCGAGAAGATCGAGGGGTCGGCGCTGTTGCAGCGGGCCTATTCGCTGATCGTTGACCCGGAGGGACAGATCCTGCACATCAACCGCTTCCACGATACGGCGTGGGCGCCGGTGGAGGCGCGGGTTACACGCGATCTGATGGCGCAGGTCGAACCGGCGTTGACCCTCGATCTGCACGAGCACGGCGGCGACGGCTTCTGGTTTTCGGCGCGCCATCAGGGCACAGAGGTTGACCAGCAATGGGAGCAACGCATGGCCGACGCCATCATCGGCGCCGTCGAGAAGGCGGGCGTCGAGCTGATGCCCGATGACTATCTGCCCGGTTCGTTCTTTACCAAGAGCCGCAACAGCGTCTACTGGCTCGATCCTCGGAAGCGCGGCGAGGGCTTCAATTTATCCGACTTCGGCGCCGTCACGTATGGCCCCGCTTTTACCATTGAGACGGGGATGCCGATGGGCTTCGCCAACCGGGTTGCCGCGTCGGTGCTGGCCGCACGCACGGCGATCGGGGTGTTCGAGCAGCG
>Ga0233434_1003983_pt1 | contig 11586 bp, 9 predicted proteins | sample SI_122_August201_4_FD_182738 | JGI IMG/M metagenome (GOLD analysis project Ga0233434, IMG submission 182738) | Seawater microbial communities from Saanich Inlet, British Columbia, Canada - SI_122_August2016_120_MG | ecosystem: Environmental > Aquatic > Marine > Inlet | place: Canada: British... | reverse complement strand
GTGCGGTGAGCCATTTGCCCCACATCGTAGCTTATGCACTGATGAACACGCTCGGGGCTTTGAGAACCAAGGACAACCTTGAAGTCACTGCATTTTCGGGAGCGGGGCTGAAAGACATCACCAGGATCGCTTCCAGTGACCCGGTTATGTGGCGAGACATATGCCTTTCCAATCGTAGCCATTCGCTGGACCTGATCGACCAGTTTCAAATTAAATTGGATGAAATCCGTAGCATTATCGAAAAGGGAGACGGACAAACTTTAAAAAATGAATTTATAGCCGCAAACAATTACCGGCTCAAGGTGATTTGAGGGAATGATTATTGCCATCGATGGACCAGCAGGCAGTGGAAAAAGTACTGTCGCAAAATTAGTCGCCAAAAAGCTGAACTACCGCTACATCGATACCGGTGCCATGTATCGGTCTGTGGCCTGGGTGGCCCAGAAAAACGGCATGGACCTCGCTGATGAAACAGCGATGGCAAAGATTGCCGAAAACTTGAAGATAGAATTTGTTCCAAGTGCGAAGGGGCAATCTGTTCTGGTGGATGGCGAAAACGCGACAAGCTATTTAAAAAATGAAGTAGTGGGCAAAGGGGCCGCAACAGTTGCCGCGCAGGAGACGGTTCGTGAGGTGCTGGTAGCCCGACAACGTCAGATCGGAGAGATGGGCAATGTGGTAATGGATGGCCGAGACATTGGGACCGTGGTATTTCCCCAGTCTGATAAGAAATTCTTTTTTGTTGCCGATGCGGAAGAGCGTGGGCGGCGGCGATATGAGGAACTGAAATCTAAAAATCCGGAATTGGATTTGAAAATTATTATCGAGGAAATTCGACAACGTGACTATGAGGACTGTAATCGAAAGATTTCTCCTCTGGTCAGAGCAGAAGATGCTCTGGAAGTCGACACCACTCAATTAAGCATTGACGAAGTTACAGATCAAGTTTTGAAAAATATAAACAACCCAACCTGAAAGAAAGTGAGAATCTGGTGGTCATGAAAATATCCAAAGAATTACTAGAGCAAATGGAAAATGATGACAAGGCGGAACTGGAGGATTTAACTCCCAGCCAGGTCACGGCCTATGAAGAGATGGAAGAATATTTTAACGACAGCCTGGGCCGCTTCAAGGCTTCGCAGATTATTATGGGAAAGGTAATTGCCATCTCCAATGGGCTAGCCACCATCGACGTAGGTTTTAAGTCGGAAGGACTGGTCTCGCTTTCCGAATTCCCTGAAAACGGCAAGAACCTGCAAGTTGATGAAGAGGTTGAGGTCTTTCTTGAAAAGGTCGAAGACAACCATGGCAATGTCGTCTTGTCCAAAGAGAAGGCTAATAAAATTAAAATCTGGGACGATCTGGTCAAGACTTATGAAGCCGATGAAATCATTCAAGGTGTGGTGGTTGCCAAAGCCAAAGGCGGATTGACCGTTGATATCGGACTTAAAGCATTCTTGCCGGGTTCACAAATCGACTTGCGCCCGATTCGAAATCTGGAAAAACTGATTAGCGAAAAGTTTGACATGAAAATCATCAAGATGAATAAAAAACGCGGAAATATTGTTCTGTCGCGGAGAATTCTTCTTGAAGAGCAGCGCAAGCAACTTCGCGAAGGGACTCTGGAGAAAATGGGTGAGGGTAACCTCATTGAGGGTATTGTTAAAAATATCACTGAATACGGAGTGTTCATTGATCTGGGCGGAATTGACGGCCTGCTTCATATTACGGACATGTCCTGGGGCCGGGTCAATCATCCTTCCGAAATGTTTTCCATTGGGGACAAAGTTACCGTTATGGTTCTCAAATATGACAAAGACAAGGAGCGCGTCTCACTGGGACTCAAACAAACCAGTGCCGATCCTTGGGTGGATGTTGATAACAAATATCCGGTCAATACCCAAATCAAAGGAAGAGTGGTCAGCATCACAGATTATGGAGTGTTCGTGGAACTAGAAAAAGGTATCGAGGGATTGGTCCACATTTCTGAAATGAGCTGGAGCCGCCATGTCAAACACCCGAGCAAAATTGTTTCGATTGAGGACGAAGTGGAAGCCATCGTGCTGACTCTCGATAAAGATAAAAAACGGATTTCCCTCGGAATGAAACAAATTGAACCTAACCCATGGGAAAAGATTGAAGATAAGTATCCCATTGGTACTGAAGTTGAGGGCACGGTTCGAAACCTGACCGACTTTGGAGCTTTTGTTGAGTTGGAGGACGGTGTGGATGGCCTGATTCATATTTCCGATTTGAGTTGGAAAAAAATCAAGCATCCTTCGGAAGTCTTGAAGAAAAAGGATAAAATTACTTCAGCAGTCCTCAGCATCGATAAAGAGAATTGTCGGATTTCCCTTGGTGTTAAACAGTTACAACCTGATCCATGGAATGATATCGCGGCCAATTATCCTATTGGTACCGAAGTCGAAGGCAAGATCATCAAGGTAACCGGGTTCGGTGCTTTTGCAGAGTTTGGCGATGGATTGGAAGGTTTGATCCATGTTTCACAACTCAGTTCGGAAAAAATTACTGATCCCGAATCTGCTGTGAAAGTAGACGATGATATCAAAGCAAAGGTAATCAAAGTGGATACTACTAACAAAAAGATTGCTTTAAGCATTAAAGCCTTTCAGGAAAACCTCGACATTTCGCAAATCGAAAAGGAACAGGTAGATCTGGAAGACTTTAAAGATGAAGAGTAAACTTTGATGAGCTCTGGACCCGCAAGGGTCCAGAGATTTGATTATGGAAAACACGATTCCAAACCAGCCTCAAAGATCCTTTTTGAGATCTGTATTTAGGTTCTGCGCAGGTCTCTTAATATTGGTGGTTTTGATAGCTATGGGTTCTGTTCTGATTCCGGATCGCTGGAAAACTCCCTCAGGCGATATTGCCTTGATCCATATTCAGGGAATGCTCATGGATTCTCAGGATATTGTTCGCCAGCTCTCTGATTATCGCCATAACAAAGAAGTGCGAGGCATTCTGCTACGTATTGATTCTCCAGGAGGAGCCGTTGCTCCGGCACAAGAAATTTATAATGAAATTATGAAACTGCGGGCCGAACAAAAAACGGTTTATGCTTCTATGGGAACGGTGGCGGCATCGGGTGGATACTATATCGCTAGTGCGGCAGATTACGTTCTTGCTAATCCCGGTACTTTAACGGGAAGCATCTCCGCTGTAATGGCTTTTAACAATATCGAAGAACTTACTAAAAAATTTGGGATTAAGCCAGATATCATCAAGAGTGGCAAATACAAGGATGTAGGTTCGCCATTACGAGCCATGAAACCGGAAGAACGGGAACTATTACAAAATGTCGTAGACGATGTGCATCAGCAATTTGTTCAGGCCGTTGCTAAGGGTAGAGGACTACCCGTTTCGGAGGTCAGTATGATTGCTGATGGCAGAATCATGACGGGTAAGCAGGCTCTTGAGCTGAAACTGGTAGATGAATTGGGAGGTCTTGAAAAAGCCAAAGAACTCCTGGCAAAAAAAATTGGGGTTCAAGGAAGGCCTAAAGTCATTGAAGAAAAAGAAAAAACTCCTTTTTTTGCCTGGCTTCTCCAAGGCTCATTTCCCGGCAGGCTAGCCGCAAGCTTAATCCCTTCTCCGGGCCCATTTCTCCAATATATCTGGAACCCCCTATAAAAACAGATAGTTGTTGAACTTTTTCTATAAAAAAAAGTAACCCCTCCCTCTTTACTCAAGTCATAGAATCTTCTGGCATTGGACTCTTAAATTGATTTATTTGGGTACCAAATTCAGACCTCAAAAACGGGTAAACCCATTAAAATATTGGGCTTGACTTAATTTCAGCTAATGATATACTTCCCCGAATTCGTTTTCAAAGTAGCGGTTAAAATGTTTACCGGTGGGGGGAGACTTTTTAATGACTAAAGCAGAACTTGTTGAAAGAGTAGCCAACCAGATCAACTTGACAAAAAAACAGACTGAGGTTGTGGTGAATACTGTTTTTTCAAGTATTACCGATTCGTTGGCAGAAGGTAAAAAAGTCGAGTTGAGAGGGTTTGGAAGTTTCCGGATTCGGCAAAGAAATGCCCGGGTCGGACGCAATCCAAAATCAGGACAAAAAGTAGATGTTCCATCTAAGAAGGTGCCTTTTTTTAAAGCGGGGAAAGAGTTGAGGCAACTGGTGGACGAGCATGAAAAAGCTCAAGAGCAGGAATCCTGATCCGAGATTTTTTAGACAGAACCATCATTCCATTTACATCAATATTTGGACCGCTTGACCAGGGCCTTTTGATATGGTTGACAGTGCCCTCTCCGAAAAACAACCTTTAGTATCAATACCTTATCTGTAGTTACCCGAATAATCGTTCTGCAATCTGGAAGAGGCTCCTGCAGAAACCATAGTATTGGACTTTTAAATTTATGGCTGGCAGTTCTTACGGACAACTTTTTAAAATCACGACCTGGGGCGAATCTCATGGTAGTGGAATCGGCGTTGTGGTAGAAGGTTGCCCCGCAGGTTTGTCGCTTAAAGAGTCTGACATTCAAAAAGATTTAGATCGCAGGAAAACCGGTCAAAGCAAAGTCACTACTACTCGTAAAGAAGGTGACCAGATCCAAATTATGTCTGGTGTCTTTAAAGGTAAGACGACAGGCACCCCCATTTCAATGTTGGTTATCAACAAAGATGCTGATTCTTCAAAATACGAATTGATTAAACACCTGTATCGTCCTGGCCACGCAGACTATACCTATGATATGAAATACGGATTTCGGGATTATCGGGGAGGGGGACGGGCCAGTGCCCGAGAAACGGTTGGCAGAGTCGCCGCTGGAGCTATCGCCAAAAAACTTTTGGCCCGGGATAAAATTACCGTCACCGGATTCACCCGACAAGTCGGGCCCCACACAGCAGAAGCTATAAATTTCAAGGAAATAGAAAAAAATATCGTGCGTTGCCCGGACTCGAAAACCGCCGAAAAAATGGTGGAGGCCATCATGCAGGCTCGTAAAAATGGGGACTCACTAGGAGGTGTCGTCGAAGTGGTTGCCAAGGGTGTGCCCGCAGGATTAGGGGAACCCGTCTTCGATAAACTGGATGCCGATCTGGCCAAAGGGGTCATGAGTATTCCCGCTGTAAAGGGAGTGGAAATTGGGGCGGGATTCGAAACCGCCACCATGAGCGGTTCGGAATGCAATGATGTATTCGTCATGAAAAACAAAAAAATGACAACCCAAACTAATAATGCGGGGGGAATTCTAGGTGGCATTTCCAATGGCATGGATATCGTGGTCAAACTGGTTGTAAAGCCTACCTCATCCATCAATAAAGCGCAGGAAACCATCAACCAAAAGGGAAAGAAATCTGAAATTCGCGTTGAAGGCCGACACGACCCCTGTGTTGCCCCTAGAGCTGTTCCTATTGCTGAAGCTATGGTCGCTCTGACCCTCGTAGACCATCTCTTGAGAAACAAAACTTCCCGATTGACTTAACCCTCTCAATGGACTGAGCCTGCTATGAGAGTTGGATTCGTTCAAAACAATCCCGTTTTTGGAAGTGTATTGGAAAACCTCGATGAGGTTGAAGCCCTTCTCGAAGGTCATAGTGCTGACTTGTTTGTTCTTCCCGAGCTTTTTGCCACCGGCTATCAGTTCAAAGATTTGGAAGAGTCCCGAAACCTGGCAGAGTTGGTCCCTGGAGGAGTGACCACCAGCGCCCTGACTGCTCTCGCAAAGAAAATCGATGCCTATATCATTGCCGGCCTTGCAGAAATAGACCAGGATAAAGTATACAACTCAGCAGTGATCACTGGACCCAATGGGTATATCGGGAAATATCGCAAGATCCATCTCTTTGATACAGAAAAAGCCTGCTTCCATCAGGGAAACCTGCCACTCCAGGTATTTGACATCGCTGACGCAAAAGTAGGGGTTATGATTTGTTTTGACTGGCGCTTTCCTGAAACCGCGAGAACTCTGGCACTTATGGGAGCCGACCTGATAGCCCATCCCTCTAATTTAGTCTTGTCCCATTGTCCGCAAGCAATGATTACTCGTTGTCTGGAGAATCGGGTCTTTGCGGTCACCGCTGACCGGGTCGGGATAGAAGACCGGGTGGAGCCACTAAAATTTATAGGACAAAGTCAGGTGGTAGATCCTGATGGCAATGTCCTGATCCGTGCATCCAAAACAGAAGTAGAGGTTCACGTTGTTGAAATCGATCTGGAAAAAGCCCGCGAAAAATTTCTTACCTCAAAAAACCACATTTTCAAAGACCGTCGCGAAGATTTTTACTGCTAGTTGCTGGACTAGTTAACCAGGCTCTCTAAATATTTAGTAGCTCATGCTTCGGAGTCAGGGGTTATCATGCTCTGCTTCTTAGGCAGGTTTATGGTAAAGGTTGTCCCCGTACCGGGGGTGCTATGAACGGTTAAGGTTCCATTATGGTGTTCAATGATTCTTTTACAGATCGCAAGGCCCATCCCGGTTCCTTCGTACTCATTTTTTCCATGCAATCGTTGAAAGAGTTGAAAAATTTTATCCTTAAATTTTTCATCAAATCCAATACCGTTATCTTCAATATTTATAGTTACATCTCCATTATCACCACTTGGGGAAGAAATATTGATAACAGGATCAATACCCTCTTTACGGTATTTCAATGCATTGCTGATCAGGTTTTGAAACAACTGACGCATTTGGACTGGGTCCGCCTCTATGTCTGGCAATTTGGCTACATTTATGGTTCCTCGGGTTTCGGAAATCCGGGTCTCAAGGTCTGACAAAGTGTCTTCAATGATTTGATTTAATTCAAACTTTACAAATGGAGAGTCCTCGATGGTTAGTCTGGAGTAAATAAGCAAGTCATTAATTAAATCATGCATCCGTAATGTTGCGATCTGCATACGATTGATATAATCACAGCTTTCCTCGTCTAAACTCGTATTTAAATCCTTCAACCTGTCCCCCAATATACTCACTTTACGAAGAGGTTCCTGTAAATCATGCGAGGCTATGAAAGCAAAATCACTGAGATTCTGGTTGCTCTTTTCCAAGGCGGCTGTACGTACCCCGACCAGTTTTTCAAGGTCTTCAAGGTGATTTTCCAGTTCCATCTCTGCTTTGTGACGTTCCAGTTCGGCTTCGATTCGGTTAGCAAATACTTGCACAATAGCCTCGGGGTTGATGCTTTTTGATATTTCCATGTCATGCATAACCACTAAAAGTCCGTTGCATTTTTTTTCTTTATCATACACCGGCACACCCAGATAGCTTTCGACTCCCATATCAAACAATAGCTGATCCTTAGGAAAAAGCTTCTGAACGTTATTCGGGTAGTGACAAACTTTACCCTCTGCCACAATTCTGCAGGGGGTATCCCTTAAACTATAGTCAAAGTTCTCAGCCAGTTCTCCATTCGCCCATACAGCAAGGGTTGAAGCTTTTTCCAGTTGACCATCTTTAAATTCTCCAATGAAGGCGTATTTAACCCTGAGAGATGTTGCCAGGTTCTTGACCAGTGACTTTAAAAACTCATCACCAGTAGCCGCAGAGGTACCCACAACAATCTGCTTTAGCACTTCATCTGCACGCTTATATTCGGAAATATCCTTGAAAACCACGACTGCACCGGTAAGCATTCCTTCTTCATAGATAGGTGTGCTAGTAAAATCAACAGGAAGGCTTGATTCATCTTTCCGCCAGTACACTTCATCCGCGCCACTATAAACTTCACCATCACGAAATGAATGATAAATAGGGCAATCTTCAATAGGGTAGGGCGTTCCGTCTGCCTTGGAATGGTGAATCATTAAATGGATGGGTTGGTCTTTCAATTCTTCAAATGAATATCCCAATAGTTCTTCCGCCATGGGATTGAGAAAAGTCACCTTGCCACCCAGATCCAGTCCAAAAATTCCCTCCCCAACGGATTCCAGAATAAGGCTTCTGGACTTGTTGACTTTTGCAAGTTCCAGTTCAGCCTTATTTTTGTTGATAGCGTTTTCTTTAAAAACTTGAAGTGCTTGACCCATTTCAGACATCTCATCCCTTTTATTCGATACCAGAATTGGAGTATTCAGATGGCCTCTTACAAGTTCTTGCATGATATGGGTTAAATATTTAAGCGGATTGAGAAGGCGCCTGATTCCGATGCTGTATACAAGAAATAAAACAAGGACTCCAGAAACCAATAGGAGAAGATTCGTGAGCATCATGAAGAAGGACCTTTGATCATGAAAATGTTGTGTCATGGCTTGCGCACGGGCATTAACAATGGCCTGAAAGGTTTTTATGTTTCCCATGATCAAGCCCTTTTGCTCATCATAATATTTTCCAAATACCAGCCTTCTTGATTCGTCAAAATCATTTCGTGCTACTGCGGCCATAGCCTTTTCTTCTGTTTTAATTAAATTGTCCGAAAACCCTTTGGCCCTTTCGATATATGCCAATTCTTCCGGCAACACCTTAAGCTCCTTCAGTCTTTCAACAGCTTTGTCGCGGGACTGGATAATACGCACCTCATTCCAGAAATTGTCATGATGTATCCGATTTCCAAATTGAACATAGCGACGAATTTCACTCGTTAAATAATCAGAACCTCTAGCCAGTTGTTCCCCTATTTCCTTCAATTCTTCCTGCTGGGCTAAAGCATTATCGTGGGCTCTTTCCAGGATATTCATTTTGTAAACTGAAAAACTGACCAGGCTAAACAGAGCAACAATAATTATAAATATGTTTCGAAAAGTTGAAAATATGGACATAGTTATTTCTGCCTTTTTTCTTTCCCCAAAGGAATAATCGGCTTACTTATAATTGTACCCATAAATCGCAGAATGTCTTTATTACATTCTGATTTTTACAAAAAAATTCGGGTGCAAGATAAAAACTTTTTTGTGAAAATGAATTTTTGATAACAAAGTGATGCTACAAAACGTTCCCTATTTTTTTGGAAGGAGAAAAATAACAAAACTTTCAAGGGTAGGAATGCAATAATACAACTCCCGACCTTCCAAGATGTAAATATTTATGTACAATTTAGTCGTCTGGAAAAATATATTTTTACAAGATGAGAGGTTTAGGCAGGAACCCTATTTGAAATGGTGGGTGCATCGGTTAAAATAAAACCATTAGGTTAAAACTAAAGATATTAGGCTCCCGAAAAGAGGGAAAAGGAGCTCTGTTAATTACTGAAGAGGAATAGAATGGGCAACGAAAAATCACGATTTTTAAAAAGAGACGATGGAACTATTTACGATTCACTGACCAGTGTTACCTGGATGGCAAACGATTCGCGGCTGGATCTTGATAAAGAAGTTTCTTATGCAGAGGCAGAAGAATACCTGAAAAAAACCAACGAAAAAAAAGTGGGTGGGTTTGATGATTGGAGGCTCCCCACCGTTCATGAGGCATCCTCCATATTTGATAAGGAAAAATTAAATAAAGATGTTAAGGGCGGCGACATTCATCTCGACTCCATATTCCCTCCTGGTGCCGCGAACTGCACCTGGACCTCATCTACTCGCGGCAAGGAAGCGCAAATCCTGTTCTATATGAATGGTTGCGCCTATTGGTACGGTAAGAATGATAAAACTATTTCCCATGCAGTGCGATTGGTCCGTCGTGACAACAATTAGGCAAAAGCCTCAAAAGTAATTGCGATAACATTTATATTGGAAATAGGCCAACCGTCGTCCAACTTTAAAGCTTTTGGTAAAAGGTAGCTTTATATTAATTTTGACTAAATTGTTGTATTCTGCTCCTGCATTAACTTGCCAAAGGGCAACGGTTTGCTCAAAGAGATTACGTTGATATGCGGAGCATTCGTTTTAACTCTCAGGCCATTAAACTACTGATAAAAGCGCTGGTCCCCTGAAATAACTTTGTCAGAAATTAAAACAGGTTTTCCTGTTTTGATATCGAATTGAATAGCATCATATCTTTTCTATCCTCCCTCCAGCCACCTCCATCCGCCCTTATATTTCAACTTTTTAATGGGTTGGGCTAATATTTGAAAAGCTAACCAAAATCTAACGCATCTGAATTAAACTAAGAATATAATTTTTTTAATATTGAATAAATTAAAACAAACTAGGATTGATTCAGCATGACCCAAAAACAAATTCTTGTTGTCGAAGACGAAGAAGGTATTCAGGAACTGGTCAAATACAACTTAACCAAAGAAAATTATCAGGTCCATTGCGTAGGATCTGGAGAATTGGGATTACAGCAAGCTAAAAAAGAATTACCTGATTTGCTGGTGCTCGATTTGATGCTTCCGGGAATGAATGGGTTAGAAGTTTGTCGACAATTAAAAAACGATTCGAATACCAATCAAATTCCTATAATAATGATGACAGCTAAGGGAGAAGAGTCTGATATTGTTGTTGGGTTGGAATTGGGAGCAGATGACTACATCACCAAACCTTTCAGTGTTAAAATTTTTCTAAGTAGAGTGAAAGCTGTCCTCAGGAGAAAACAGCAGAGCACTTCATCTGAATCCACATCAATCGTATTTCCAGACCTGGAAATTCACTTGGGAAAACATGAAGTCTATGTAAAAGGAAAGCTGATAAAATTAACACTTACTGAGTTTAAAATTTTAGAGTTTCTTGCAGACAAGCCCGGTTGGGTATTTACCCGTGGTCAAATTGTCGATACGGTTCGAGGTAACGGGTACGCAATTACCGATAGAGCTATAGATTTTCAAATTGTAGGTTTGCGTAAAAAATTAGGCAAAGTCTCAAAATATATCGAGACCGTGCGTGGTGTTGGTTATCGATTCGCAGAAATTTAAAACCGGGTTAAATTCTGAACAGGTTTTTAGTTGTTTCATTCCCCCTATTTTACAGGTGAGAAAATACAGGTTAAGTTCGCAAATCAAAAGCTATGGTAAAAAAAAGAATTCTCTGGCAACTTTTTCCAACCTATCTACTCATCACCCTTACAGCCATCTTGGCAGTGGGTTGGTTTTCTGTGAACTCATTGAGGGATTTCTATTACGACAGGACCGCAGAGGATTTAAAAAATCGGGCCTGGTTGGTTGAACATCAGGTATTAAAAACTTCACCTTCCCTGGAATCTGATCTCCTAAATAAACTGAGTCACGAATTAGGTAATAAAACTGACACCCGGATCACAATAATAGATCTATCGGGTAAAGTGCTGGGAGATTCTCACGAAGACCCTTCACGAATGAATAATCACTCCGATCGCCCCGAATTTATTTTTGCAATGAAAGGGGAATTTGGTACCTCAATTAGGTTTAGCAACACTTTAGAAGAGCGAATGATGTATATCGCTGTCCCTTTAATTTACGAGAATTCAATAAAAGGAGTTGTGCGGACCTCCATTCCCGTCACCTTCATCGACCACGCATTGAGGTCTATTGAAGTTAAGATAGCCAGTGCCAGCCTGTTAGTTAGCTTGTTAGTAGCTGGCATTAGTTTAATGGTTTCACGAAGAATCAGTCGACCTATTGAAAAAATGAAATCCGCCGCTGAATCCATTTCAAAAGGTGATTGGAGCGATGAAATATCTGTGCAAAGCGATTCCCTTGAAATTTCTGCACTTGCCGATGCGTTAAATCAGATGGTGACACAACTCGACAAA
>Ga0233434_1003979_pt1 | contig 11596 bp, 9 predicted proteins | sample SI_122_August201_4_FD_182738 | JGI IMG/M metagenome (GOLD analysis project Ga0233434, IMG submission 182738) | Seawater microbial communities from Saanich Inlet, British Columbia, Canada - SI_122_August2016_120_MG | ecosystem: Environmental > Aquatic > Marine > Inlet | place: Canada: British... | reverse complement strand
CTGCGGTTTGAGTAGAAAGATCCACCAGAACCCAGGGTGAATGTCCTTCAAAAAATGCGTGGACCTCTTCTGCCAGAGCCTTGGTGGCTCCGGGAATCTGTAATTCGTTATGGATCGTAGCTCGTCCTGTTAAAACCAGTCGTACTACCAAGCCCTCATGGGTCGATGATTCCTTAGCGAGTTCTTCCACTTGCGATTGAATGGCTCGCAATATCTCATTAATGCTGGCGGTGCCGCTGATATCTACTTTAGCGGAGCGATAGCTCACTACATCGGTGGTCACGAACCTGATATTGGCAGGTGCTCCAGAGTTCAGGGTGACGAGGCAACAGCCTTTGGGGCCTGTTTCCTTAAGATGCCGTGCCTGGGTATTTCCGGAATAAACGATGCATGGATTATTTTCGCGCAGAACTTTGAACTCATGGACATGGCCCAGAGCCCAGTAATCAAAATCGCTGGATATTAAATCCTGCAAACTACAGGGTGCGTAATTATCATGTCCGGGTTGTTGCCCGACATTCGCGTGAAGGAGTCCCACCGCAAAACCCTGATCCTGATCTTTCTTGAATTTCAATGCGAGGTTTTCATTCACTTCTTTTTGTGGATAACTGATTCCGTAAATCCATGCCAGTGTCTTGCCGTCTTGAGTCACTGGGAAGCGTTCGACTTTATTCCCGGGGAAAATGGTGGTGCCTTCCGGCCAATCCAGCGTGTGAGACCAACTATTAGAAGGATCGTGATTGCCATGCACAATAAATGAGGGAATGCCTTTCTCGGATAACTCCAGCAGGCCTCGGCGAAACTTTAATTGCGCCTGCAGGCTTCGATCGGTGCCATCAAAAATATCTCCGGCGATCAGAACAGCATCCACCTTTTCTTCCACCGCCAGTTTTACGATATTATGAAAAGATCGAAAGGTAGATTCCCTCAGGCGTTCAGTGAGAGACGGTACTTGAGATGCCAAACCTTTAAAGGGACTGTCGATATGGAGGTCGGAGCAGTGAATAAAGCGAAAAGCAGTCATGATATATTATTGTCAGGCTGTGTTTTGGGCTACAGCCCTTCGGTTGTTTGGGTGTAAGTTATTGTACTTCAATAGTATAGACCATGTGTTTTGCTGTCTCAATGACTTTCTTGTAGATTAGCCTTGGCAAACATTATGAGAAAGAGCTGGAACGGATTGAATCAAAAACCATCCTATTAATTATGGAATATCGTCGGTTCGGAAAAACTGAAGAAAATATCTCGGTGATCACCCTTGGAGGGATGAGATTTAAACACGGGTGGAATCCCCCTCGCTCTCTTCTTCCTAAGGAGTCGATTCAAAATTGTATAGAAATCACGCGACAGGCATTGGAACTGGGTATCAATCATATTGAAACGGCTCATGGGTATATGAAAAGTGAAAACCTATACGGTGTGGCGCTTAAAGAATTGGGTGTGCCTCGCGAGAGTTTCAAGATGATGAGCAAGGGTGCTCCGATGACGGGAGAGGAGACCCGCGAATTGGTTGAAGAGCAACTGGAGAGTTTAAAATTAGACTACCTCGATTTTTATGGATGGCATGGGATCAATAATGCCGAGAGGCTGAAAGCGGCGGTTAAGCCGGGAGGGCCGGTGGAGGTTTTACACAGATTGCGCGAAGAGGGGCTCATTCGACACATTGGTTTTTCCACGCACGGTTCTTTGGATATTATTCAAGAGGCCTTGAATACAAACCTGTTTAGTTTTGTGAATCTGCATTATTATTATTTTTTTCAGCGTAACCTTGCGGCGGTGCGATTGGCAGGGGAGAAAGATATTGGCGTTTTCATTATTTCTCCCAATGAAAAGGGAGGCATGTTGTGGAAACCTTCTCAAAAAGTTGAGGAGACCTGTTATCCTTTGACTGCGATTGAGTTTAACGGACGGTTTTGTTTGAGTCATCCCGAAGTCACGACATTAAGCATGGGGATTCACGAGCCGGAACATTTTTCGCAAAACCTTTCTATTTTAAACGGGGAGGACTATACCTCAGCGTCAAGCCGAGTTATCCAGGAAAAGATGGATGCACCGCTTTCCAGAATATCCAGCCTCTGTACTTTGTGTGCGGAATGTTTGCCTTGTCCTGAAGAAATCAATATTCCAGAAGTGTTACGTTTCCGAAACTTGCTTCAAGCTTATGAGATGGAGGACTACGGGAAGTTCCGCTACAATATGTTTGAAGGTGAGGGCCATTGGTTTCCGGGGAACTTCGCCTCCAAGTGTACGGAATGTGGGGATTGTTTACCTCGTTGCCCGGAAAAGCTGGAAATCCCAAGCCTCTTAAAAGAGACACACAGGGAATTGTTTGACCGCAAAGCGTGGTTTAAGAACCAGGTGTTTCAACTGGCAGTTTCGATAGCCAGGTTTTTGCGTAAACTTATCCCCGGTCTTACCTGACAGTAGCCAGGGTCATTACGCTAAAGCACCATTGTTGTCCTCGCGGTAAACTTTGAGAATATGCGCGGGTTCAGTATCTGGGAGTTCCTTGACGATGCTGATCATTTTTGGCAGTACCCTCTTGAAAGCATCGACGAGTCGGGGTTCAAAATCTTTTCCCTTGCTCTCTTCAATGATTTGCATGGATTTTTCTACGGAAAAAGCTTCCTTATAGTATCTTTTGCTTGTTAGCGCATCGAAGACATCGCATATTGCCACGACCCGGCCAGCTAAAGGATTTCTTCACCCTTTAAACCATAAGGATAACCAGACCCATCCCAACGTTCCTGATGAGTGAGGGCGATAGTTTCTGCCATTTGCATAACTGCGGAATGGCTTCCTGATAAAATTTCTGCGCCGATTTCAGGATGTTTTTTCATGATCTCCCATTCTTTCTCGTCCAACTTTCCCGGCTTGAGCAGGATTTCGTCGGGGACGCCTATCTTTCCGACATCGTGCATGGGGCTGGCTTGAAGTATGAGTTGGCATTCCTCCTCAGGCAGTCCAATTTCTTCTGCCAGTTTTTGAGAGAGGCGGCTCATGCGAATGACATGCATTCCTGTTTCGTTGTCCCTGTATTCAGCTGCCCGGCCCAGGCGGAGGATGGCTTCCTGCCGGGTTTCTTCCAATTCGCGGGTTCTTTCTGAGACTTTTTTCTCCAGAATCTGGTTCTGATCTCGAACCTGATTGTGGAGCAGACGGATTTCCAGCATATTGGAAATTCGATGGACTACCTCAGTAATATCAAAAGGTTTTTCGATGAAATCTCGGGCTCCCGCTGTAAGAGCATTAAGCCGGATATTTCGATCAGACTGAGCTGTTAAAACCAGTATCGGAGCGTAGGAACCTTTTTCAACTTCCCTGAGTTGTTCCATGACCTGAAAACCATCCATGTGTGGCATGTCAAATCCAGCAGGACCAGATCGGGACGGGATTTCTTGTACATGTCCAAGGCTTTTCTGGAGTCCTGGGTGCTTTCGAAATTGGAGTAACCTTCGTTTTCCAGTATGTCTTCGAGCAAAGACACATTTGCTTGTTCATCATCGACAATAAGAATTTTTGCTTTCAAAAAATCGACTATCATTGTTTCCTCGTTCTTTTTTTAGGGTGCTTTTACAGATTTAAGTTCACCTTCAATAATATCTTTGAATTTTTTTATATTCACAGGTTTGGTGATATAAGCTTTGAATCCCTTGGCCGTGGCTCGGTCAATATCATTTTGCATGGCGTTGGCACTCATTGCGATAATCGGGATATCATGTGTTTCCTCAAAATTCCTCAGGCGTTTCAGGGCTTCGATTCCATCTATATGAGGAAGATTAATATCCATCAGGATTAGGTCTGGTTTTTGCGATAGAGCGATATCAATTCCTGTTGTTGCGTGTTCTGCAGTGAGTAATCTGATTTCGGGATAATCCGATAAAATATCTTATACCAAGCTTAAGTTTGCATGATTGTCCTCGATGTGCAAGAGGGTGAAGGTGCTGATATCTTCTTCGAATTCAAAATCGTTACTGGTGTCTGGAATATTCCCAGATGCAGTCATGTTGGGTTGGCAAATTGGAAGGGAAATATAAAAAGTACTGCCTGAGCCCAAGGTGCTTTCCACGCCGATAGACCCGTTCATCACCTCAATTAACTTTTTGGAAATGGTCATACCAATGCCTGTTCCTTCAATATCTCCCTGGTCGGCTTCGAGCCGATTGAAGGGATCAAATAAATGGCTCAATTGGTCTTCAGGAATCCCCATGCCTGTATCCACGACATCAATGCGGAGCCACGAGCTTTCCTTGAATTGTGCGCAGAGGGTGACCGAACCATTCGTGCGGTTGTATTTGATACCGTTTGAAATCAGATTGAGTAAGACCTGCTTTAAGGGGGTTTTGTCAGCCAGAACATAAAAGTTTTTATTGCGGGTGGTTTCGTTAATCAAAGTGATATTGAATTTCTGCGACATGGGACGAACCACAGTCAGAACTTCTTCAGCTAAATCGGCAATACATATTGGCTCTAGGGAAACGGTTATTTTCCCCGCCTCAATGCTGGAGAGATCCAGAACCTCATTGATGAGCTCTAGTAAATGCTTGCCAGCCTTAAGTATCTGCGTGGTTCTGTTCCATTGCGATTTAGGCAGTGGGTCTTTAGTGCTAGCTTGCATCAATTGCCCAAACCCGAGAATAGCATTCATCGGAGTACGTAATTCGTGGCTCATCCGTGAAAGAAATTCCGATTTAGCCTGGTTATGTTGTTCGGCCTCTTCTTTGGCTGCGTTGAGTTCCTGCGTGCGCTCGTGGATGCGCTTCTCCAGCATGGAGTATGCGTGTTGCAACTCTTCTTCTACCTCTTTACGTCCCGAAATATCCCGTATGATTCCCATATAACGTTTCTTTCCATTTACAACTGAGACTGAAACATTTAGTTCCATGGGGAAAACCGAACCATCTTTTCGCATGGCCGTGACTTCTCTCACCAAATTGATGATCGTTGTCTTTCCTGTTTCCAGGTATGTTTGAAGATAGCGATCATGCTCTCCCCGATAGGATTCAGGCATCAGGATTTTTATATTTTGCCCCAACAGTTCATTGGGGTTGTAACCAAACTGTTTTTCGACAGCGAGGTTTACGGACTGGATTTTCCCGAAAACATCAATACTGATGATCGCATCAAATGTGTTTTTTATGAATGAGCTTAGTCGTTCTTCATTTTCGAGTGTCTGCTGTTGGCTTCGGGCATAGCGTGAGCGCAGGAAAAATGCGATCACTCCAAATATTATCAACAGGGCGAATAAAAAGAGAAACCAGGTCATTAGAGTTTTAAGAGGACGGAATGCTTCCTCAACATCCACTTCAGTTGCCAGTCCGAAATCTAATTCAGGAATCCAAGTCCAGGCACCTACAACTGGTACTCCGCGATAGTCGCTGTATCCTTCTACGTGAGCCCCCGATGTCTGTTGCACCGCTTGAACTACCATCCCTGTCAAAGGCCATTTCGATACATCTTCATTGTGGTTCCGCTTTGTAATATTCAGGTTCCGACCAGGGTCGCGAACCTGAATATTAAATATTGAGCTCTGCTCAGGTTGGAGAAGCCCCATTGAAATCAGTTGAGGATCAAACCTGCTATTGGAGACTAGAGTTCCTTCATCATTAAAGGCATATGTTTCCCCGGTTTCGCCGAATCGGCTGATTGAAAGGATATGGCTGAATTCTTTTTCGGGCCGAAGCCGGAAAGCCAGAATACCAACAGTATCTCCAGAATGATTACGGATGGGAGTTGAGACAAACATGGTGTCCCGGTTGGAATCAAAAACACCTTTCTCATCCGGCAAATCAATTTCTCCGGCAAATGGTTGTGAAATTACAGTATCGCCTTGCATGGAGCGATAAAAGAAATCAGACTTTCTCAGTAGTTTACGACTGCCTATTTGTTCTTCCAACGTGGCCCCGACTTGTAGTCCAGTGAGTTCAAATATAACGAATCCAGCAAACCCGTAAGTTTTGAAGTCCTCTCCCAGATGTTTTCTGAGCCAGAATAGTTCTGGTGCTTGGCTTAATGCCTCAGTAGTGATGGATTTGGTTTCTGCGATTTCAAGGAGTGAAACCAGTTTTTCGTGAATATCGGGTTGATGAGACAAGAATTGAGCGTTGAGCTTTGTCCCTTCGGTCCAGATTTTGAGCGATTCCACATTACCTGAAAGGACTAGCTTTAATTGTGCCGCTAAACTTTCTTTCATTTGTCTTTCAACAGACCAGATGCCAAAGCCGCCAACACTCAGTAGGTTATGATGAAAACGATGAAAAGAAGCGGAAGATGTTTCTCCGTTAGCTGTTTGCTGGAACTATTTTTTGAGGAAAATGTGAGCATTAAAGTTTTTTCTTGAAAAGTATAATCGTGTGTATGGTTATTTCCTTTTAAGTGTTGCTAGTATTTGGGGAAGAATCAAGTTTTTTTTCATAGTAGATTAATGTAAATCTTATAAGGTGTTGGAAAATTTTGGTTTACGGGGTTGATGTAAAATCCATTTTTTTATACCTTTGTTTATTTGAGGGTAATACGGTTTAATTGAGGGCGTTTTATTGGAAAGTTAAAGACCAAGTGTGCGATTGGCAGGACTGCTCAGACATGAGCAGCTAAATATCTTGAGAAGATGTTTCTATAAAGTTTGTACAGGAGTCCAGAAAATTTTGGGCATTGGGGTAAGTATCGTCTTTTTTCAGTACGCTTTCCAACAAAGGGATGGCCTTCTGACATTTAAGTAACTTGAAATAAACTTCAGCCATGATGAATTGCAGGTGAATTTCATCGGGGTCTATCAGGCTATAGCGGTTGCCATACATGAGCACTTCTTTGGCTTCACCCAGGCTGCGATAACTGTGAACGATACTCTGTAAAAGCTTAAGGTTCATAGGATCTTCGTCAAGAGATTTGAGGGTGTATTCCAAGGATTTCAAGTACTCTTTTTTCATATTATAAAATTCAGCAGCGGAATGCCTGAGTGCCTTGTCATCAGGGTTTTTTTCTGTTGCTTGAAGAAGGTTGACCAATCCTATTTCGCGCATCACGGTTCCCATTTGGCTTGGATCATTTTTAGCCGTGTTCTTGAAATGTTCCAGAGCAATTTCCTTTTCCCCCATCTCCAGAAGGTTGTATCCCATATACAAATGGGCATAGCTCAATTTCGGATTTTTCTCTAAAACCATTTTGAGGATTCCAACACTTTTTTTGTGTTCGCCGATTTGATAATAGCTGTGACCGAGATTGAGTAGGTTTTCCAAGTTGTCAGGATATTCTTCCACCTGTTCTAGCAGTCGGGACACTTGTTCTTTGCCAGCTTGAAGGTGATAGCGAACGAGATTGTTATCTTCAACCATGTTCAGGGCTTTTAGCAGTTGCCCACGGTTGCTATACATCACGCCGCGTTGATAAAGATCCATGGCGTCGTAATGGGTCTTTAGCAACTTCCTGTCTGTCATTGGAAGATTTTCAACATGGCTGGCAACTTGATCGAAGGATGCCCGGTTGAATACATATTTCTCCCGTCCAGCTACATCAATCACATTGCCCAAATCGAGATAAAACTCAATAGCGGGACGGTTATCAGTGATGAGAGAATGGCCCTCGCCTAAGGCTTTAACTTGTTCGTCCAAAAGCCAGATATTACTGAGAAAGGAAAAGATATTGGGGATTTCAATATCGGCCAGCGCTTTTTTAATCTCAGGTTCTTCCAAGCGGACTTTCAGTTTTTCGAAATCAATCCGAATGGGTTGATCGGAACCAATAATGAGAATTTCGTTGGCCACCGACATCCAACCCATAGTGTAGGGAAAAACAGAGCGGAAGGTTTTGAAGTGCATGTCCACTTCTTCTTCTCCCTGACTGTGAAGGGGAATCCATTGTGCGGCGATTCCTCCAGGCTTCAGGCGATTTTTCTGAAGCTCGTAATATTCCCGGGTATATAAATTTACGGTGAATGCGGTGCGTGGAGGAGGTGGCTCAGAAGTGATGACATCGTAGCGTTTGTGGGTGGTCAGAAGATGGTTGCGGCCATCCTGAATGACAAAATTTATTTTGGGATTATCCAGAGCTTGATGATTCTGGTCGGCAAACATTTTCCCTGCGTTGATGACACTGGTAGAGAGCTCCAGGCTGTCGACGGACTTGACGCGTGGATGCATGCCTGCCGCGCCTGTGGTTTGTCCGGTGCCAAAACAGACCACCAACACGTCATCGGGTTTATCAACTAGCAGGATGGGAACATGGGCGAACAGTTTCATGTACCGTGTCGCGATCAGGTTGGAGGCGGACATGGAAATGCCGTTGGTGATCAACCGTTTCGCACTAGGATCGAGAACGCCATAGTCGTCCTTGAAAACGGCCACTGTATCGGAGATCCCTTCCTCGAAATACATCAACTTTTTAAGATTGCGTTTTCCGGCGCTGTCTCGCATGAAGAACGGATTTAATAAATCAGCAGGGATGGCCATGTTGACAAAGAGAATCAGCGCCGCGAAGACGACGGTCAATCCCTTGCGTATAGACGGAGTCATATAGTTTCCGGTTCTGAACAGTAAAACCGTGGTGAGCAGGTTCAGGGTTGCGATCAGGGTCAGGCTGATTTGACTGCCCAAATTTGGCAGAAACAAAAAGCCTGCACATAATGACCCGAAAATTGCTCCCAGAGTATTTGCTGAATAAATCTGGCCGGTAGCCTTTCCAACGTTTTGGTGCCCGCCTGAAACTACTTTTATCAGCAGGGGAAAACACATGCCCAATAGAAGGGTGGGCACCAGCATGAGTCCGGCAGAGTCCTTGAAGTAGCGAAAAAATGCCGCAGCGGGATCGGTTAGGTTGTACCCGTTCCAAGGAGCGGAAAGGATTGACTCGATCCCGTACAGGGAACCGAGCACATAAAGACCAGCACTGGCTTGTAAAATTAGTAGGGCGGTTCGGATGTTATGAATCCGCGATGCCAGAGGTATTAGCAACAGGCTTCCCAAAAAGATTCCCAGAAGAAATACCGTGAGCATCATGCTGAAGGAGTAGACAGTGCTGGCGATACTGAACACCAACAGTCGAGTCCATAACACTTCATAGGCTAAAGCTGTGAACCCACAAATAAAGCTGATGCTCATCCAGAATTTTTGGTCTGCGTTCAAGTCGATGCGTGGCATCCGTAAAGGGGGTAGTCGAAACTTCCAGTCGGCTCCGGGAGCGATCTCCAGATAAATGCTCAATGCACTGATTCCGATCAACAGGTTTGCTCCTGCCGCAAGTAGAACGGTTTGCAGAACGCCGAACGTTCCCATAAGGAAGAACCCGGTCAACAGGCAACCTGCTGCAGCACCCAGAGTGTTGAGAGCGTAGAGGAGGCTCACCTGAGTTCCCATCCGGCTGTCATCCGTGACGCAGTATTTACTGATAATCGGCAGGGTAGCTCCCATGAGGGTGGTGGGAATCAGCATCATTCCAAAAGCAAACAACATTTTTATCGCATTCTGCAAGGGCACTGATTCGGGGATGAAACTGTGCAGGGAGGAGTAGATTCCCGAAAAATTGGCGAATAAGAGAGAGAGCAGGGCACCACTGGCGAAAATCAGGATTTCTATCCAGCCATAGATGAGAAGCGCGGATGGGGCATTACTTCCTGAAGGAGAATCGTTACTCTCTGGTAACCGGTCAACGGCATAGCCGAATAGATAACTGCCCAGGCCCAAACCTGCCATGAATGCCGCCAGCACGACCGATACTGAAAACACGGTATGCCCGAACACCAGAGTCAACATCCGGGTCCAGACGATTTCATAGGTCAAGGCGGTGATGCCGGAAATAAAAAATAAAAAATAAACTATGGGGGATTGTCGCATATCGGGTTAGTCGTTTCTTATCTGGACGGGTTTTGGAAAACCTTCAAATTAATTGACATTGCCATGAGGTTCAAGTAATTTTTAAGAAGGCCTCTTGAAATTCAGGTGTTTTACGTATTGCCACCCTTTTGTAAATAAGGGACGGTGCAAACGTTGATTTTTAGAAATGCCTTTATAATACAATCTTTTCATATAATAAATGTAAAAGTTTCATCCTTATAGGTGGTGTTTATGGAAACTGGAGAAATTAAAATCGCCGATGTTGACCATCCTTATGCCAAGGAAAATGGCGTTGAATGGTCTGAAGATGCCTGGGAGAGGGTGAAGCATGCTCCAGAATTTGTGCGTCCAGGTATCCGCAAGCTGATGGTTCAGCGATGCGTCAAGAGAGGATTCAAAATAGTGACCTCTGATTACCTGACTGAAATTCGTAATGAGTCCATGATGCTGGTGTCAAAACGGGTCAAGGGATTCGGCTTCGAAGAACTGACGATGGATGCCTTTGATGTGGCGAAGGATAAAATGCGGCAAAGTCCACGCAAGGTGGAAGTGATTGAGGAAATCGAAGATTTTCTTTCCATGCGTACTGAAAAAAAAGACGATATTGTTGAAAAATTTAAAAACTATATGGAAGTCGCAACCCCACAAGGTATGCCTTGGAGTAAGGAAGCCTTGGAGAAAATGGAGAAGGTGCCTCCCTTTGTTCTGGGTATGGCCAAACAGACCATTGAGGGCCGTGCCCGTCAGCGTGGAGATAAGATGATCACCCCATCTATCATCGATGAGGTGTTCACCAATATCATGCCTGCATCAGCTAAAGAAGCTATGGGGATGGAAGTGACTGAAGAAGACCTCAAACGTGACGAGCAGGTTGATCAGGAAAAGGAAGAGGCAGTTGAAGTTTCTCTGAAATGGGAAGACGATGCTTTGGATAAAGTTTCCCGGATTCCTATCCCTTTTATTCGCAATATGGCGGTTAAGCGTATTGAACAAGAGGTCGCTAAAGAAGGAAAGGAAGTTGTAACGCTAGAATTATTTGAAAAATATCGATTCACTTTTTAACCGTGAGGTTGCTGTGGTTTCTGAAATGAATTGGGTTTATCCGGTAGGAATGATGATTTTGGGATCGTTGTTTTTTTTGCTTCTGAGCAGCCGGGTGCCCGTACGACAAAAATATCGAAGAAGAGCACGCAAATAAGGATACAGTGTTTAACTTATTGAGTGGCTCTAGATTTATGCCGAACCGATCAACCCCGGTCTAATTTTTTTTATAATGCCTTCCTGAAATAAAGGAAGGCATTTTTTTTTGCGTGGTAAATTGTAATTTATTTGAAATAACACTTTTATAGGAACAAAACCCTTGGAACGCAAAAGCTGGTTGCAGGAATATCGATGGTTCTTGCTGTTAGAAGGGGTGCTTGCCTCTGGTATTTTCTTTGTTGATATGTACATAGAGCTGGGGGTGGCGACAGGAGTCCTTTATATTGCTCTTGTTCTGGTAGCCTTGTGGGCCAGGCAAAAACGTTATGTTTGGGGTGCGGCAGTATTGGGGACAATTTTAACTGTCTTGGGCTACTGGTTATCTCCTCCTGGAGGTGAGTTCTGGAGGGTGGCTATAAATAGAATCTTATCCATTGTGCTTATCGGCGAATTCAACTGTGAAGTGCAACAGTTAGTAAAGTTTTCTTTTTGAAGAATAGTTCATAGGGCGTTTTAAATCCAAGAGTTTTTCTGGGTCGATGGTTTAGTTGATTCATGATGTAGTTCAGTTC
>Ga0233434_1003974_pt1 | contig 11602 bp, 6 predicted proteins | sample SI_122_August201_4_FD_182738 | JGI IMG/M metagenome (GOLD analysis project Ga0233434, IMG submission 182738) | Seawater microbial communities from Saanich Inlet, British Columbia, Canada - SI_122_August2016_120_MG | ecosystem: Environmental > Aquatic > Marine > Inlet | place: Canada: British... | reverse complement strand
CAACAGGCACTACTGCTACAAAGATCATGATCTAATAACCTATATTTTTTAACCCGAGTGGTACACTTTTACTCCGCCACACTGGTACGAATTTACTCTGCCCTTGACACAAATATGAAAAAACAGTTAATCCTTATTTTTACAACCTCTTTCAGGTTTTGCAATTTGTCGAAAAGTTTTATAAAAATGAAAATTGGGAAAAATTTAATGGGCAACCGGGAAAAATCTAGCCAGGTTGAAGGATTTTCTGAAATAGGGGGGGGATTGGAAATTGTGCTGTTGTGGAGGATAAATTTTTATCCCAAGAATCAGTGAGGATGATTATCAGGTAATGTAATAATGAAGGTGGTTCCTTTATTTAATTCACTGTTAGCTACTATCGTTCCTCTGTGGATAGCAATGATTTTTTGACAGGTAGCGAGTCCAAGGCCACTTCCCTCAAATTCGGAACTATTCACCAAACGTTTAAAAGGTTGAAAAATTCGTTCAGAATACTCTTTTCCAAAACCAATACCGTTGTCTTCAATTCTTATTTCTAAATTTCCATCTTCGCAGGATTGGCTGCTAATCTTGATAAAGGGTGGTTGGCCTTTGTGGTGAAATTTAACCGCATTTTCAATCATATTTTGGAATAATTGATATAGTAAGGAAGGTTCTCCTTCAAGGATCGGTAAGCTTTCTACAATTATGTTAGCGTCCGTTTCCTGAATCGTCACGGACAAGTTTTCAATTACCCTTTGAACCAGGGAGTTTAAATCACAAGGCTCAAATTTATTAAGGCGTTCTCCAACTTTAGAAAATTCCAGAATGGAATCAGTTAATTTAAATAAGTGTTTAGTTAGAGAGCATATCATTCCCACCATATCTTTTTTTTTCTCAATCGATAATTGATCAAAATCCTCCATAAGGATCGTGCCGAGCATATTAATTTGTCTGAGGGGGCTCTTGAGGTCATGAGAGGCTACCGCAGCGAATTGCTCCAAATCTTGATTGCTTCTTTCCAAATTTTCTGCATATCTTTTAATTTCATTTTGAGACTCTTCAAGAAGTTTTCTTTTTGATTGAAGTTGAAGTTGTGTTTTTACACGAGCAAGGACTTCCTCTTGGTTAAACGGTTTAGTGATGTAATCTACTCCTCCTGCTTGGAATCCTTTAATGATATCTGATGAAAGATTTTTAGCGGTTAGGAATATAATCGGGATATTTTTAGTTGAAGGATCATTTTGCAACCTTGCGCAGGTCTCATATCCATTGATTCCAGGTAAAATTAAATCCGGCTTGTCTTTTTCAATGATCTTGAGGCCATTCTCTCCACTTGTTCCAATTAAAATATTTATTCCTATTTTTTCCAACAAGTGCAAAAGAATATCGATGTTATTTGGTTCATCTTCTATTATTAGAATCTTCATTCCAGTAAATTGATTGTCTTCGAAACCCGTCATGAATTCCCTCCTGTAGATTGTCCCTTTAAATGCAAAATGTTAAAAAGTTTGGCTAATTACCACAGCAACTGGTTAGCCAGGAGAAGTAATATTAAAGTTTGGTTTTTTTGCAATACAAATAGTTCCAAGAAAATTCTTTGGAATTTCTTTTTTAAAATGGTCTTTATCTGCAATATCCCATATTCCAACCGAATCTATGACGACACTCAAGGTGCGCATATGATCATATAAGGTTGATTCTTCATTTATTTATAAAAGAACTTCAATTTCGTTTGGTGCGAATGGACCAATTTTGTCAGTGGCGTTTTCTTTTATTATTTCATTCTTGTTGTCAGATTTGATTAAGTCGATAAAAGGTTTGCCTAACAACTCTTCAGGTTCATAGCCCAATCTTATAAAAGCAGGATTGGCGTAAATAATTTTCTTTTCCGGGTCTAATTGAAATATGAGTTCGGGCACTTTTTCTAAAATAGTGCGATAAAGTTTTTCTTGCTTGATTATTTCTTTTTGTTTTTTTATCAGGTTTAACCGGGTGTGTATCCTGTAGAGCACCTCTTGTTCCTGGAAGGGTTTGGTGATGTAGTCTGTACCCCCGACCTGATACCCTTTTATAATGCTTTCGATTTCTGATCGGGCTGTAATAAAAATTACGGGGATGTTCTCAGTCGCCACATCTTTTTTTAGAATTTCACAAACTTCAAACCCTTCGATGTCGGGCATTACTATATCCAGTAAAATCAAATCAGGTTTGTTTTTGGAAACGATGCTTAGCGCCTGGTTTCCGCTGGTTGCGATTGAAATATTCAACCCACCACTTCTTAAAAAGTGGCCCATAATGTCAAGGTTGTTGGGTTCATCGTCAACGATCAGAATTTTCATCCCGGTTAACTGGTCTTTTCGAAAATCAATATCCATAAAGAATCTCCAGTTTCTAAAAACAATAGTTTTTTCTCGGTTAAAAGTTTAACGGCAAATTATTTCGCTCTATCAGGGTTTGCCTTTTTCAATTTTACCCAGTAGGTTTAAAACTCCCGAGCTATCGTATTTTTCCGTAAACCCCGAAAAATGCTCTGCCAGACTTTCTCCCCAAGGCTCTATTTTTCTCACTTCTTCCAGTTCGTCTTCCAGGTTATTAATTAAACCCATTTCTATTTTTTCTCTAATCGATTTTATTAGCATTTGAGGGAGAGTTATTTTAGAAAAATCCAGATCTGTTTTTGGTGAGCCCGCTTTATCTTTAACTATTTTGGCCAACTGTTTTATGGCTGGGTCCAGGTTTATTGAAAGTTCTTCCAGCAATGAATCATAGCGGTCTTCATGTCCCTTGTTGATTGCCAACTCAAGAGATTCGGAAATGGAAGCTAGCTTTTTAGCTCCCAGGTTTGCTGCAACCCCTCTAAAGGAATGTACTAATAATTCCGCCTGTTTTTTATCTTCAATAAGCAGGGCTTTGGATATTGCTTCCTTGATGTTTGAGTAGTTTGCGTAGAATCTCTTCAGAAAATTTCGATAGAGTTTTACATCTCCATCTATCATTGTCAGCCCAAAATTGGTATCAAAACCCTCTAGTTCTGGTAAAAATTCTTCATTATGAGGATCGTTAGGTGGAGAAGATGGGGAACTTAAGTCTGAATTCTCACTCGTTCTACGTGAGGGAATCCATTTAATTAAAGCAGCATATAATTTCCGAGTGTGGATAGGTTTGGAGACGTGGTCGTTCATTCCTGCTTCGATGCATTTTTCCCTGTCCCCCGTCATGGCATTGGCCGTCATGGCAACAATTGGAAGAGAAGTAAATCGGCTATCTTTGCGAATGGTTCGAGTCGCGTCATACCCGTCCATCACTGGCATCTGGCAATCCATTAAAACGCAATCATAATCGGAAAGAGAGACCATTTCGACAGCTTCTTTACCGTTTTTGGCAATTGAAACTTCCATTCCCACTTTTTTAAGGTAATTAAGTGCAATTTCCTGATTGATCTCTATGTCTTCCACCAACAGAATTTTGGCTCCATGTATGGAACTTAATTCTTTTTGCTCTAACGAATCATTTGAAAACTTTGTTTTCAATGAAGATGATTTTCCAAACACTTCCAGGATGGTATTAAATAATAGCGAAGAATTTATAGGCTTTGCCAGTAACCCATCCAGCCCCGACTCTTTAGCTTGCCGCATGATTTCTTCGCGCCCATATTCGGTAAGCATGATAATTTTAGGATCGTGGTTGAGTCGCGGATGATTTTTGATAATTTCTGCGACTTGTATTCCGTTCATATCGAGGAATTGCGAATCCATAATAATCAGGTCGAAAGGTTGATTTGAATCGGCTTCTTCTATTTTGGTAATCCCTTCTCCTCCTGAGGAAGCTTTTTCAATTTTTAATAATGAGAAAGACTCTAAAGTTTTCTCAAGTATTTCACCTGCGGTTTTGTTTTTATTCATTACCAGAACCTGGAGTCTCTGAAGGTCATCTCTTAGAATCAGTTTTTCCTTTTTGACATCGGGTCTTATTCCAAAATTTGCAGTAAAAATGAAATTGCTTCCATTTCCGGGTTCGCTTTCCACCCATATTTCTCCATTCATCATTTCAACTAGCCGCTTGCAGATGGTAAGTCCCAGGCCCGTGCCTCCAAATTTTCTGGTTGTAGAAGAATCTGCCTGATTGAATTCTTCAAATAATTTATTTACTTGTTCCTTGGTTAAACCGATGCCTGTATCTTTTACTGAAAACTGTACCAATACCTGGTCCCTTTCCTCTTTAACCAGGTTTATAGCAACCAGAATCTCTCCCTGTTCTGTAAACTTTAAGGCGTTATTAGTTAGATTTGTCAGTATTTGCCCCAATCGGAGTGGGTCTCCGATTAAGGAAAGAGGCACATTGGGGTCGACAGAAAACAGCATTTCCAATCCTTTTTCCTGTGCTTGAATCGTTATCATATTGCCTAGATTATCCAAAACCTCTTTTAGCTGGAAATCCACTTCTTCCATGTCCATTTTCCCAGCTTCAATTTTTGAAAAATCAAGGATATCGTTTATGATCCCGAGCAAAGCATTTGCCGACCCTTGTATTTTATTTGCATAATCCTGTTGGGTATCATTCAATTCAGTTTCCAAAACCAAATGGCTCATTCCAATGATGGCATTCATGGGTGTCCGGATTTCATGACTCATGTTTGCAAGGAAACTACCTTTTGCTATGTTGGCTTCCTGAGCTTTCAATTCTGCTTTTTGCAAGTTTTCTTCACTTCTTTTTCGTTCTACCAAAGAACCCAGCAACGTTCCTATATCAGCCATCATTTCAAAAATATTTTCATTTTTTTCACCCATGGAATTCGAAAAAAATTCCATAACACCAATTATTTCTTTATTAAGCAGAATGGGAAAAGCGAAGCCCGTTCTTAACCCCACCATTTTAGCTGCCTCTGCACGAGGAAATTTGGGGTGATCGGTTACATCTTTTATCCAGTCTGGTTTGCCTGATTCAAATACCTTTCCTGGTAAGCCTGTCCCTTTTTCGAATTTATGTTTTTCAGTCTCTTCCACAAAAGGTCTATGCAGCTCATTATTTTCCAAGTACCAAATTTTGGAGGAAACTAATTTGTTTCCATTTTCAGCAAGAAAAACATGGCCCACGGCCCAACCCAAACCTTCACACACGCCGTTCAAGGTCAGCCTAATTCCTTCATCTAATGGCAGGTCTAAATTTGCAGAGACCGCGATATTTTTGTGAAGTTCAGAGAATACATTTTTCCTTTTTATTTCTTCTGTGCGATCCCTGACTCGTTGTTCGAGATCGTCTCGTGCCTTTCTCAAGGTCAGGTTGGTTTGTTCACCTACCCAGGCACTTAAAGCCGTAAGGAAAAGTGAAAAAATTACGATAACACTCAATACCAGAAGGAGAATGTTTCTAACAAAATAGAATGGATCAAGCGCTTCCTTGAGGTCGATTTTAGATGTCAACCCCATTCCAAGAGCCTCGTCCCATAGCCAGGCACCGAGAACCGGCACCCCACGATAATCTCGATAGCCAATAGTGTTTGTTCCTGAATTGCCCTGGGTTGCGCTTTCTGCCATTAAGGTAAGAGATCGATCCTTAGGAGGGATAGGATTCGAAAACCCTGTCATCAAGTTGCCTCCCGGGTCAGTCACTTTTATTTTCAGAATTCCTTTTTGGCCTTTGGGAAGCAAGCCCTGTTTTTCCATTTGTTCTGCAAACCTGCTAACCGTATACAGGTAACCTTGCTTGCTAAAAGCATAAGTTTCCCCAGTTTCTCCAATCCGTCCTCCTTGAGTCAAACGGGTAAAATTTTTGAACGGATCGAGGCGGATCGAAACAGCCGCAATAATTTTCCCATGGTTATTTCTCAGAGGGCCTACGAAAAACATGGTCGGTTCTTCTGTATTGTTTTCATCCAGTCGAGCACCCGTGGAAATGTTTGAATGAATGGGGGGAACAAAAACAATTTTTCCCTGGAAAACTTTTTTTATCAGGTCTTCCCTTTCGTTGGCGATGATATTGGTTGCCCCGATGTTGGCATCTTTACTGTTTCCGATGCTGACATAGTCAGGAGAAATAATATAAAAGCCTTCTTTGTCGGAAGCTTCAAAGCGAGTTTGAAAGAACTCCCGCATGGCAATTTGAGCAGAACTTTCTATTAAAGTCTCTCTATTGCGAGGCAGGACCAAAAGATTTTCAGCCAAGCGCAAGAGTTCTGGCTCTATGAGTAGTTGGTTCAGTCCATCCTTATTATTCTCCACCCAAATCTTTAGTGCATCTTGCGTTGACTGCAATATGATACCCAGCGTTGTTCCCGTATCATTTCGGACTCTTTGATCGATATAGATTGTAGCTGTCCAGGCTAATAAAAGGGTTATGATCAAAAACAACCCAATCACTCCCACGCCCATTTTTCGAATTTTTGAAGATTGAAAAAATTTTTCTACAGAGCCTTTAGCACGGGCTTTTTTCAGATAATAGTTTAGAAAGTAAAGGGTGAGAGCCATTAGGGAAATGACTGTCAGAATTATGCCGGTAATGCCCTTTAGGCCAAATTCCTTTTGTTGGACAGTTTCTTTTTTTTGAGGATCAAAATAGATTCTTTTGTCCGGATCTGAAATCCAACGTCGTTCCAATTCTCCAAGTTCCATTGGAGTTATTTGGGAGAACCCATCTTCAATCCAATTTATGATTTCATTACGCTCCTGAGGAATGGCAGAGTGGACCCCATTGGTCTCCAACTGGCTGGACTTGAGGCTTATTTCTCCTCGCATTCCCATTTGGCTGAGCAAGGAATCCATAACCGGGATTTCTTCTATAACGGCAACTACATTTTTATCTAATAGAGCCTGTATCAGTTCCTGGGGTGAGTCAAAGGGTATCAACCTCAGGCTGGGCCAGCGGTTTCGTGCCATAGCTTCTTGATAGGAACCCTCAATGACTCCTAATGCATTTTTTTTAAATTTAGCTGGGTCGTCGGGAACTGTTTCCCCGGTCCGTTGATACAAGCCCGTTGTTACCCGATAAATCTCGTTTGTAAAATTCAACCATTTGCTGCGTTCATCATTTTTAAATAGCCCGGAGTGGACATCGGCTTCCCCACTTCGTAAAGCTTCTATGCTTTCCTTAAGATTGCTTTCTCTGAATTTGATAGACCTTCCAGTTTTTTCCGACCATAATTTCCACACATCCACTAGAAATCCTGCAGCCAGCCCTTGAGCGTTGAGGAAAGTCATGGGAGGATAGTCCCGATCCATCGAAACAATAAGAGCATCGGTTTTTTTCTCTTCAGTAATTCCAACCCACCGCCGGCTAATTCGAGTCCGCTCTGACGAACTGATCTGTGCCATTCCAGAATTGATGACCTTTAATAATTTAGAGTTTCCTTCTTTAACTGCCGCATACCAGTCATTTTGATAAAGGAGAAGGTCTTTGGAAAACGAGAAGCGTTCCACCATGGCGCTTTTTTGAAGGTGGTAAATTCCTGTGGGAGTGTCTGCAGCAAAAACCCGCAATGACCCTTCTTTTAAAGCTGCCATGATGCTGGCATAATCGGGGTAGGGGACGATATCAGCCTTTGGCAGCCGTTTTTTCAAATAACCTTGTACAAAATCTTCTGCAAGTACACCCACCCGATAAGCAATCAACTCTTCTAAACGGTGTACAGTGGGAAGGCTTTTGTGGACGAAAACATGGGTATCGGTTTTTCTTAATGCCGCACCATAATCTAGAAATTTATCACGGGTTTTGCTAAAGAAAAGTCCGGTATGTGCATCCACGACTCCCGCCTTCACCATGGACAAAGAATCATCCCAATGAGCGGAGCGAAAATCGATAGGAATTCCGGTTTTTTTTGACCATTCCCGCCAAAGGTCTATAAGCATTCCTGCGGGTTTGCCTTGCTCATCACGAAAATGGAAAGGGACGCAGTCGACACAATAGACAATTGAAATCGGGTTGGCTTTGTCGAGGGTGGTTACTGTTTTGCCAGGGTTTTGTGCATCGATTTGTTGAGGGGTAAAAACCAGAAGCACCGCTGCCATGACCAACAGGCATTTCAAATTTTTCAACCAATTGATAGGGTGCATATAATGGCCTCAGACCATCACGGGAGAAAGTTCAAATTTTTGGAAATGATAACCACACGTTCTTCAGTCAGGTAGGTTTAAAACTTCCTTTTTAAACCTAACCTAACAACAGGCTCCATTTCCATTCCCGTTTCCATTCGAGTATATCCCTTCCTGAGCGGGAGCTACGTTGCAGTCGAAAGGACCGTAATGAGTAGAGAAATCTCCTGTTACTTTAAAGTGGTCTCCGAATCGAGATTCGCTGAGCATTTTAAAAGTGTTACCACATACGGGAACGGGAATCCCTGTCTGAAAATAGTGATGATCATCCAGGGTAAACCCGTGTGGGAATTCGGGGATCGTCCCTTTGTAGTAAGCAACATGACCGAAATTTTCACAGATATCTTCAAAGTCACATTTGAAAGTTCGTACAGTCATGGAATAGAAATCAATCATGCCTGCTTTTCGTTGGATATCCTCGTTGTTCAAGGTAAGGAGGGTTTTAGAGATGGCTCGGTAATCGAAACATCCTGCTTTGGCGAGCATGCGCCTGAAATCTTCAATATACAAAGCTCCGCCAAGACATTCACCTAAGAGAACCGAGTCTGTGGTCAGAGGTTCTGGAACGCGTCGACCGGTGAAGATATCAGATAGATATAGTTCGCCACCCGGTTTTAGTACTCGAAAGATTTCTCGGAAAACGCTTTCCTTATCGGGCGAAAGGTTGACAACGCAGTTGGAGATGATCACATCAACCGAGTTGTCTTCAAGACCGGCGGTTGAGAGATCTTCAATCCATCCTTTTCGAAAATCAACATTCGGTTTTTCCAAATTGAACTTATTAGTGTGAAAGGGAATGTGTTTTCTTGCTACTGATAACTGCTCATCGGTCATGTCTATGCCAATGACCAAGCCTTCTGGTCCTACAACTTGCGCAAGGAGATAACAATCGCGTCCTGATCCACAACCCAGGTCGACCACGGTTTTACCATACAGCCCTGTGGGGAAATTAGATGCGCATCCGTAAAAACGGGATTGTACTTCTTCGTGAATATTTTTTAAGTACGGTCGTAGATATGCTGGCATCGAGTCTGCGGCACAACAGGCACTGGTTTGCAGATCGTTTTTAGTTTTAAGAATTTTTCCGTAGTATTCCTGAACGTCCTCACGAATTTCAGAACTGGTTTTCACAATAAATCTCCTGAGTGTTTTATAGATCGTAAAGGGATTTATTTCACTCCCTTAGATAGAGCTGATTTTCTAATAATTTTGTAACATATTATTCTATATAAAAAGTCTTCTATATAGAGAATTATTTTTGTCGTAATGGGTGAAGCTTCCTTACAGAAAAGTGGATAAAATGAGATGTGCTGAAGAATTGGGTGTGAGGCATTGAATTATTGAGTTATAAGGTTTTGTTTGTTAGTTTTGAGAATGATTTGCTTTTCTTTTTTTGGGTGCTGGTTTGGATACTGTACTTTGGGTCATTTCTAAAGTTTTCTGGCGAGTATTTTCGCCAAACAATAGTTTGTTGCTAATTCTATTGGCTGGTGTTTGCTTATTATTCTTTGGCCGGGAAAAATTAGGGAGAAAGCTGATTGTTTTTGCAACAGCCTTCCTTTTACTGTTTGCCTTGGTTCCGGTTCACCAAATATTGTTGATACCTATTGAGAACAGGTTCCCGATACCTGAGCCACTTCCCGAAAAAATTGATGGCGTGATTGTCCTAGGGGGAAGCGAACATCCGGAAATTACCAAGTGGAGAGGGCAAGTTAGTCTTGTAGATTCTGCGGAACGTTTGACCACTTTTGTTAGTCTTTCCCGCAGGTATACAGATGCGAAGTTTGTTTATGCGGGTGGCCAGGGGGGATTGACTGACCAGGAGGATAAAGCTGCTTTTACAGCTAAATTATTTTTTGAGCAAATGGGGCTTGACCCGGGTCGTGTGTTGTTTGATTCTCAATCTCGAAACACCCATGAGAATGCCATAAATGCTTTGCAACTTGCCAAACCTAAGAGCGGGGAAAAATGGGTGCTTATCACTTCAGCTTGGCATATGCCCAGGTCGGTAGGAATATTTAGAAAATTGGGTTGGCAGGTTATTCCTTATCCTGTCGATTTTAAAACTACCGGAGAGTGGACCCTGTTTCAGGGATTTTATGGCCTTTCTGCGACCTCCACGGTTTCTAATGTTGTTTATGAATGGATGGGGCTCACTTATTATTGGTTGCTGGGAAGAACCTCTGAGTTGTTTCCAGGCCCTATATAGAGTATTCTTGATCTAATATTTCTAGTCCGATATTCAGATATTTCGAGGGAGTGATTTTTGGAAATCCAGGACATTCTAACGAATGAGGTGGCTTCTCCACCTACGGTTTATCACAAGCTTAAAACAGCTATTGAGAATCCTGAAAGCACTTTTCAAGATTTCGCTGAAATTATCCGCTCTGATGCTGGCCTTTCCAGCAGGCTTCTAAGGATCGTTAATAGCTCCTTTTACGGGTTGTCCGGACCTGTTGATTCTATAACCCATGCTCTGAATATCTTGGGTGTTAATCAATTAGGGGATCTTGCTCTTGCCACAGTTGTTATGACCAAGTTTGAGGGGATTCCAAAAGATTTGATAAATTTGGATAGCTATTGGAGGCACAATATTGCCAGTGGTTTGATTGTTAGAGAAATTGCCCTCTTATTTGGAGAAACAAATACTGAGAGATTATATTTGTTGGGATTACTTCATGATATTGGAGGCTTGGTCTTATGTAAGGAGTCTGCGGGAATAGCAAGAACCTGCTTAAGTCGAGCAAATTATGAGGGTAAGCACCTCCACCACGTAGAACAGGAGGAGCTAGGGTTTACTCACGCTCAGGTCGGGGGAGAATTATTAAATAGATGGCGGCTGCCAGAGTTTATGGTTGAAACTACAATCTATCATCATAACCCTCTAAGTGCTCCCAAATTTCCAAAATACGCTGCTATTGTTCATTTAGCGGATATTCTTGCATATGAAATGGGTTTTGGGGGGAGTGGTGAGCCTTTTGTCCCTCCGTTAGGAGGCCAAATTCTGGAGTTCCTCGATTTAGAGAAAAAACAACTTTCGACAATAAAATTATCTATTCAGGGCTCTTTTGAGGAATTATTTCAAATGTTTTACGGCTGATATTTCATTTCCCGTTTTCCCCCCTATTACGCCCCCCCCCGCGACAAAATTTCCCAATACATCCCAATTTTAAAACTGGTTTTCACCTATAAGCATCTTTGTCTTCAGTTTGGATAAATAATTATCGCCAATAATGGCAGATTATCGAATAATCTATTAAGATTTTTAGGGTTACAAAGTCAAAGCAGGGGAAGAGGTTGAGATTCCTAATAAGGCTTGACTTTTTAAGTATTTAAGCTATATTTTTAAGACCGTAAATTAAATTTAGATCCGTATAAATGGTCAAAACTCCAATCAGTAGAAAGACCTATAGTGTGCTGGGAAAAAGTTGCTGATAAGCTGCTTGTCAAGGGCAGAGTAAATTCGTACCAGTGTGGCGGAGTAAAAGTGTACCACTCGGGTTAAAAAATATAGGTTATTAGATCATGATCTTTGT
>Ga0233434_1003964_pt1 | contig 11619 bp, 9 predicted proteins | sample SI_122_August201_4_FD_182738 | JGI IMG/M metagenome (GOLD analysis project Ga0233434, IMG submission 182738) | Seawater microbial communities from Saanich Inlet, British Columbia, Canada - SI_122_August2016_120_MG | ecosystem: Environmental > Aquatic > Marine > Inlet | place: Canada: British... | reverse complement strand
TGCCAATAGCAATACTTCCAGACATTGATGAACAAAGATGTATCGGATGTGCACTATGTGTAGAAATCTGTACAACTCTTGGTCCTGATGTCCTTAGAGTAAAACCTGTTGAAGGCTGGAAAAGAGGTAAAGCATTTGTTTTCTACCCAGAAAGATGTATTTCTGATGGTGCATGCATAGGTGTATGTCCAACAAAATCAATCTTTTGGATGAGACCAATGAATTACACTGCTGGACAACCAGTACCTCTTCACAAAAACGGTATCTTCATCAACGGTTGGGCAGAAGACGCAGCACTATAAGCTGAATCTTTTAGCACACAATCTTTTTTATTATTTTTAGTTAACTAAATGATTTTTTCTTGATATCTTTTGGTAACATTTTTACAAAATATTTCAAAAATTGATCATTTTTGTTATACTGGATTTCTGAAAATTTATTATTACTAAAGAAATCTTTCCATGTCTTTTCAAATGTGGGAAATTCATTTGGTTCAAAATCTATTCTGGATGTTTCATGATGAGCTGCAGGATAAATGTCTGAAATCTCAATTGGAATTAATCCTAATTGTGGATTATATTGACATACTTGAATCGAATCAAAATCCTTGATTTTTTTCTTTAATGCTAAATATTGATGAGCCAGATATCCTGGTTTTGTACTATATTCTTTAGTGATTAGCAGTTTATTTTTCTTTGATTTGAATTCTCGAACTATGTTATGAAATGCCTGAACTTCTGGACGAAATTGATCATCTTTATTGAATAAGAAAATAGCTTTTTCTTTGAATTTTGGAGTACCTAACCCAAGAAATTCATAATTTTCAGTCATCACTTCAATCATCTCAAATAATTTAGGATGTGCTCTTGCTTTTTTGATAACATATTCCCATAATCTTCCTTCATGAATTGCTTGTTTTACCTTATCAACTTCAAGTTTAATTGCATAAAGATTATGAATTGCAAGTTGATTAATTTTTTCAGTTTCACCTAACTGACGAAATTCATCTGGGGTATATTTTGAGCATATTTCACAATTACAAGGAAATACTGTAATATCTTTCAAGTATCGTGTACCATCATTAGTGATGTATCTGAGTTTTTTGGCATAAAGCATGTATGATGCTGAATCAAAAGTATCACATCCTAAAGCAATTGCAAATGGAATTGTTAGAGGATGTCCTGCTCCAAAAAGATGTAGTGGAATAGAATGCGGCATTTGTTTTTTTGCAGCCACTATCATTTGTGCTAATAATCTATATTCATATGACTCCATAAATTCAACTGGACTTCCTAGAGCCAGCATTTTAAAACCAATTTTTACTAAACTCTTTGTTGATTTTGCTACAAGATCAAAATGTTCTCCTCCTTGAATAGGCCCAATCCAAATCTGACCATTATCTTCACTATCTTCAAGTGTTTGTTTTGAAACTTTGAGAGTATGTTTAACATATGCTTCTGCTTTTTTTAATGGTAATCCATATCCTGTTGGTTTATCTAATGGAATTGCAAAATCAGTTAAAATTCCTTTTTCAAAATTTGCCATCTCTGGTGGTGATACTTCTACATCACCATATTCTAGAACTTGATATCCTCCTGAATCAGTCATGATGGCACTATCAAAATCTATGACGTCATGAATTCCTCTTTTTATTGCCTCATCACCATAATTATTTCTAGTAATGTACGCATTTGTAATTACTAAATCAAAACCAATTTCTCTAATTTTCTTTGATGGTATGGTTTGTTTTACTGGATGAATAACAGGAACATATGCAGGTGTTTCAATCTTCCCATGATTTGTATGGAGGGTCCCTATTCTTCCTGCTAGATCTGTTTTAGAAATTTCAAACAATATCTACACAACTCAAAGAGCGTTATTTAATCAATCAACAAAAAATTTTTTCAAATCATTATTTTTGGTTACTAAATCAAGCCAATCTACTTCTTCATTTCCTTTATTACTAGAAATTATGCTCATCACGTTTTCTACCGTGTCTTTTATGGTTTTTTCACTAGAATTAACTTGGAATACTTTGTCTTGGAATTTACTTTTTGCATCATGTGCTATTATCCCCAATACTTCACTTCCTGCATTCTCAATACTTTTTTCATCTGTATAGTTTCTATCTTTATAGACTGTAATCAAATCATAGGGATTTCTTCTTAACACAATCATTATCTTTACTTGTTGTACATCTAAAACATATGGTGCCAAATGCCCTACGATAATATTATTTTCTAAATCTTTTGTGGAAAAAACTTTTTCAAGTTTTTTTGTATCAATATCATTTGTATCATGATTTTTTTCAAACAACCCTTCATCTTTTGCTATTTTGTTAATATCTAAAATATTTAATTCCAAAGTTTCAACAATCTCTTTTGCAATGGTATGTTTCCCAACCCCTGGATTACCTGTAATTACTATTGACATGTATTGGAGTCTAATGAAACTGCATTAAACGATTTCTGCAATACTAATAAGTAGAAATGAATTTTTGACTGTATTGCAAATTGGTTTACTAGGTAAAGCAAATGTTGGAAAATCAACATTTTTCTCTGCTGCAACTGAAACCCCTGTAGCAACAGGTAATTTTCCATTTACTACAATTGAACCAAATGTTGGTGTGGCTTATGTGCAATCAGATTGTGCGTGTAAGCATTTTGAGATAACACATGAAAATGAATTATGTGTTAATGGAACTCGTTTCATTCCAGTAAAATTAATTGATGTAGCAGGATTAGTTCCTGGTGCACATGAAGGAAAAGGATTGGGAAATCAATTTCTAGATGATGCAAGACAAGCTGAGGTTTTAATTCACGTAGTTGACATTGCAGGTACTACTGATATTCAAGGTCAATCAGTTCCAGTTGGAACTCATGATCCACTTGAAGATGTAGCATTTGTTCAAGATGAATTTGATCAATGGTTTACAGATATTCTAAAAAGAGAGTGGGACAAAATTACTCGTGAAATAGATCAGAAGAGAGCAAAACTAACTGATGGAATTGCAAAACGCTTCTCAGGATTGGGGATTAAAGATTATCAAGTACAAGACATCTTACAAAAACTTGGGCTTATTTCTAGAAATCCAAAAGAATGGGATGATTCTGATATTCAAAATTTTGCTAAAGAATTAAGAAAAAATACCAAACCCATGATTATTGCTGCCAACAAAGCAGATCTTTGTAAAGATCTTGAAATTCTTAAAAAAATTTCAGACGAAGTAATTCCTTGTAGTGCAGAAACTGAATTACTATTACGAAAAGCATCAAAGGCTGGAATTGTTAATTATTCTTCAGGTGATGAAGGGTTTACTATTCCTGAGGGAAAAGAAATTCCACCTCCACAACAAAAAGCATTAGATTTGGTAAGTTCTGTATTTTCTAAAATCACTTCAACGGGAATTCAGAAAATTCTCAATACTGCAGTTTTTGATTCTTTAAATTTTATTGTTGTATATCCTGTAGAAGATGAAACTAAACTAACAAACAAAGATGGTGTAATTTTACCTGATACAAAATTACTTCCACAGGATTCTACTGCTAAAGACTTGGCCACACTAATTCATGCTGATATTGCTAAAGGATTTTTACATGCAATTGATTGTAAGACTAAACAACGAATCAGTGGTGATCAGAAACTAAAAAATGGTGACGTGATCAAAATTGTATCTACATTAAGCAGGGGTTAGTATGCTTGGTTTAGGTATTGAAAGTACTGCTCATACATTTTCTTGTGCTATAATTGAAAAAAAAGGAAAAAAAGGCAAAATACTTTCTGATGTTAGAAAAATTTATCGTCCTGCAAGCGGTGAAGGAATTCATCCACGAGAAGCATCACGACATCATATTGAAAATAGCTCTTCAGTTCTATCTGAATCACTAAAAGAAGCAAAGATCTCAATTAAAGATCTTGATATCATTTCGTATGCTGCAGGTCCAGGATTAGGTCCTTGTTTACGTGTTGGTGCAGTTGTTGCAAGATCATTGGCATCATTTTACAATATTCCTATTTATCCTGTAAATCATGCAATTGGTCATATTGAATTGGGAAAATTACTAACAGGTGCATCTAATCCTCTTGTTCTTTTAGTTTCTGGAGGTCATACCATGCTTTTGGCATTTCTTGATAAACAGTGGAGAGTATTTGGTGAAACTCTGGATATTACGTTGGGACAATTATTAGATCAATTTGGAAGATCACTTGGATTTGCTTCTCCTTGTGGAAAAAATATAGAAGAATTAGCTTCTACTTCATCAAACTATGTTACTTTACCATATTCAGTTAAAGGAAATGATGTTTCATTTTCAGGTTTATTATCTGCAACAAAATCTGTAGCAAAGAAAAGTAAAATTGATGCTTGTTATTCCCTACAAGAAACTGCTTTTGCTATGATTAGTGAATCAGTAGAGCGTGCTTTATCATTTACAGGCAAAAAAGAATTAATGATTGTCGGTGGAGTTGCAGCAAACAAAAGATTATCTGAAATGCTTCAAGATGTGTGCAAACGTCATGGATGTAAATTTTTTGTTGTTCCATTAAGGTATGCTGGAGATTGTGGAAGTCAAATATGTTGGACAGGAATTTTAGAATCCAAAGTAAAATCAGGTACTTTGTTAAAAGATACTTTTGTTACTCAATCATGGCGACTAGATACTGTAGAAATTAATTATTAAATTCACTAATTGACTCATCAATTTTTTTAAGCCATTTTTTTGTATTAAAAACTCCAAATTTGAAAGTTTTTTCACCATCACTAGTTTTTGCTGTAAAACAAACTTTTTTCATTAGCAACCCTTCTTTCCATGTTTTTGTTACATCATTTAATGGAATATCTAAAATTGTATCTCCCATATGTTTTGTAAAGTCCATTATTCTTGCTTTTGTTTTATCAAATGCTAATCTTTTATTTGTTAATGTTAGAATTCCAACTCCTAAATTATCTTCACTACAATCTTCTTGTGAAATTCGTTGTTCCCCATCCTCCATGATCAATTTTTATTGAATTCCTTTAGATATAATGGTAATGAAATTAATGAAAAAAGGAGCAGAGGCAGATATCTATCAATTGATGTGGCAAAACTCTAAAGCTATTCTTAAAATCAGAAAACCAAAAAATTATCGTAATTCTATACTTGATTCAAAAATTTGTAAACAAAGAACAATTAAAGAATCTCAAATGCTATCTCAAGTAAAATCATTTGGAATTCCAACTCCACTTGTTTATTTTGTTAATTTAAAAAATAATTCAATAATAATGCAAGCAATTCCTGGAAAACCTGTTCATGATTTACCTGAATCCAAAATTATTGAATTATCAAAACACATTGGAAAATTAGTTGGAATGTTGCATAAAAATGGAGTAATGCATGGTGATTTGACTACATCTAATTTTATTTTATTTCAAAAAATTGTTTATGTGATTGATTTTGGATTGGCTCAAAATACAATAAAATCTGAAGATCATGCAGTTGATTTGAGACTAATCAAAGAAATTCTAAACAGTGCTCATGCAAAAATAATGGAATCTGCTTGGAAAAATTTTCTTCTTGGGTACAAATCCGTCGTTGGAAGTACATCTTTTGCAAAAATTACAAAACTTGTTTTAGATATAGAGAGTCGTGGAAGATATGCAGAAGTCGTTTGATCTATATTTTGTATCCTCAAATAATCACAAATATCAAGAAGCTAAAATTATTCTTGATTCATTTGGAATTAAACTTGGTTTTATCAAATCCACTTTGGAGGAAATCCAGTCAAATTCACTTAAAGAAATTGCATTATGCAAAGCAAAAGATGCATTTTCAAAATCTAAAAAACCATTAATAATTGAGGATGATGGAATTTTTATTAATTCTCTTAATGGTTTTCCAGGTCCATACTCTTCATATATTTTCAAAACAATTGGAAACAAAGGAATTCTTAATCTCTTAAAACAAAATAGAAAAGCAAAATTTGTTTCAATTATTACTTATTGTGATAAACACATTTTGCAATCATTTGATGCAAAAATTGATGGTTCTATTTCAAAATCTGAAAAAGGAAAAGGTTGGGGATACGATCCTATTTTCATTCCAAATAATTTACAGAAAACATTTGCAGAATTAAATAACAAAAATGAATTATCACATAGATACAAAGCACTGAAAAAATTTTCTAAATGGTATTTGCATAAGTAGAAATAAAACGATCAATAAACCTTTCATTGTTTTGTAATATTGAAATTCTTGAAACAATACTTTCATCCATTATGGAAAAAATTTTGCTTTGTTTTGAAATTTCTTCACTAAAGTTTTTTACCTCATCCATTTCTAACATATTTTTATGTTCTAATCTATTTGTTGAACGACCAATATGCATGTAAGATTTAATTTCAATAAAATGTGGACTTGCTTTTCTAAACATTTCTGCAAACGCTGGAATTGACTCTCTTTGATCATTGTAATCTTTGATTAAAGTAATTCTTAGAACTGTTCTTGTATTCAGATGTTTTAACATATCTAGTGTTTTATTCCATCTTTCCCATGAATCATCATATTTTGGTTTGTTTATTTTCATAAATGATTCATAGTCTGCAGCATTAGTTGATAAATACAATTGAGTTGGTAATGCATCTTCATCTTGTAACTTCTGAATCATATCTGGTTCTTGTCCATTTGTTACAAGAAAAATTGATTTTGTTGCTTCAAATGTTTTTAGATATTTAATTAATTCTGGTAATTTTGGATACATTGTAGGTTCTCCAGAAAGTGAAATTGCATAATGAGCAGGTAATAATGATTCATCTAATCTCTGTTTATCATTTCTTGAATCTCCGTAAAATCCATTGATCAATTTTTTTCTTTCAGCCATTAATTTTGTTAGAATTTGTTCTGGCTCTGCAACTTGATCTGCTTTCATTTCCATTGAATCATAAAATTCCATTGGCCTCCAACAATACACACATCTATTCTCACAATACATGCCCGCAGGAGAAAATTCCATACAACTATGAGTTGAAATTCCATAAAACTTGTGTTTGTAACAACTACCCTCATGCTTGAATGATTTTTTTGTCCAATGACAAAGTCCTACAGTTGAGTGATCTGCTACTCCATACTTTGCTTTTTTTAATTGTGCAGATATTGTTGGTCTAATCTGAAGTAATTGCTCTTCTTCTTCAATAGTTTCTCCAGAACAACTCATAAAATCAGATCTCGTTTTACTTTACTTAAATTGATCGAGATTTTTGTCTCACATGGAAGTTTTTCTTAAAACATTCAAAATTTCTGGGTAATTTTAGAGTGAGGTTTAATAACTGGATCCTCAAGGAAAAATTGGGCAATGAAAAAGATACTCACGTTACCATTTCTAATATTGCTTTTTACCGTACTTACTAGTATGCCTGTTAACTTTACTTTTGCTGCTTCTGACTTGGATAATGATGGTGTAGATGATGCCGTAGACGCATGTCCAAATTTGATTGAAGATAATGAAGGTGCAATTGATGGATGTCCATCAAATTTTGTTCCGTGGTATGATGAGGACTTTGATGGTATTGAAGATCATATAGATCAATGTCCTAACATTAAAGAAAATTACAATCAATTCCAAGATGAAGATGGTTGTCCTGATAATTCCCCTGATGGTGGAGATGGTGGATTACCTGATTCTGATGGAGATGGATTTGTTGACACATCAGATTTATGTCCAAATCAACCTGAAACATTTAATGGTATTTTAGATAGAGACGGTTGTCCTGATGACTTTGGTTCTGGTGATAGAGATAGAGATGGAGTTTATGACAATGTTGATGAATGTCCATTAAATCCAGAGACTTACAATAAATTCCAAGATGAAGATGGTTGTCCTGATTCTGTTAATGATTCTACTTTTGCTGATACAGACAATGATGGAATTCAAGATTCAATTGATTTGTGTCCAGAAGAACCTGAAGTGTATAATGATTATAGAGACACAGATGGTTGTCCTGATGTTTCTTTAGATTCTTCATTTAATGATACAGATGGTGATGGAATTGCAAACCAATTTGATATTTGTCCTTATGATCCTGAAACTTTCAATAGATTTGCAGATTACGACGGTTGTCCTGATTCAATTCCATCTTTTATGGGAACAGCAAATGATGTAGATGGTGATAGAATAATGGATGCAGATGATGCATGTCCACTTGAACCAGAAAGATATAATCAATTTGAAGACACAGACGGTTGTCCTGACATTCCACCTTATTCTAGTGACATTGATTCTGATGGTGATGGAATTTTAAACAGTGTTGATCAATGTCCACAAATAAAAGAAACTTACAATCAATTTGAAGACACAGACGGTTGTCCGGACTTTGTTGGAGATAATAAAGGAATGATAGATTCTGATGGTGACGGAATTAATGATTACAATGATCTTTGTCCAAACCAACCTGAAACATTTAACGGTTTTTATGATAGAGACGGTTGTCCTGAACATCTCGGTGATGGTGATAGAGATTTAGATGGAGTTCCGGATGCAGTAGATGCATGTCCAATTGCTAAAGAAACTTACAATAAATTCCAAGATGAAGACGGTTGCCCTGATTCAGTATCTGGTTTTTCCACATTAGACTTTGATGGAGATGGAATTCCAGATTTGAATGACAAGTGTCCTATAGATTCTGAAACGATAAATGGTTATCTTGACACAGACGGTTGTCCTGATGTTGCAATATTAGATTCTGATGGAGATGGAATTAGAGATTCAATAGATCAATGTCCTGATACTGCAGAAACCTGGAATAGATATAATGATCATGACGGTTGTCCTGATAATGCATCTGAATTAGATTCAGATTATGATGGAATTAATGATGGTGTAGATCAATGTCCTCTTGACCGAGAACGATATAACAACTTTGAAGATGAAGACGGTTGTCCTGATTACCCTGATTTCATTACTTCCATGGATTCAGACTTTGATGGATTAATTGATGAATTTGATCAATGCCCACTAATTCCTGAAACTTACAATAAATTCCAAGATGAAGATGGTTGTCCTGATTCAGTTTCAGATGGTTCTAGAACCTATGATACTGATGGTGACGGAATTAATGATTACAATGATCATTGTCCAAACCAACCTGAAACATTTAATGGTATTTTAGATAGAGACGGTTGTCCTGATAACTATATTTTAAATCATGATAGAGATTTAGATGGAATTCCTGATGCAATAGATGCATGTCCATTGAATCCTGAGACTTACAATAAATTCCAAGATGATGACGGTTGCCCTGATACAATTTCAGAATCATTTGTAATTGATTCAGATAATGATGGAATTAATGATGTTGATGATAATTGCCCGTTAGTTGCTGAAAACTATAATGGCTTCCAAGACCTAGACGGTTGCCCTGATATTGATAATGCACAACCTGATTCTGATGGAGTTCCAGATTCAATGGATCTATGTCCAGAGCAAAATGAAACTTGGAATAAATATGCAGATTACGACGGTTGCCCTGATACTATGCCAACTGGAAATATTATAACTGATAGTGATGGTGATGCTATTCCTGATGAAATTGATTTATGTCCAAACGAAAAAGAATCCTGGAATAAATATAATGATTCTGACGGTTGCCCTGATATTGCTCCAGAACAATCACGATACAAACATGATGCTGATTTAGATAATATCATCAATGAATATGACATGTGTCCTCTTGAAGCAGAAGACTATGACGGTGACAGAGACTCAGATGGATGTCCTGACCAATAGGAGTATTTTAAAATGAAAAAACAATATCTTTTAGGATTTTTACTTTTACTTACATCAACTATTGGCATGTTGCCAGGTAGTGCCTATGCTAATGATACAATTGATACTGATGGCGATGGTGTACCAAATAATGTAGATCAATGCCCTCATCTTTTAGAAGATTATGATCCTCAATATGGTAATAATATTGACGGTTGCCCTGCAGACTTTGTTCCATGGTATGATGCCGATTATGATGGAATACAAGATCATGTAGATGATTGTCCTACTGTAAAAGAGACTTTCAATAAATTCCAAGACACAGACGGTTGCCCTGATAATTCACCTGATGGCAGTACCGGAATTGCTGACTCTGATGGTGACGGATTTCCTGATTATCTAGACTTGTGTCCAAATCAACCAGAAATATTCAATGGTCTTGATGACACAGACGGTTGCCCTGATGATTATACATCTTTGAGGGATACTGATCAAGATGGAATTTCTGATGATAATGATTCATGTCCACTAGACCCTGAAACTTACAATAAATTCCAAGACACAGACGGTTGCCCTGATTCAGTTGATGCATCATCATCCACATACACTTTCCCTGACACTGACGGTGATGGAATTGAGGATAGATGGGATTCATGTATTAATGAGCCAGAAAACTATAATGATTTCTTAGACACAGACGGTTGCCCTGATGTACCCGGTACATCTGCTGGTGACATGGCTGATGCTGATTATGATGGAATTGCAGATCATTTGGACCAGTGCCCATTAGAACGTGAAAATTACAATAAATTCCAAGACACAGACGGTTGCCCTGATGTATTACAGTTAACAATTACAGGAGATGCTGATGGTGATCTTATTCCTGATTATGTAGATCAATGTCCCTTTATTTCTGAATCATATAATCAATTCCAAGATGAAGACGGTTGCCCTGATTTTGTTGCAGACAATAAATCAACAGCAGATTCTGATGGTGACGGAATTCCTGATTATGTAGACTTGTGTCCAACACAACCGGAAATTTATAATCAATTCCAGGATGCTGATGGATGTCCTGACACTAATGATCCTAAAATTGATACTGACATGGATGGAATTCTAAATATCTTTGATTCATGTCCACTAGACCCTGAAACTTACAATAAATTCCAAGACACCGACGGTTGCCCTGATTCAGTTGATGCATCATCATCCACATACACTTTCCCTGACACTGACGGTGATGGAATTGAGGATAGATGGGATTCATGTATTAATGAGCCAGAAAACTATAATGATTTCTTAGACACAGACGGTTGCCCTGATGTACTAGGTACATCTGCTGGTGACATGGCTGATGCTGATAATGATGGCCTTGCAGATCATTTGGACCAATGCCCACTATTAGCTGAAAGATACAATAAATTCCAAGATGAAGACGGTTGTCCTGATAGTGTTGATTATTCTACAGTTGGTGATTCTGATAATGATGGAATTAATGATGATGTAGATGTATGTCCTTTAATTAAAGAAACTTACAATAAATTCCAAGATTTAGATGGTTGTCCTGATTATGTATATGATAACAAATCAACAGCTGACACTGACGGTGACGGAATTCCTGATTATGTAGACTTGTGTCCAACACAACCGGAAATTTATAATCAATTCCAAGACACTGATGGATGTCCTGACACTAATGATTCTAAAATTGATACTGACATGGATGGAATCCTAGATATCTTTGATTCATGTCCACTAGACCCTGAAACTTACAATAAATTCCAAGACACAGACGGTTGTCCTGATTCAGTTGATGCATCATCATCCACATACACTTTCCCTGACACTGACGGTGATGGAATTGAGGATAGATGGGATTCA
>Ga0233434_1003949_pt1 | contig 11653 bp, 11 predicted proteins | sample SI_122_August201_4_FD_182738 | JGI IMG/M metagenome (GOLD analysis project Ga0233434, IMG submission 182738) | Seawater microbial communities from Saanich Inlet, British Columbia, Canada - SI_122_August2016_120_MG | ecosystem: Environmental > Aquatic > Marine > Inlet | place: Canada: British... | reverse complement strand
TCCTATTCTTTGGCATGTTATGAAAAGTTATTCAGCTTACGGAATTAATGAATTTGTGATATGTTGTGGATATAAAGGGTATATGATTAAAGAGTATTTTGCAAATTATTTTCTTCATACATCTGATTTAACTTTTGACATAAAAAATAATGAAATGGAAGTTCATCAAAAATTTGCAGAACCATGGAAAGTTACTCTAGTAGATACGGGTCTAGAAACTATGACTGGTGGACGTCTCAAAAAAATTAAAAATTTTGTAGAGAATGAAACTTTCTGTTTTACATATGGTGATGGATTAAGTGATGTGAATATTTCAAAATTAATTGATTTTCATAAAAATAATAAAACTATAGCTACAGTTACTGCCATACAACCACCTGGAAGATTTGGGGCATTAAACATTAAGGGGAATAAAATTATTAATTTTAAAGAAAAACCTATTGGAGATGGGAATTGGATAAACGGTGGATTTTTTGTCTTAGATCCAAAAGTTTTTGATTATATTGAAGATGATTCAACAGTGTGGGAAATAGATCCCTTGGAAAAATTAGCAGATGAAAATCAATTAGCAGCATACAAGCACTCAGGCTTTTGGCAACCACTTGATACACTACGAGATAAAAATATCTTAGAAGAATTATGGAATTCTAAAAAAGCTCCCTGGAATATTTGGGAATAATTTAAAAATTTTGGAGTAAGAAAAAGGACCAACAAATAGATTATAAGAAAAGTTGACTATTTTTATTGTTACAAAAATTAAATACTAATGTTATAGGATTGTCAAAAAATATTTTCATTGATCTAAATCTATTTGGGATTTTGGTATTTGTGTGTAATAATTAAATCAAACTTTAAAACTACTAACCTAAAAATATCTACATTGTCTACATCAGATGACCTTGAAAAAGAAGCCAAAGCATTTGATGAGAGGATTGAAGAGAGAATAAATGCAGGATTTATTCCTGATGTTAGACGTGCAGTTAAATGTGAATATTTTTACAAGAGTTTCTTTCGTGATCCATATCTAATTAAATTATTTCTTCAAAAAGAAATAAACTATTTTCTTGAAACGCTTAAAAAATATTCACATCCTGGAGCCAAAATATTAGATGTTGGGTGTGGTAGTGGATATATTTCTCTAGAGATTGCTAGATCTGGATATCATGTAACTGGAATCGATATCTCTTCTAAAGTGATTGATGTTGCAAATAAAACATTAGAATCTAATCCATTCAAAGAGGGATTTGGATCTTTAAAATATCACGTTTCATCTTTTGATGAATTTAGTGGAAAATTTGATGTTGTTTTATTTCGTGGAGTAATTCACCATATAAAAAATCCTGAAAAGGCCATTTTAGGAGCACTTGATATGTTAAATCCTACTGGATTGTTAATGTGTATAGAACCATCTCATGAAAGATGGCGGAAACAAGATGCAGCACAAGTAGCACTAATACGTAGTTTATTGTCTTTGACGGGAAATTGGTATGAAACATCACTTGGTAAAGATTTACTAGAACAAGAAAACTTTCCAGAATACATTCATGATGTTTACACTGAATATGTAAGTGAAAGAGACAAAGATGAAAAAAGTGGACAATCTCCAAATGATAATTCTTCAAATGGCAGACAAATACTTGAGGTTCTAAGAAAACATTTTGATGAATTAGACTACACTCTTGGTGTTTCATTTATCTATAGAGTGTTAGGAGGTTTAAGAGGAGAAGACAATCAAATTCAAAAAATTGCATCTCTACTTACAACATACGATAAATTTTGTGTTGAAAATGGGTTTATGGAACCAAACAGCTTTTATTATATAGGACAAAAAAATCCTTAAGCGAATATTATCCCAATTCGTTTTTCATATTTATTTTATACTCCTTATTGATTTAAAAAGAGTAAGTTTTTTTTATTGTTATGAAAGTTTTTCTCACAGGTCATAAAGGATATGTAGGAAGAAAATTGACCCAAATTCTACTAAACGCAAATCATAAAGTAATTGGATGTGATATAGAATATTTTCCTTCAAATATGTCAAGTGAACAACAAAACAAAAACATCGAACATCTTGTATCACTTAAGAAAGATATTAGAGATCTGATACACAACGATTTGTTAGGATGTGATGCCGTAATACACTTGGCTGCATTATCAAATGATCCTTTAGGAGATATTAGTGCTACAATTACAAATGAGATAAACTATGAAGCAACCATTCAACTTGGAAAACTTGCAAAAGCTGCAAATGTTCCAAAATTTATATTTTCATCATCATGTTCATCATATGGGGCCAATGAAGAAATTGTAAATGAAAACTCCCCTCTTGTTCCACTTACAGCATATGCAAAATCTAAAGTTAAATCTGAATCTGAACTTCTCAAACTAAAAGATGATAGTTTTATTCCTGTAATCTTACGAAGTGCAACTGCATATGGAATCTCACCAAATTTGCGCTTAGATTTAGTAGTAAATAATCTAACTTGTTCAGCATTAACTACAGGTAAGGTGGAAATGCTTAGTGATGGTACGGCTTGGAGACCTTTACTTCATGTAGAGGATATGGCAAATGCATTTTTACTTACTCTAGAATCTCCTGAAGATAAAGTAAGTGGAGAAATCTTCAATGTAGGCTCAAATAATGATAATTACATTGTAAAAGATATTGCACAAAAAGTTGAAGAAATTGTACCAGATTCTATAATTTCCTTTTCTAAAGAAGCAAATAAAGATCATAGAAGCTATCAAGTTAATTTTGATAAAATAAGAGATAATCTTGGATTTAAAACAAAATGGAATCTTACAGATGGAATAAAAGATATTTACAAAGTCATGAAAAATGAAAAAATTACAAAAGATATCTTTGAAGACAAGAAATTTTATCGTGTAAAATACATCAATTGGTTAATTGAACAAAATCAAATTGACAATTCTCTAAGATTTTCTCCTTAAAAAAAAGAATTATTATATATTAAAATTAATAAATTATCGTGAGAATTTTTGAAAATTAAAAAAGTTTTGAGGACATGACACAAGTAAACTGTAGGTTTTGTAATTCAAAGTTAAATAATGTCATTATTGACTTAGGAGAATCTCCATTAGCTAATTCTTATCTAAAAAAAGAAGATTTTGAGCAAGAAAAATTCTATCGATTGAAAGTATTCATTTGTTCTAAATGTTTTTTAGTACAAATTGAAGAGATTGAGGCTCCAGAAGAAATTTTTTCAAATTATGCATATTTCTCTTCTTATTCTCAAAGTTGGTTAACACATGCAAAAAGGTTCACAGAAATGATAACTACAAAATTTAATTTTAATCAAAACAGTCTAGTTATAGAAATTGCAAGTAATGATGGATATCTTTTACAGTATTTTCAACAGAAAAAAATTCCAATTTTAGGAATCGAGCCTGCAAATAATATTGCACAAGTAGCTATTTCTAAAAATATTCCAACAAAAAATGTATTTTTTGAAAGTAAAATAGCATTAGATCTGGTAAAAGATGGAAAACATGCAGATCTAATAATAGGCAATAACGTATTAGCTCATGTTCCGAAATTAAATGATTTTATCAAAGGCTTAAAGATTTTACTAAAAGATTCAGGAATTATTACATTAGAATTTCCTCATTTATTACAGCTAATGAAATTTAATCAATTTGATACAATATATCACGAACATTTTTCTTATTTTTCATTAATTACATTAAAAAACATTTTTTTGCATCATAATCTAAAAATTTTTGATGTAGATGAATTGAAAACTCATGGAGGTTCATTACGAATTTACATTACTCATATTGAAAATAATAAAGTATCAAAAAATGAAAACGTTGAAAATTTAATCAGTAAAGAAAAAGAATTTGGTTTGGATCAAATAAAAACATATGAAAATTTTTCAAAAAATACTATTAATATAAAAAATGAACTAATAGAATTTTTAAAAATATCCAAAAAGAATGGGAAAAAAGTTGTGTGTTATGGAGCTCCAGCAAAAGGAAATACATTATTGAATTATTGTAAAATATTCACCGAACTAATTGAATACACAGTAGATAAGAATCCACATAAACAAAATCTTTTTTTACCAGGATCACATATTCCAATTTTTTCTCCAGATAAAATTCAAGAAACTAAACCAGACTATGTTCTAATTTTACCATGGAATTTAAAAAATGAAATTATAGAACAATTGTATTATATAAATAACTGGGGAGGAAAATTTGTAATACCAATTCCTAAAGTGAGTATAATATGATATTTTCTAAAACCAAACTCTCAAATGCATGTATTATTGAAATTGAAAAAGAAGAAGATGACAGAGGATTTTTTGCCAGAATATGGGATGGAAAAAAATTTTTAGAAAATGGAATAAATGATGAATTCCTACAATATAGTATTTCTTTAAGTAAAAAGAAAGGGACTATTCGTGGTATGCATTATCAAAAAAAGCCCTTTGAAGAAAGCAAAATTATTCGATGTACAAGAGGCAGTATTTTTGATGTTATTATTGATCTTAGACCAGATTCAAAAACATTCAAAGAGTGGTTTGGAATTGAATTATCTGAAAATAACTATCGATGTTTGTATATTCCTAAAGGGTTTGCTCATGGCTTTCAAACGCTAGAAGATAATTCAGAAGTAATTTACCAAATATCAGAGATGTATAAACCAGAATACGCTAAAGGAATTTGTTGGAATGATAAATTTTTTGAAATTAAATGGCCTTTAATACCAACTATTATGTCTGAAAAAGATAAAAAATTTCAAAAATTTGACATTAAGAATATCTAAAAATATTATTTCAAGATAATAACAAAAAATTTAATTAATTGGTTTAAAATGCAAAAATGATGTCAAGTGCAGAATTTCAAAAAAGAAATAAAAAATTAATTAAATCAATGTCAGATAATAAAAAAATTCAAACCATATCACGAGAATGGTTTGATAATGTTTTTAATTTTGAATATTCATATCATTTTTCATGGTTAGGTAGGCCTATTATTCAATTTCCACAAGATATGATCGCAATACAAGAATTAATTTGGAAGATTAAACCAGATCTAATTATTGAAACAGGTATTGCTCATGGAGGTTCATTAATTTTTTCAGCATCAATTTTAGAAATGATTGGAAAAGGAAAGGTCATAGGAATAGACATAGATATTCGAAAACATAACAAAGAATCTATTAAAAAACATTCAATGTTTAAAAGAATTAAAATGATTGAAGGATCATCCACAAGTAAAAATATTATAAATCAAGTATACAAACTAGCCAAAAATAAAAAGAAAATTTTAGTTTTATTAGATTCTAAACATACAGAAAAACATGTTTTAAAAGAATTAGATGCATATTCGAAACTAGTAAAAAAAGGAAGTTACATAGTTGTATTTGATACGATTATTGAAGATACTAATTCAAAAAAAGCAATTGAAAATCGTCCATGGGGAGTTGGAAATAATCCAAAGACAGCAGTATGGAAATTTTTGAAAAAAAATAATAGATTCAAAATAGATAAATTCATTGAAAAAAAAATCTTGCTTACCTCATGTCCAGATGGATTTCTAAAATGTATAAAATAAAAAATATTTATTGAAATTAAATTAATAATACTTTAAAGTAATTATTCATGAGATAATATATTGAAATTTACAATTATAGGTTCTAAAGGTTTTATTGGTTCTAATTTAGTTGATTATTTTAAAAAAAATGAAATTGAATATTCTGAAATTGATATAAATGATAAAAGAATTTTTTCTGAAAAACTAGGTCATGTAATTTATGCAATAGGTATGACTTCGGATTTCAGAAATAATACTTTCAATACAATCAAGTCTCATGTATGTATTTTAAATGAATTATTAAATACTGTAAAATTTGATTCTTTTCTTTATTTATCATCAGCTAGAATTTATTATGGACAAAAAAATACACAAGAAGAAAATTCAATAAATATTAATTCAATAGATCCAGATAAATTATATAATATTTCAAAAATAATGGGAGAATCTATCTGTTTCTCGTCAAATAAAGATAACGTAAGAGTCGTAAGACTTTCAAATGTAATAGGAAAAGATTTTTCTTCTAATAATTTTATATTTTCATTAATTAAAGATGCCATTAAAAAAAATGAAATTAATTTGAATACATCTTTAGAAAGTGAAAAAGACTATATCAATATAAAAGATGTTGTAAAAATTCTACCAGAAATTAGTATTAATGGAAAAGAAAAATTATACAATATAGCTAGTGGCAAAAATATCAAAACAGAGAAAATTGTGGAGATAATAAATAACAAACTGGGTAATCAAGTTAAAATTAATCATACAACAAAAAAAATTATTTTCCCATGTATTTCTATACAAAAAATCATGGATGAATTTAGATTTGAATCAACATCAGTTTTAGATATGCTCCCAAATTTAATAAACGAATTTAATACTTTCATAAGAAAAAAGTAAAATATAATTAAAAAACAGCTAAATGTAATATTCTTCATATTTAAAAATCATAGATGAATTTATTTCTATAAATAGAAATTATACAGATTTAAGAAAAATTAATTATTTTTGTAAGTATTTGGATATTTGTAGTGAATGTTTTTTTGCATGTAAAAAAAATGCATTTGTTTCTTGTGTTTTTTCATTTATTTCTTTAACTTTTTGTAAACCATGATCAGTAGAAATAAAACACAAATACCCTTTTTCTTTCAAAAATTTAATTATATCATTAGGATGAGATGAAAATTTACTTTGATTAATTCTCGAGATTTCTGATAATATAATAGGTTTGAATCTATCTATAGATTTTGAACCACCTTGAAAAACAAATAATTCAGATCCTTCTACATCACATTTAACAAAATCAATTTTAGAAATTTTATTCTTATTAACAAATTCATCAAGTGTAATTAATTTACATTCAATTTTTTCAAAACCTTTTTTTCCGGGAAATGGAATATTTGAAGAATATCCTGATGCATCAGGATAATAATAAAATGTTAAAGTTTTCTTTTTATTATAAAATCCATAATTGAAAAGTTTGATTTGATTGGATTTATTTAATTTTAAATTTGATTTAAGATTTCCAAATACTTTTGGTATAGGTTCAAAAGAATAAACATTGGTATTTTTTTTATGTGCAGAAATTCCAATAGAATACCATCCAATATTGGCCCCAATATCAAATACCGTAGAATTATTTTTAATTAAATTATACATCATTTGCGTATCATTTTTTTCATAATAATCTGAAGAAAGTGTTTCTATAGGTGCAATTCTAACATCTCCCTTCATACAAATAATTTTTATTCCGTGTTCACGTGATGTCATTATTACATTATTATCAATAATTTCAATTTTCTTAATGTCAGTAGTTTTTATAAATTCTGAATAATCAAAAAGGATTTTATGAAAATCATACATAGAATCTCTATAATCCATTTTCTCAATTTTCCCTTTCTTGAATTTAGCTTTCAATAAATTTAATTGGGATTCTTTTTTGTTATTCATAATTAGTTTCAGAAAATTAATCTAATATCAATTAATAATATAAAAATAATATATAACTATTATGTATTATAAAATTTTCAACATATCAAATACTAAGAAAATTAATTATAAACATAATATTCATAAATTTCTATTAGATTAATTGAGTGAAAATAATTTTAAAGTTAGTATTGGATTACCAGTATACAACGGTGAAGATTTTTTAAAATATGCAATAGATTCATTGCTTTCACAAACATTTAGGGATTTTGAATTAATAATTTCAGATAATGCATCTACTGATACAACTCCTAAAATATGTCAAGAATATGTTTTAAGAGATAAAAGAATTAGATACATTCGACAAAATAAAAATATGGGGGCACTTTGGAATTTTAATTTTGTATTAAAACAATCAAATAAAGAATATTTTATTTGGGTATCCTCAGATGATAAATTACATCCTGAATTTTTACAAAAAAATATAGACATACTTGAAAAGAATAAAAATGTAGTATGTAGTATTGGGGATGTAATTTATTCAGATGTTATAAATTATGAATTTAAGTCAAATAATGATACAAAAAAAACATTCAGACAGAGATATGTTAAATCAACGTATGGAACATATGAGAGTAAAGTAAGAACATATCTAAAATTCTTTCAAGCTTCAATGATATATGGATTATACAGACGTGATAAATTACAAAAAAGTATTACAACAAATAAAATTTTTCTTGCTTTTGATTTATCAATTATTTTGAACGTGTTAAAATATGGAGATTTTCATGTGATTAATGAAAATCTTTTGCATAGATATAACAAAGGTTCTCATTCGATTATTGGAACTATGCGTAAATATGATATTAGTTTAATTAATATCATTTTTCTAGAATTTCCTTTTACATTTTGGTGTTTAAAAAATATAGGATTCAAAAATTTTATAAGAAATTTTGATGTATTTCTAAAAATAAATGTAAGGGGCGGATTAGCAATTTTATTTGAAACAATTCGAATAAGTAAAAGAATAATATTTAGACAAAATATGTTTTGGTAATTTGAATTAAATTCAAAAGAATTAAGATTTATAAAAAATAGCTTGTCCAGTAGGAGAAATAAATAAAATCCCATCTTTTTCATTTAAGAATTTGTCAACTATTTTTCTAGTTTCATTATAGGCACTCCATCCATAATCATCAAATAAAATAATACCATTACTTGTCAACCTAGAATAAAAAAATTCTAAAATCTCGAGGGTTGTTTTAGCAGAATTTACATCTATATGTAAATATGATATTTCATTTGGTGCAGAATTATCAAGGGTTTCAGGAATATATCCAACATGATATTTGATTTTATCTGAAAAAGAATCTAAATTCTTTTTTGTATTTTGTATATTTTGTTCTTCATATTTTCCAATGTGTTGTTTTTCAGCATCATATAGATATTCAGACTTCATTATTCCCCAAGAATCATAGAGATGTAAGTTATAGGATTTATTTTTAAGTTCAGTTAATGCAAAATAAGCAGACATGCCAGAAGCTACACCACATTCTACAAAATTTAGATTACTTGATTTTGTAAATCTCAACACATATCGTATACAAAATACAACATTCCAATGTCGCCAAAGTAAAGAATCAATGTTAATTTCTGCTGCATTTACCACACCATCATGAATGAAAGATTGTTTTATTACCTCATTTGTTTTCTGAAATTCTGAATCGTTAATCCATGGTATTTCATGCTCTGTTGTCATACCCCACCCTTCAAATAATATGATAGGTTTAGGTTGTGGTAAAATCTTGTTTTTTATTGGTCTTAAAAATGGTTTAAGTTGTTTTGGTATAATTTTACTACAAATAAACAGTAAATGTTTTTTCATATTAGGTTAAAATATATTTCATTTTGGAATGATTTGTATGTTACTATATTCTTCCTAAAATTGAAAACATATGAATTCATTTAATCTTTCATCATGAGCCAAAAAATAAATAATATAATTACACTCAAAAAAAATATCGCTTACTTATTTTTTGTAATTTCAATTATTGTTTCATACCAAATTTTTCCGTTAGTATCAATATTTTCTTGTTTTTTTATTTCAAATTCATTTTCAGTTAATCCAGATTCTAATAAAATTTTTTTTGATTTTTTAACAGATAAATCATTATAATAACAATTATCATCATCACGCCAATGCATTATATGTTCATTAATTTCAGGAAAATAACCACGATATGCATTAACATAAGCATATTTTTTACATAATTTTATTATTTTTCGTAAAAATTCATCAATATCATATACGTGATCAATTACAGCGTGAGAATAAACTAAATCAAATTTTCTATCCAAGTTCATTTTTATAAAATCACCTTGAATAAATTCGAAATCTGAACGTTCTTTACAAAATTCAATATTTGGTTTTGAAAAATCTAACCCAGTGTATTTTTTTTCACCAAAAAGATCTTTTTGTTGAATAGGATAAACACCTGTTCCACATCCAACTTCTAAAATTGTTGTGACATCATTTTTTGATTTAAGGTAATTTTGAAAATTTTTGTGAAGTTCAGTATTTTGGTTATGAATCTCAGAATACCAAGTTTCATCAGCTTTTTCCCATTGTTTATTACCATATTGAGATTTTCCAATTAATTTAATTTTTAAATTTCTAAAAATAGTTCTTGAAATTGCTTTAATATCCATATTTTTTTTCTATAATAACCATATATGAATAAACTGCATAATATACAAGGATTAATTAAAATGCATCAAAATCTTGAAAAAAATATTGAAATTATTAATTGCTATAGACAAAAACAGATTTGCATATTTAAAACCATTTGCTAAAGCATTATCAAAATATAATGTAGAATGTAAAATTATTGATGAATTAGGAATTTATGATAATTCAATATTTTCAAAAAAAATTCTACGATGGTTGTATACACCAAAAATGTTTAAAAATGTAATATGTGATTTTATGCCAGATGTTATTTTCACAGAAAGGGCATCTCATTTCAGTTTGTTAGTATTAAAAACTAAAATTCCATTAATTATTTTTGTAAGAGGTGATATGTGGAAAGAATCAAATTTAGCAAAACAAACTATTCATGCATCATTTCAAAAAAAAATACAAATATTATTAAAAAATCAGATTAGAGAAAAATGTTTTAAAAACAAATCAACAATTGTTTTACCCATTTGTAAATATTTGACAAATATTATTAAAAATCGTTATCCTGAAAAAATGATTATTACATTATATCAAGGAATAGAAAAAAAAGTAATAAAATCATATGTAAAAAATGAATTAAAACATCCGTGTGTAGGACTACTTCAAGGTGCACATATTTGGGGAAAGACGCAAGAAATGTTAACACTTCAAAAAGTTCTAGAAAGACTTCCCAATGTTATGTTTTATTGGGCGGGGGATGGACCTTATTCAAAAGAGATTCTTAACGTATTAGAAAAATATCAAAATTTTAAATGGTTAGGAAATTTAGATTATCCAGATAAAGTCAATGAGTATTTAGATGAAATAGATGTTTACATGTTAATTTCTGGAATGGATATGTCTCCACATACAATTTTAGAAGCATCAATTATGGAAAAACCAGTTATAGCAACAAATGTTGGTGGAATTCCAGAATTAATCAAAAATGGTAAAACTGGATTTTTGGTAGAAAAAGGAAATCACGAACAAATCATAGAAAAAATATCATTTTTATTAGAAAATCCAGAAATTGCAGGGAAAATGGGAATTGCAGGGAAAAAATTTATTGAAGAAAACTTTAGTTGGGATAAAATTGCAAAAGAATTTCTTAAAAATTTACAACAAGAAGGTATTAAATCATGAGATTATTAATAGGAGGTTCTCCTTCAAAAATATTTCACTTAAAAGAATTTGAAGATGCTCTGATAAAATTAGGAATAGAATGTAAATTAGTTATAGATACGGATATTTGTAATGGTTTTCCTAGTCGTAAAATTTCTGATTGGTTTCAAACTCAAAAGAAATTTAATATGTTAATTTCTGATTTTAAACCTGATATAATTCTAGTAGATCGTCAAAGACATTTTGCAAAAATTGCTTCAAAATATAAAATTCCATTAATAATTCATTTACGAGGGAATATTTGGAAAGAAATTGAATGGG
>Ga0233434_1003945_pt1 | contig 11663 bp, 9 predicted proteins | sample SI_122_August201_4_FD_182738 | JGI IMG/M metagenome (GOLD analysis project Ga0233434, IMG submission 182738) | Seawater microbial communities from Saanich Inlet, British Columbia, Canada - SI_122_August2016_120_MG | ecosystem: Environmental > Aquatic > Marine > Inlet | place: Canada: British... | reverse complement strand
TGCATCTGCTGGCCCAAATATCTCGCAGCCCTCCAGCGTGATCAGGCAACTCCCCTCGAGTCCGGAACCGGAAAGCAGCCACCAGTTTGGACGGATGGTGTGGCACGACATGCCGCCGAGTGTTGCGAAGAAGACGATGTCTACCAGGCGATGCTGGTGTAGATACTTCCGCCAGAGGGACCAGGGCGCGGCGGGACGATTGCTTCCACCCTCGCGCATGCGTTCCAGAAGGCGGTCTCGCTCACTTTTTGATAGTGGCTCCACACCATGATGACCCGTAAACAGCATAAAACCAGGCAGCATGAAGACATGGCCTGCGAGATGGTCTTTCCTGCGAATCAGTCGCGTGAGGAGGCAGTAGCAGTCCCCGGGGATGGCGGCCAGTGTGGCGACGAGGATGCCACCGACCTTCAACTGATCCCTCCAAGCCGGAAAGATCTCGGGGACGGCGACGGTCGTCACGATCCGATCGAAAGGCGCTTGGGGCGGGAGGCCACCCGTTGCGTCGGCTCTGTGAACGGTGACATTCCGCGCCTTCGCCAACTTCAGATGGCTCCGAGCCAATGCGGCGATTCTCGATTGAATATCCATGGTGTCGACCCGGCCCTTGGGACCCACGAGGTGGCCAAGTAGTCCCGCATTCCATCCTGTGCCGGCGCCGATTTCCAGGACCCGATTGCCGCGCTCGACATTGAGGGCTTCGAGCATGCCTGCAACGAGTGACGGCTGTGACGTGGAACTGGGCGGATTCAAGTGGCTTACAAGGGCTTCGTCGGCATAGATACTGCGGAGTTGGTGTCGAGTGGGCCGCAGGGGGGCGACGTGAACCAGTCTGCGACGTTTGCCAAAGGTGTAGTAACGCTCGACGAACAGGTGGCGCGGGACGGCGCGGAAGGCCGCCTCGACAGCCGGGGTGCGTACCCCACCGGCTACGCGGAGCATATCGAGAAAGGGTTGCTCGAACTCATCGTACGGATCATTAATCATGGCTACCCACTTCAGGGACCGGCCACTCTACGTGCCAACCCTCGTGACCGTGTCTGAATTCGAAGGGAGTCGCGTGCTCCAGTGGTCTGCCCAACAACGTCGGCCCATTCTGACAGAGAGAGCCGATCCCGACGGTGAGGCTGGCGACGTGTCCGACGACGATACCGGGTGCATCCTGGCATTGAGACGCGATGGCTCCGAGGGCCCGTTCCATACGCGCTTTGACCTGCAGGCCAGCTTCGCCTGCTGGAAGTTGAGCGTTGAGGTCGCTACCGGTGATCCAACTCTCCAGAACGTCGCCTCTCTGCCCAGGTGCCCAGGGACCAAAGCCCATGGACGCCTCCACCAGGTCGGGGACCACTTCGACACCGACCCCAAGATGCGAGGCGATGATCTCTCCCGTCTGCTGCGATCGGGCGGCGCTACTGACAAAGACCTGACATGGCCTGGTCCCGTGCAACGTACGGGCAACTGCCTCAGCCTGCTGACATCCCTTCTTTGACAGAGGCGGATCAGGCTCTCTGGGAACCCCGTCAGCCTGCGGCTCCCAGATTGGCGTTTCCTGCTCGGCATGACGAAGGCATATCAGGAGGGTTTCCATGTCTAAGCGCGGCTGCATCTGGCGCGATTCTGAACTAGCGCGACAGCGCTTCGTCCTGAGATCCGACCAGGTTGGCGTGGACCCAGACGGTATCGTTCTGAGTCTCGAGAGCACACCAGGCACCGCTGCCGAACAACACATTGACTGGATCGCCACGGTTCAGCCTGCCAACGATCGCGTGGTTCGTGCCCGGTCCGGCGCGCAATCGGACTCCATCACCGACGATGTAGAGTTGAGTGCCCGTGCTGACAGAGTCCGATTCGGTGATCGTTGTCTGCGTTGCAGGTACGGCACAGTGGGCCAGACCGAGGGCTGTCGCAAGACAGAGGGCTATCATGATGCGGCGAGTCGTTTTCATGAACAGAGGCTGCGGCGATGGCGGGGGGCTGTCAAGTTTGCTGGCCAGTGGCGACGGTCGCCTGTCAAAAGTGGACGTGTGTCCTATCATATGTCCCATCCTGGGACCCTGCCACCTCCAGCCTGGACATCGTGGGAGTATCATGAACGCACCCGCCTTTGATCGTTATCTGCGCTACGCTGAGTTGACGGAATTGCTCGAGCAATTCGAGCGCGAATTCGATGTGGCCCATCTCGAGTCGATTGGCACCAGTCATGAAGGGCGTGAGGTCTGGGTGTTGACGATCACCGGTCCCGGTGCGGCGCTGGAGAAACCTGGCTTTCTGGTGGATGCCAATATCCATGGCAGTGAGGTCACTGCGTCGATGTCGGCGCTGCATTTTGCCTGGACGGTGCTGTCGAAATACGGCACGGACGAGACCATCACGCGCCTCGTCGACGAGACGGCACTCTACGTGATTCCAATGATCAGTCCTGATGGCGTCGAACACGTGCTGTCAGGCACTGGTTGGGTGCGCTCGGGCACGCGCATGTATCCTCGTGAGCAGATGCGACCGGGGTTGCACATGGAAGATATCGATGGCAATGGCGAGATCCTGTCGATGCGGATGGAGGATCCTGGGGGTGGTTGGAAGATCTCGGAGCAGGACTCGCGCCTGCTGGTACCGCGGCGCTTCCATGATCATGGCGGCACGTACTATCGCGTCTTCCCTGAGGGACTTATCCACGACTATGACGGCGTCGAGGTGGGGGTCGCTGCGCCAAAACAGGGGCTCGATTTCAACAGAAATTTCGGGGCGAACTGGAAGCCGGAGGCGCAGCAATCCGGGGCGGGTGATTACCCCATGTCCGAACCAGAGACGCGGGCCCTGGCGGCCTTCGTAACGGCACGGCCCAATATCTGTGGTGTGCACTCGCTGCACACAGGGATGGAATCGATCATTCGACCGCCCTCAACACAGACAGACAAGCAGATGCCGCAGGAGGATCTGCGCCGCATCTGGGACATTGGTCGGCTTGGGGTAGAGGAGACGGGTTATGTCCTGTTCTCCGACTACAAGCTGAATGATGACGTGTATATGATTCACGGTGACTTCGGTTGTTGGTGTTATGAGTATCTCGGTCTGATCGCCTTCACTGTCGAGTTGTGGGATCTGCGTGCTCGCAGTGGCAGGGACTATCTGGAACTCAGCGAGATGAACAAGAATCGCGATCTGGATGGCCTCGAAGAAGTGGAAGCTGCACTTCTGCAGTGGAGTGACGAGACCCTTGATGGGGAGGGCTTCATCGACTGGCAGCCCTTCGAGCATCCACAGTTGGGCGCTGTCGAGATCGGTGGGTGGAAGCGTCTGCTGCGCAACAATGCGCCAGCTCAACTGCTGGAGGAGACCCGTGCCATGGAGACGCGCTTCCTGATGGCGCATGTGCAGGCAGCACCCCGACTCCGGGCCGAGGTGTATGAGGTGGAGATGGTCTCGGACGGGGTGTGGCGTATTGCGATCGACGTGCGTAACGACGGCTATCTGCCGACACAGGTGACTGAGCAGGCGGTGAAGATGAAACGGGTCGAACCTGTTGTGGCACGCATCGAGTTAGGCGAAGCCGACGAGCTGCTCGCAGGTGATGTGCGGGCAGAGATCGGCCACCTCGACGGCTACGGATCAGGCCCCTGGCGTGGCGATGGAATGTCCGGTCGGCAGCGCCGCAAGGTGGAATGGGTCGTGCGCTTTGATGGGGAACCTGCCGGTCAGATCGAGATCAGTGGCCAACGGGCGGGGACGGTGCGCCTCAATCTGCGTGAGCACTGTGTCTTGACCAGCGGCAGGGGTGGCAAATGAGATTCACCGATGAAAGCCACCAGATCACCCTCGACTCCGACTTCGAGACGGGTAGTGCAGGACCGGTGCGTATCGTGGATGGTGTGTATGAGATCGCACCGCAGCCGGAGCCGGTGTCGCCGTGGTTTACGGCGGCGCTGGAGGAACACTTTGGTGGCGCCGGTGTACCCCGTGAATATGCGTGTCACGTGCGCGTCACATCGTCGGCCACCACGGATCAGCGCATTCGTCTGCGCTTCTTCTTCAGTGAGACGAATGGTAACCGCTACATGGATCCGCCGTATTGGATACTGCGCGACGAGCGTTGGTGGCCGATGGGTGCGGGGGCAACGCGCTTTGTCAGCGAAGAACACGTCGAGCTGGATATCGATGTGCCGGCGCGAGGTGCGGTCCATGTGGCCAACAAGCCGTACGTCAGTGGCGGCGATGTCGCGTCGGAGATGGAGTCGCTGGCACAGGTGGGCCCCTTCGAGATAGAGCAGATCGGTGTCACGGAGAAGGATCGGCCGCTGCTGTCGCTGAGTTCGACGCGAGCCGACGGTTCCTACGCCGACGACACGATTCTCATTGGGGCGACGATGCAGCCCGCTGAGCCTGCGGCGCGACCTGTATTGGCAGTTGCCCATGCGCTCAACGATGGCAGTGCCCTGTCGAAACGTTTGCTCGAGCGTTATCGCTTCGTGCTGATTCCACTGCCAAATCCTGATGGCACCGCTGAGGGTCGGTCGTGCACCAATGGCTGCGGGCAGGTGCCGATGTTCAGTTTCGGCAGATTGCTGGCGGGAGAGGATGATGTGCCGAAGGAGACGGCGGCACTGTGGCGACACGCCGAGGCTCTGCGCCCAGCGGCTTACATCGAATTCCATACGCACTACCAGGTGAGCCGATCTCACAAACTCAATCCGATGGGGGCAGATTGGTTTGACGTGGAGCGCCACGCCGACCTCGAGCGGGTGAATGAAGCGTTGCTGTCGACGAATCTCGACTGGCGTGTGACGCCGATCGAACGCACGACGCCCTTGTGTGAGGCGGGAAAGTTCACAAATCTGGCCGATCGGTTTGGTACACTCGCCTATTGTTACCAGATCTACTGTATCAGTGAAGAGGCGACGGCCTGGCATGCGGCAACTGTGTCGATGACACTGGCTCGAGCCCTGGCTGGTGACGAGTGGGCGGCGGAGACGCCGTCACCAGTGATCGTGCCCGGTTGAGCACAGGCAGGAGACGGATAAGATGAAAATTCAGCAGATTGAAGTGATCCAGATTGAGACACCGCGTTTCTACGGTTTTGTCTCCGGGCACGTGCTGGTGAAGATCCACGTGGAGGGGACACAGGAGATCGGTTGGGGTGAGGCCTCTGACAGTCGCTCCGACGACGTGCCGGCGCTGGCGAAGTCCCTCAATGAGCAACTCGTCGGACAGGATGCGCGTCAGATCCATCAGATCAATGAACTCATGCGATCGCGATCCTGGCCGTCATCCATCTCAGACATGCATGTGGCTTCTGCCATCGATCTGGGACTCTATGATTTGAATGGCAAGGTGCAGGGCGTGCCGGTGTATCAGATGCTGGGTGGCAAAGTCCGGGATCGACTGTATTGCTGCTATCCAATCTTTGGCTGGCAGGTGCGTGACGATTTCGAGCAGGCGGCATCCTATTTACAGCGTCTCGTCGACCTCGGTCATCATCTGTTCCGCTTCTATGTCTCCGGTGATGCGGAGCTGGATGACCGGTTTCTCAACGAGATGAAGAGTCGTCATGGCGACGCGCTGAAGGTTAAATCGATCGATTTTTCCGGGCGTTTCAAGGATTGGCAGGAAGCTCTCCGTTATGGCGAGGCACTGCGTCATCACGATCCATTTCATTTCGAGCAACCGAGTCGTGACATGCGTGTGTCGGCGCAGTTCACCCAACGCGTCGATTTGCCTGTCACGTGGCACATCCACTCACTGCAACAAGCCTATGACGCAGCTGATCTGGCGGCGTGCACCGCTTTCAATGTCGCTTGTGTGGCAGGCGGGCCGACGCACATCCAAAGGATTCTGGCGGTTGGCGAGGCGGCGGGGATGAAGTGTCTGATCGGCACGGACCAGGAGTCGACTCTGGGTGTGAGTGCGCAGGTCGCCGTCGGCATCTCTTCTGTGCAGGTGAATCTGCCTTGTGATCCAATGGGACCCGTGTTGTATACGACGTCGCCAGCCAAGCAGCGGGTGCGCGCCGAGGGCAGCTATCTGTATCCCTTCGAGGCACCAGGGCTTGGTGTCGAAATCGATGCGGCGAAACTCGCAGACATGACCGTCGTGTCCGCATGACTGGAGTTACGACACGATGCATTCGACCACAGAGGTGGCTCTGAATATGACCGATGGCCTGGACATCACCGATGATCAGATCGACCACTTTCGACGCAGTGGCTTCTTCCTGATTCCCAATCCTCTCGGAGCGGAGGGGATTCGCATAGTGGATCGCGCCCAGCAGGACATCGAACCGGTCTGGGCCGAGATGTCTTTTCCCGATGGCTTCAACCGACTCGCCTGCCAGTGGTTGATGGTGGGAGAGCCGCTGCTGCAGATGGCGGAACGGCCAGAGCTACTCGACGCGGCTCGACGGATTCTGCAGACCGATACGGTCCACATCGGCGCTGTCGGACTGGGCGCGGCGACAAATGTGATTGGCACGGATTCGCAGCAGCAGGTGCAGTGGCACACAGATGGGGGACCGGACGTGCAGCAAGTGTCCTTTCGTACGGCTCTCGATCGACACGACACGAGCAATGGGCCACTGCGCGTCTTGCCGGGATCGCAGCATCGATCGCGTGATGAAGTTGCGGCGGAGTTGCTGCAATTAGAGTTGGCCACGGGGACCCATGAGGAGGCGCCTTCTCTGTGTTTTGCCCGCCATCCACACGAGGTGGAGGTGGTGCTGGATCCACGCTGGACGTTGGTATGGACGCCCTCCACCTGGCACGCAACGGGTGTGAAGACGGCCGCTGGACCGCGTCGCGCCATGGCGTGGAACTACTATCCGCAGGGTGGCCGCACGCGAGATCTCGAAGCCCTCAAACACATACATCCCAATTGGCCGGATTGGCCCGAAGATCGACGTCAGCTTTGGGGGTTACTGTAAGCATGTCCACTGATATCGATATCGCCGCGGCGCGCGCTCAGTTTCCGGCGTTGTCCAACTTTGTCTGGTTTCAGAATGGTGGCGTTTCCATCACACCGGAGCCCGTGGCGCGTGAGCACATCCGTCTGATGGAAGAGTTGCTTGCACGTGGACCACTGCATGTGATCTATCCGCAGGAGGAGTATCCGCGACGACGACAGTCGATGGAGACGATCGCCCGGTTCTTCGATGTACAAGCAGACGAACTGGCTCTCATGCGTGGCGTGAGTGAAGGTTTCCAGACTGTGCTACGCGGCATGGACTGGCAGCAGGGGGACCGGATCGTCATTTCAGCAGATGAAGAGGCGGCACTACTACTTCCTTGCCTGCATCTGCGTGATCTGTTTGGTGTCGACGTCGTCAAGGTGCCGCTCATGGCATCGCCGGAAGAGGCCGTCGCAGCGACGCAGGCAGCGATCGAGGGTGGGCGCACACGTTTGCTTGCCCTGAGTCACGTGACGACGGATCTGGGCTATCGTTTTCCCGTGGAAGCACAGTGTGCCGTGGCGCGGCAGGCCGGTGTGGCAAGCTTTCTCGATCTGGCCCATTCCTGTGGTGTCGTGCCCTACAAGATCCGCGATCTGAATTGTGACTACGCGGGGATTCTGTCGTACAAGTGGATGATGTCCCCCTATGCGGCGGGAGCCCTCTGGGTGCGGCAGGAGATGCTCGATTCGATTCGCGTCACCTATGCCGGTGGTCGCGGCGAGAAGTGGCTCGACTTCAAATCGGACACCTACGAATTACACGAGTCAGCAGAGCGATTTCAGTTTGGCCCGTGGTCGTGGCCGCTGGTGCATTCATGGGCTTTCTCCTGCAACTGGCTCAGCGACATCGGCACTGAGAATATCTGGCAGCGCGTCACCGATCTCACGACACGATTGAAACAGGGCCTGGCGCAGATTGAGGGTGCCGAACTGTTCACGCCGGCGCCGATCGGTGCGTCGGCGGGGCTCGTGAGCTTCGGCCTCCAGGGTTGGCGCGGCGAGGATCTGGCAACGGCGCTGCACGAAAAGTGGAACATCGTCATCAAGCCACTGCCACACTCCCACGAAGGGCTACGCGCGTCGCTGCCCTTCTATCTGCTGGAAGACGAGGTGGATCTGCTGCTCACAGCCCTGGGGAAATTGGCACGACGCTGAAGACATTCTCGCCATTGGCAGACAACAGCGCCTGTGCATCAGCATCGCCCATGATCATGCCGCGTCCGGCGAAGGTGTAGGGATTCGGCTGCCACCACTGATCCACTTCCATCGTCACGTGCAGGTGGGATCCCGGTGCCTGATCTGGCACCTGGGCCGGCTCGCCATCGACATACAGATCGATGGGCAGGTCGACGACGAAGGAGTAGTCAGTGCCACGCGATGGCCCCAGATGTGACAACAAGGCTTCCGAGCCAGCCTCGACGAGTCCTTCCAGCCGCATATAGTGGTAGCCGCCACCCATCGGTGCGGGCCACTCCATCTGATTTAAGTTCCCTGAATTCGGCAGGTCTCCGAAGGGGGTTCCAGCGGGCACGCCGAAGCGGAAGGAGAGGGTGCTGTATTGTCCCCCTGGTACCTTCTTGGTCCACTGTGTCGTTGATGGATCGGCCGCATTGATGTAGGCGGCGCTCTGCAGATCAAGGCTGGTGCCATTGGCACGAACCAGCATGGCATCCGTCAGGATGTATTCAAGACGTGTCACATTGTAGGTCTCGCCGGCGGGATTGATGTAGTCGACGCTGTTGAAGACCAAGGGGGCGTCGGCAACGGTGTGATGGAAGGTGATCGTTACATCGCCGGCATCCGGGTTGTCGCCACAACTGACGACGAGGCCGGTAAACAGAGTCAGGAGCACCAGGAGAGGTCGTCTCGTGACAGGACGAAGAGGCAGCTTTGCGTTCATGGGTTGTTTCAATGATTGAAGGGGAGTCCCAGCCGCTACGACGTGGCGTGCGGTTGCGTGCACCGACATCCTTCAACAGATAACATGTGGGACGATTCTTGCCAAGTGGAACAACGTTTGAGATGCTCCAAGTGCCTGTAAGTACAGCAGGTTGAGTCTGGACACCTGATTGGCACCTCGGTATCTTGGTCAGCGTTGTTCCCCCGCCACTTACCGCCATCCGTGAGACGACCTGAGGCCATGGCCTACTGCTTTGAGGTGGATGAGACGGTTGAAGCTGCAATCCGCCGGATTGCGCATGAGCAACTCACCCGTATTGTGAGCCGTCTGGAACCCGGTGGTGGTGAGCCTGAGCGAGCCGTCCACGCAGCCCGCCGCTCCCTGAAGCGTTTGCGCGGGCTCCTTCGACTGATTCGCACGAGTCTGGATCGCGTGCCTGAGAGCGGCGTTTTTGAGCTCGAGAATGACATCTACCGCCAGGTGGCGGCCGAGTTGTCCGGACGGCGCGATGCAACGGTTATGATTGCAACCCTCGAAACAGTCTATGAAGATCTTCCGACTGATCTGGCACCGGCAGCGGGCGCCGTGCATGCGTGGCTCATCAAACGACACGGTGACGCCTATGAGCAGCAAGATCGTCAGGTCTTCGCCGGGATGATCGAGACACTGCGTGACGCGGATGCTCGGGTCGACGAGTGGCCACTACAGGATATTGGCTGGGACGATCTGGACGACGGCATTCGACGTATGTACACCCAGGGCTGCGCTGAATACGACGAGTGCTGTTGGCGCCCCTCGGTGAAGTCACTCCATGACTGGCGTAAGCGGGTGAAGTATCTGTGGCACCATATGCAGTTGCTGAAACCGATATGGCCCGGGCCGATGCAGGCCATCGTCGATGAGCTGGACGAGTTGGGTGATCTTCTTGGGCTCGATCACGACTGTGCCGTCCTCGCTGAAGCCATTGACGAGCAGATACCAACGCAAATGCTCGATACCGCGCAGCGACAGGGGATCATCCGTGCGATCTATGCGCGTCGGCGTCGACTTCAAGAGGGATGTCGTTTTCTTGGGCGTCAGGTCTATGCTGAGAAGCCACGCGCCTTCTCGCGCCGACTCGGCTCCTACTGGCACACATGGCAAGAGCATCTGCCGCTGCCGGCAGCACCTACGACAGATCCCACGGTCGCTGTCGAGAGTGAACCCGGTGTTGTCCTCGAGCCGATCGCCTCTGGGCAGCAGGCAGCTCCAGCGGTTGTTGAGAGCTCTTCTCACGAGATGGAACCACGGTGTGTCGTCGACTTGCCCTGCCAGACAGGCGAGGGGCCTGCGTGGCATGCGGAAGAAGAGGTGCTCTACTGGGTGGACATACCTGCGGGCGTGCTGTTTGCCTTCGATCCGGTGTCGGGGAAGAATGAGCGGGTCTTCGAGAGGGTGGGGGGCGCCATTGGCGGATTCACGATCCAACAGGATGGATCGCTGCTGCTGTTCATGGATCGCGGTGCCATTGGTATCTGGCGTCGTGGTCAGGAAGAGCTCGAGATTCTCGTCGAAGAAATCGAACCGGAGCGGGCGTCACGTTTCAACGATGTGATCGCCGATCCCCAAGGCCGGGTCTATTGTGGGACGATGCCAACAGCCGGCATCGGAGGGCGACTCTATCGACTCGACCCGGATGCGAGTCTCACGGAACTGCTGGATGAAGTCGGGTGTTCAAATGGTATGGGTTTCACACCGACGGACGACCAGCTCTTCTTCATCGATTCGCCGACGAAGAAAATCTCGCGATTCGAGTATGATCCTTCCACGGGGGATCTGTCAGGACGAGCGGTCTTCGTTGACTCACAGCACGACGATGGAGTACCGGACGGCATGACGGTGGATGAAGAAGGGTGTGTGTGGTGTGCACGATGGGATGGTGCCTGTCTCGTCCGCTACAGCCCCAGTGGTGAACCGCTGCTGCGGATTGACTTTCCGGTAAGGAAGGTCTCCTGCGCCACCTTCGGTGGGCCGGATCTACAGGATCTCTACGTGACCACGGCGGGGGGGCAGGATCGCGACACGAATGGTGCACTGGCGGGATCCCTCTTTCATCTGCGGCCCGGTGTTCGTGGACGAGCGGAATTTCGCTCGCGTGTAGGAATAGAGTCGCGCTCGCACGTGGGCCGGGGGGGCTGATCGTGGCGACTCTCTTAGCCTCGAGACACCGGGGAACGCTAAGTCGACGACTTGTGCTGAGTTTTGTCGCTGTCTCCATGGTCGTGCTCGGCGGCAGTGGATGGACACTCTATCGCCAGGCACTCGATAGCCTCGAACAGCAATTGGCGACACACCTGATGGCAGAAACACAGTTGATCGCCTCGCGTCTGAGCCGCGAGGTCGAGGTGCTGGTATATCTGCGACCCGGCTACGAAACGTGGAACTCATATCATGGCGCGATCGGCCGGCTGCTGCACGATCTGCAGGCGCTGGGCGCTCGTCGTGTCTACGTCTTCGACGCTCTCGGACGTGGGCTTCTCGACACACGTCCTGGTGCTCGTATCGGACGTGACGTGCACGAGGTCTTGCACAATCGCTTTCACAAGGACAAGGTGAGGGAAGCCTTCCTCGGTCAGGTGACGCACACACGGCGCTTCATCGACGAGGACACGGGTGTCCATCATATGACGGGCTACGCACCGATCATCAATCCCCGTACGGGCAAGGTGATCGCTGGCGTCGGTGTAGATATCGGCGCCAGCTATATGCAGGCGATTCTCGGTTTCAAGCGTTCCGTCGTCCTCTTTGCTGCGCTCGGTGCCCTGGTGACACTGCTCGTGGCGGTGGG
>Ga0233434_1003941_pt1 | contig 11682 bp, 9 predicted proteins | sample SI_122_August201_4_FD_182738 | JGI IMG/M metagenome (GOLD analysis project Ga0233434, IMG submission 182738) | Seawater microbial communities from Saanich Inlet, British Columbia, Canada - SI_122_August2016_120_MG | ecosystem: Environmental > Aquatic > Marine > Inlet | place: Canada: British... | reverse complement strand
ATCCTTGTCCTTGTCCTTGTCCTTGTCCTTGTCTTTATCCTTATCTTTATCTTTATCCTTGTCGCTGGCTTCCACCGTATCGATGAAAGCAGAGTCAGAAAAAAAGAACAGGTTCTCCACTCCCGCAAAATTAAAGAGCAGGGCCAGTGATAGAATGATCAAAGGATTGATGATGAAACGTTGGATAGACACAAAATTCTCCAGATAAATCCGAACTCGAATCTTTTTAACTCTATGACATAGTATAAAACTGTTTGCTGGCCTCACAAGTAAAATTTTTACCCTAAATTCTTGAATTTAAAAAACATCCGATAAATCAAATCATTTAGATGAGAAAAAAAATCACCTTCAAGTTCTTTTTTGACAGACCTTTTTTCTAAACCTATAATTAAAGTTAAAGGCTTCTTATCAAAACCCTTATGGGCACGGGCATGCATTTCTTAAAAAACAAAAAGGGATTTACCCTGATCGAAATAATCAGCGCAATTCTGGTGCTTGGAATTGTAGGTGCCGTTGCTATGCCCCTTTTTGATACGGGGAACATAAATGTCTCGGTATCTGGAAACACCGTTCAGGGAGACATCCAATATGCTCAGGAACTGGCCATGACAAGAGACCAAAATGTCAGCATTACATTTATAGTGGGTGCAGACAACTATGACGTTCCGGCCGATCCTAATGGTGTGTACCCTCTTGAGAACCGCAAATTTCCACGCGGAACCAAAATCGTATCAGCCACAACCACCATTACGTTCAATAGTTTCGGTGAAAAACAGGGAGCGACAGAGACCATATATTTGAGAGCGGGTCCCCCTCCCCCGGGAACTCCTCCTCCTGGCCCTCCTCTGGGACAGGTAGTAGCCGTAACGATTGAACAGTTTACGGGGAGGGTAACGGTCTCATGATCAAGCAATTAAAATCCGTTTTGTTTTCTCCCTTTAGAAAAGAAGCAGGATTTACCCTGGTAGAAATCATCGTTGCCATAGTCGTCATTGGCATTACCGTGCCAGGAATTTTGATGCAATTTCAAGGACTGGAAGACACTCGGAATCCGGAATATGTCATTCAGGCTTCATTTGTAGCTCAGAAAAAAATTGAAGATTTAGCCAACCAGTTTCGCGACACCATTACCACTGCTTGCCCGGAAGGCACTGCCGCCACAAGCACAGATGGAGCCTATTCTATGGATTGCATTTCAGAACAGGTGAATGCAACGGACCCGGATTCATCGACCACATCGTCCTTTGCCAGAAAAATTACCCTGAAGGTAACCAGAACGGATGGCGATATGGCAGAAATGAAATTCAATGCATTATTTGCCTTAGACAGTTAACGAAATGAAAAATCAAGTGAAAATAAAAGGGCGAAATTTCAAAAACCAGTGTGGATTCACATTGATTGAAATGATTTCTGCTATCGTATTGTTGGGCATCATGGGTATCTTTTCTACCCAGTTCATCACCAGCATCACCCAGTCTGCACGACAGACCACCGGACAAAAAGGGTTGGTCGATGATGGCAAGCTTGCCCTGGAATATCTTATTCGTGAAGTCCGGGTCGCATCAGAGGAGAATAATGATATTGTATACAGCGACACGGGCTCAGCGGCTTCCATCACCTTCGACAAATTTGTCAGCTACTCGGAAGATGACAGCAAAACCGGTATCACTTATTCCTGGAACAGTGGGACCAAGACCCTGACACGAACAAGTGGGACAGACGGTACAACCCCGGGAACCGTCACAACGCTCGCAACACAAATCACCAGTTTTACGGTGGCAGAAACACCGAGTGTTGGCAGTGATTTTTATATTTTTACCATGACCCTGCAAGGACCGAACGGGGAAAACTTTACTCTGCAATCCGGAGTAAGACCGAGATCTACCACGATATGAAAAGCTTACTCTTAAAAAAAAATCTTACGCACCTCAATAATGAACGGGGTATTGCCGCGTTAGTCACCATAATTCTGGCTATCATTATTCTCGGATCTGTTGCCTTCAATTTTGTCGCAGAAACCCGGCAGAAACAATCGGGTTCCATCCTGACCTATACGTCCACCAATGCACTCATGATTGCTGAGGCCGGATTACGCTATACCCAGAAATGTTTGACCGTAGTCGATGTAACATGGGGTTGCCCTACTATTTTGCAAGATAATTCTGACTGGACTACGATATCTGCCGCTAATAATTTTGGTAAGAGTTTTGGTGATGACGGAAATTTTTCCGTTAGCTTCCCCATTAACGCCCTCAACGATCCGGGTAAGATTTTTGTTATCTCTACCGGGACTTATAAAGGAGGCCAGAGGTCCCTTTCCCGTTTCATAACCAGAGCTTGTGTATTAGGCGACAATGCCATCACATCCTGTCTCGGAACCACGACCAAAAATAACTCGTACATTGACCCCCCACTTCCTGATCCACCGGTGACGGGTGTATGCCCGGACGATCCCCCCGGTTTTGTAAATATCCCGAATCTTACGGGCGATTGCGATCTTTCCTGCTCAGGCGTTGACACTGTGGCCAATTGTCCCGATTTTGACCCTGGGCTTCATTTGCTTACGGGAAATATTCTGGATCCCGCTTTCCCCCAATTTTGCAACTTCAAACTCAGCGGTGGTGATGAAGTTAAAACCAATGAAGCCAATCACCTCACTATCACGGTAATAAAAGATTTTGAAATTAAAGATAACGCTACGCTGAAATTAAATTTTGATGCCGTTGATCCTTTCGACAGCACAAAAAATACAACGATCACAGTTTATGACGATGCCACATTAAAAAATAATGGAGAAATCCGGGTAAATGGGACGTTGTCACTTGAAGTCGCTGATACCTTTGATATGAAAAACTCATCCAGGGTGAACCACAATTCAGGGGCATCCGCCAACGGGTCCGCCTGGGTGGATGGGGATGTAACCATTAAAAATTCGTCTCTCTTTATCGGGTCCGTTGCTACCGATGGGACTCTGAGCCTTAAAAATAATGCCGAAGTGCAGGGCGCCTTGTTTGGCAACGAAGTAACTCTCAAAAATAATGCAACGGTTATCTTTACCGACAATGAAGATGCGGGAAGCAACACAGATGGATATGCCCAGTGCTCCTCCGGCGGTTCCGGACAAATCTGGTCGGAGTGATTGACGCGGTATCACTCAAATAACACCCCTCTCACCCCCAAGCCACGCCAGCTGAAAAAAAACGCGTTTCCCCTGAAAATTCAATGAGTTCCAAAATAAAAGCTCTTGGAAGATAGGACGACTCTGTGAGATAATTTCTCGGTTATCTAATATCAAAAGAAAAAAGAATTTATGAAATTTAAAATCCCGACATTGAGCGCGTCCACATCAGAAACCAGTGTTGGACTGGATATCGGATTTCACGACATCAAGGTGGTAGAACTGGTGAGAGGTGAAAAGGGATTCACGATTACCAAGTTTGCTATCCGGGAGATTCCCACCGCCATCCTTCAGCAGAAAGATCGGGCGGGTTTGCTGGGGGATATGATTAAAAAAATGTTCTCCGATGCCAAAATTAAAAACTCATCGGTTTACCTTTCTATCACCGGCCATAACGTCATCATCCGCAACGCCTCGCTTCCTAAAATGCCTGAGGAGGAAATGGTCAATGCCGCCAAATGGAACGCCCGGGAAGAAGTGTTCTTCGATCTCGATAAAGCGGTCGTGGATAACTATGTTATGGGCGAAACCGATAACGAAGGAGCGGCATTTGTTGACTTATTGAGTGTCATCGTACGAGAAGACGTGGTCGACTTTATAGTCTCCATTGCCAAATCTGCCGGGTTACAACCCAAAGGAGTCACAGTTGTTCCCATTGCCTTATGGGACTACGATGAGGCTCTCAGCATTCAAAAACCTGGAACTGTAACCAGCTATGTCGACATGGGGGCAGAACGTACCCGGATTTATTTTGTTTGTGATAAACATATCCTGTTTTCCCGAGAAATTCCTAATGGCGGTAAAAATCTTACAAGTTGCCTGGTCGGAGAGTATGAATTAGAAGATGGAAAAACCGCAATCATTGATGAAATTCGGGCCGAGCAAATCAAAAAAACCTTCGGTTTCCCAGGCGAAAATAATAAAGGAAGTACGGAGGAAGGAATTCCTTTAAAGCAGATCCGGGAACGGTTTGAACCTATTCTTGAAAAACAAGTGACAGAAATGGACCGATCCATCGAGTATTTTAAAAACCAGTACCGCAAAGATTCAGTAGACCGCCTGATTCTTTCTGGCGGTGGGGTGGGGCTGAGTGGCCTGTATCAGTTCTTAAAACAAAACCTGGATTTGGAAATTGATCGTTGTAACGTTTTTATGCAGGCAGAGGTTCAGGACGACTCCCTTTCCAAGGAAAAGATGAAACTCTTTGGTCCCAGCTTAACGGTTGCCGCAGGCCTGGCTCTGGGAAAATGTGACAAGATTAATGTAATACCAGAAAAATACCGACCTTCCCTCAAAAAAACATTGAACAAGCTGGCACCCTTGGCGGCAGTACTCGTCTTATTTGCGGCTTTATATGGTTACAGCTCTCACTTGAGAGATAAAGTGTCCAACCAAAAAGCCCTGTTAAACGATCAGAGAGTTGGGCTGGAAAAATTGCAAACTCAGGCTCCTGAACTGCAAGTACCCATTAAACAGTTAAAGGGATTTAAAGAAACTAAAACTGCATTGACCAAAGAAAAAAAGCAACTCCCTGGGAGTGCTTCATTTCCATTCGATTTCGACCTGGTTTTTTCTGAGCTTTCTCTCCTGATCCCAAATAATACTTCTATTTCCAAAATCGTTTACGCCGCCAAAGGGAGTGATGAAGAGGCCGGTGAAGAAGAGAGCCTGACCCGGATAGGAAAAGCGGATGTCTCTGACAGTGAACGGATAAAGATAATAGGGGAAATTTTTGGTAGTGGTCTAAACGTTCAAAGCTCGCTGAGAATCCTGCTTCAGGATTTAAAAAGCTCTCCGGTTTTCAAAGATATCAAACTTATAACATCCAATCCTTTAAAAGAGGGTGAATATAATAGTCCGGGAATCAAATTTGAATTATATATTTTCCCAGTACCAGCCAATTCCGCCTGAACGGAACAAGAGACCTGATATATGGCCGCAAATACTCCCAAATTCGATTTAAGTAAGATTTCCATCCGGGAAATCATCATCGTTGTCGGAACCTTTCTCTTTGCGGTTGGATACGGATTTTACGAATTTGAGTACATTCCGCAAATGAAAAAATTTGCTGATTTAGAAAAACAGTCCAAGGAGGTACAAGCCTCAATCGGAGCTTTCCAAAAAATATTGATCAATCCATCGAAAATTAAAAAAACCACGGCCCAAATAAAAAAAATTAAAAATGAAATTGAAGAAATGCAAGCCGCCATAGAAAAAACTAAAAGTCGTTTAAAAGGACAGGGGATTGAAATTCTTAGTAACCTTCAGGGCGAGGCCGACTTTTATGGGGTGTTTTTAAAATCTATGAAAACCAGTGAAAAGAATCTCTCACGGGCCGGTCTCCGTTTAAAAGAAGTTTCTCTGGTCATGGAAATTGAAAGCGACTACAACGCATTGAAAAGCTTTGTGGCTTCACTAAAAGACTTTCCCGCTGTCATTACTGTTGAAAGCCTTGAAACCACAAGGAATGAGAAAATCCTACCCAAACTAGAATCTCGTCTGCATATCAAAGTTATAGTATTATGATTGGACTGCGCAGATTGCGTCAGGGTTGATTAAACCGTTTTTGGAGAGCCGAGAATTTGAATCTCCCCAGTCCAAATAATTTTCAGCTTGTCATTGTGATCATTTCCATATTGTCGGGAACTGCTTTCGCCGCAAATGACAATGACCCACGTGTGAACCCTTTTGAACTCCCGCAGGGAATTTATTCCAGGGATAATATCCCGAAAGAGCAACCCCAAGACCTGATATTACAAGCCATATTTAATTTCAACGGGAAACGAATTGCCACCATCAGCGGAGAAAATTTTGCTATAGGCGATTTTGCCTTTGGGAAAAGGGTATTAAATATTTTCGACAACCAGGTCATTCTGGACTCAGGCGGAAAGGAAGAAACCCTGATTCTGGAAAAGAACAAGTTCAAACTTCGAAAAAGTTTCCGAAAATAGGGAATTATTAAAGGTTCCTTTAAATATTTTTTTGGATGATTTGACCCGGAAGCCTCTCCAGGCCTCACCAATGCATCGGTATCCTGATAGCAATAACAATTCTTGATAAACTGTTTTTAAAAAAAATCCATCATCCAACTGGTATTCTCCTCTAAAAAAAGCTAAATTCTCCCACAAAGCTTTCACAATTTTCTAGCCCGCAAAATAGCCAAAACACACAGATTTTATTAGACTTATAGCGTTTTTTGTTGCACATTAACTTAGTATAAATTTGTTTAAATTTACAATAACCGCAATGTCCTCTAAAAAAACATTCACTCTGCTATTTCAAAAAGCTGGGATTCTGGTTTTGAGCCTGATTCTTGGTTCGTGTTCCATGCTGAATTCCAGCAAAAAAGACGACCCTATCCCTAGCCAAGCCAAAAAGGATCAAAAAGAAAAACCTGCTATCAGAGAGGTCACGATTCCTTTGGAAAAAGCCATTTCTACTCAAAATACTTTGCCTCAGGAGTTGACAGAAATTCAAGCCTCCCTGGAACCCAAAAAGCAGGACCCTAAGGGAGTTCGGTTCACCATGTCAGCCAGAGGAGTAAATATTAAAAATGTATTGTTCGCTCTTTCTCAGGAAATCGAACAGAATATCATTATTGAACCAGGTGTTAACGAACAGGCATCTGTTGATTTGAAAAACGTCACTTTAGAACAAGCCCTGGAAGCCTTATTGCCTCCATTGAGGTTGGAATATGAAATTACCCCAGAATTCATCCGAATTCGGCGTGAAGAAATGCAGACTCGCACCTTTTTTCTTAATTATGTAATTTCCAAAAGGACCGGAAACAGTAATTTAACATCCAGTTCCGGAACCTCGGGCACCACCACCTCCGGCGGATCATCATCTTCTGGAAATAGTGAAGCAAATACCCGCTCGACCAGTGCCGTAGAATCCTCCGAAGAAACCGATCTCTGGTCAGAGATATTATCTGGACTAAAATTTATAGTCACACCTTCCGCTTCTTCAGCCTCGGACGGTGACTCAGAAGGTTCCAGCGAGGATTCTTCAAGTTCTGAATCATCGGATTCTGCTGGAGGCGATTCATCAGGATTGGTTGCAAGTCTTCTGGGAGGTGCCGCCCCCTCTTCAGGCGTAGAAGGCTCTTCTGAAGACACCAGTGAGGATAGCTCGACTTCAACCACATCGGATGCAGAACAATTTGTGGAAAGTGGTTATTTAGTCGTCAACAAGCAGGCGGGAATGATCGTGGTGAAAGATTACCCGAGCGTTTTGCTTCAGGTGGCCGAGTATCTGGAAGCGATAGAGGGCTCCGTTCAAAGGCAGGTTTTTATTCAAGCTAAAATCGTTGAGGTAACTTTAAATGATGATTATAAACTTGGAATCAACTGGGGGAATGTTAGCCCATTTACCCTTACGCATGCAGGAGGAGCGAGCCTGGCTCAAACAGTCTTAGCCGGGGCAGCCGATTTTTCCTACGGACTTTCTAACGCTAACTTCAGCATCGTTGTTGATGCTTTGTCCAAACAGGGTCAGGTGAGTGTGCTTTCAAGTCCCAAAATAGCAACTTTGAATAATCAGCGTGCAGTGATCAAAGTGGGGACTGAGGATATTTTCTTTGTACCTGAAGTTACTGCGGCAACAACCACTTCTGCCGCCACAACCGAATTTATACCCACAGCAATCACCATCGGTATCGTGCTTGATGTTGTCCCTCAGATCAACCCAAACGGTCAGATCATGATGAGCATCAACACCAGCATCACGGAACAATCCGGCTCAAGGACTTCTCCTGACGGGGTCAACGTAGTGCCCGTTCTCGATGTGCGTGAATCCAATAATGTTGTTTTGGCCCAACACGGACAGACCATCGTTATTGGCGGCTTGATGAAAACCAAAAAAGAAGTCGATGACAATTCCGTCCCCTTCTTTGGTGCTCTTCCTTATGTGGGAAAACTTTTTCACTGGGACCAGGAAACAGAAGCTAAAACTGAGCTGGTAATCATGCTGACTCCTGAAATTATGGCAGGCAGAGCCGTTGATGAAAAATTTTTAAATGAAAGCAGTACTCTCAGAAACTTTGGTTACGATAGAAATACGGATCGAACAGTTAATCCCTCATTTAAAAGGTAGTTGTAAATGTACGAAAATTTTTACCGGTTCAAGGAAAAGCCATTCAGTCTAACTCCAGACCCCAAATTCCTCTACCTGAACAAGCAGTATCAGGGAGCACTGGATCATATGTTGTATGGCATCAAACAGAAAGAAGGTTTTATGGTTATCGCCGGTGATGTCGGAACCGGAAAAACCACATTATGCCGTTGCTTGCTCGACAGGCTGGATGAGAATGTCGAAGTTGCCTTAATTCTTAATCCTATGCTTTCTGACATGGACCTTTTACGAAATATTGTCCAAGACCTTTCCATTAAATCCCTTCATGCTCGGCAACCTGTGGGAGTGGTCGAAGATAGTGCGACTGGCGAAGAGATTTCTATTGAACTGGAAGCCGATGCATTTTCCTCTGACGATTTAAAGAAAGTAACTACCTCTTGGATTAACGGTGCTTCCAAAAAAGAGCTCATTGATGCCTTGAATGTATTTCTTCTGGATCAGCATGACCAGGGAAAGTCCACAGTACTGATTATTGATGAAGCGCAAAACCTATCTCTTGCTGTGATGGAACAGCTTCGCATTCTTTCCAATCTAGAGACAGAAAAGGACAAGCTTCTACAAATCATATTCGTGGGGCAATTAGAGCTAAACGAAAAATTGAAGCTCCCCACTTTAAAACAACTGAACCAAAGAATTTCGATCCGCTACAAAATAGCTCCCCTGAGTCAGGAGGAGACAGATAATTATATATCCCACCGAATTCTCGTTGCTGGCGCAAGTTCTCAAGTTGGCTTTGCCAAATCGGCCCTTAAGGAAATTTATAAATACTCAAATGGATATCCGCGTCTGATAAACCTGGCTTGTGACCGGAGTCTACTTGCCGGGTATAATAACCATGCTGATGTAGTGGATCGGCAACACGTGCGCGAAGCGATTCAAAGTCTTTTAGGCGAAGATAATAAAAGCGGGTTTATTAAACAGTTCTTGCAAAAGCAATGGCCCTTATTAGCTTCTCTGATATTTTTTATTGCCGGGTTGACATTATTCATTCTCGCAAAAACAAATCCGGAAAATATAAATCTATCCCTTTCACCTGAAAAAATAGTTCAAAAAGTGAAACCCAGTGCTCGCCCCCAGGCAACTTCCGGGATTAGCAAAAAATCTGTCTCTCCCGAGCCTTCAGTACCTAAATCTGACCAATCTAAAATAGTGCCGGCTCCGGTCATAGAAAAATCTGTGGAAGCCACAATTACGCCACCTCAGGAAAAAACCAGGGCGGTTCAATCTTCTGTATCTACAACATCCGCTCCCACAAAAATTCAAAAACCCTCCAACGCAGAGAACACGGTGCCATTGGGCAAACAGGAGGGGAACTATCGTATTCAGGTTTATTCACTTAAAACCCAGGCAGAAGCGGATGAGCATGTTGCAAATTTGATAACCGCAGGCTTTGACACGTTTTGGAAAAAAGCAGTTTCGGCTGGGCAAGATTGGTATATTGTTTATGTTGGACCGTTCAAAGACCTTAATTCGGCCAAAGTCAACTTGAAAGCCTTAAGGTTTTCTGGCCGTAAGCCTATATTGTTATCCGTATCCACCGCCAGTTGAGAGGTGACATCCTTTGAGCCTGATAGCGGATAGCCTCAAAAAGGCGGTAAAAGAAAAGTCCTTCGATATCAGCCCTGGAATCAATCTTCTAAAAAATCTGGGGACCAAGGCTAAGCCATCCACCACCAAATTTGATCCTAAAGAAGTAAAGCGGTTTGCAATCCTTATCGTACTGCCAGCCACGATCCTAATTTATTTATTGTTCGGAAAATCTTTTACCCCAAATAAAGAGCCTCAACAAGAATCACCACCTGTTGAGGCAAAAACTCCGCCTCCTCCTGTCAAACCAGTTCCTCAACCAGCACCCAAGCAATCTGCCCCTCCCCCCTCTAAGACCATGGAACCGGAAAAAGAACCCAACAATATTCTGGTTATCGAGCCGGGAATGGAGGAAGTCCCTGTGCTGGAAAAAGAAATCCCAGTTCAGGATGATGCGGGGACAGTTGTCCAACCCAAACCCGTAGCAGGACCAAAAAAGGAAGCACCTCCTGAAAAAATCAATGAGGATGAATTGGAACAAGGAACTGTTGCCAATGTTAAACCTTTAACTTCGGAATCCCCTGCTGCCCCCCCCCTCGAAAAATTGAAAACGGATAGCACAGAAGCACCCAAAATAATTAAACCTATGGGTTCGGCCAAGGTTCCAGAAACCTTTGCCAAGTCTCCGGCATTCAATACCAACAAAAAATTATTTCCAGCAACCCCAGAACCGGATATTTTTAAAAATAGCGAATACTACTTTAATAGAGCCATTTTTTATCAACAATCCCGAGATTGGGAAAAAGCTTTGACAAGCTATTCCAAAGCCGCAGAACTTGATGCCAAAAATGCCGACATTTACAATAATATGGGAGTAATATACAAAGAATTGCGCCAGTATGATCGAGCTATAGATGAGTTTCTAAGGGCTATCTATTTAGACTCTGACTCAGCCAAACCCTACAATAATATAGGCGTGGTATACTACTCAAAAAGGGATTTCGCTGGTGCCATTCGAAATTATCAGAAAGCCATCTCGATTGAACCAAATAATCTTGAGGCGTTGAACAATCTGGCTGTGGCCTTTAAGCGTACCGATCAGTTGGAAAAGTCCAAGTCCATTTTAAATCAAGCTCTCAAAATTGATGGGGCACATGCTGGCACCAATTATAATTTGGCTATATTATACGAAAAGGAAGGAAACCATAAATCCGCGATTCATTTTTACCAACGTTTTGTTGAATTGGGATCATCCACTCATCCAGGGTTATCCACTCAAGTCAAAAAGCACATTTCAACTCTGAAATAAATGAAACGCGAATTGCATAACCCCCAAAAAAACCCATGTTCAAAAAAGCATTCAAAAAAAATCTGATCGCCGGGCTGCTGGTAACGATTCCTGCCGGTTTGACTTACATGATCCTGTCCTTCGTCATTACCCGTGTAGACAGGACCATGGAACCCGTTATTCAAAAAATTTTTGGACCCCATGGCCTACGCGTATTGGAAGATTGGCATATCCCCGGCATGGGATTTCTTCTTTTAGGCCTCTTTATTATTGGTGTAGGACTGGTGGGAACGAACTTTATCGGGAAAAAAGTTGTAGCCACTGGGGAAAAACTTCTCCACAAAATTCCAGTTGTTCGGGTGATTTACACAAGTATCAAAAAAGTTGTAGACACCGTCTCCCTGGCCGAAACAGCCAGTTTTCAAAAAATGGTTCTTATCACTTACCCGCGTGAACCATTAAAAACTCTGGGGATCGTATGCTGTGACACACCAGCGGGTGTCCAAAATACGGCAGGTGAAAAAATGTTGAATGTCTTTGTACCTACCTCACCCAA
>Ga0233434_1003936_pt1 | contig 11691 bp, 8 predicted proteins | sample SI_122_August201_4_FD_182738 | JGI IMG/M metagenome (GOLD analysis project Ga0233434, IMG submission 182738) | Seawater microbial communities from Saanich Inlet, British Columbia, Canada - SI_122_August2016_120_MG | ecosystem: Environmental > Aquatic > Marine > Inlet | place: Canada: British... | reverse complement strand
CATCACCATAACAATGATACCTGGAATCTTAGAAGACATTGGTAGACAGTTAAGCCCGACCTTTGGGAACAGTTGCTTGATGGAACCTACCAATTCAGCCCTCAGAAAATAAATATTTCAAGCTATGATAGAGGTAATTCTGTTATTGCTTCTTTTTTATATTTTTTTGATGGACTGTCATAGAACTGTTCATTTCCATTCACGCCATCTTCCATTACATCTTTGAACATAAGATCCCAATGACCGTCTTCGTCAAGATCAAATGCATAGTATATTGGCTTTGGTGCAGTGATGTAATAATACCGGTCTAAATCATAATCAATAAAAAATACTGGGCACATCGGATTGTTATCTTTTATCACTTGAGCAGTGTCTTTGGAATAATAGGCATCCAGAACTATTCGCACTGTATAGTAATTGGTTGAGCCATTACCGTTTAGATCATAGCCTACCCATAACATTCCAGATGATTGGACATCCCAACTCGTTGCGGTAGATATTTCAGGTTCAGAAACGGGGCGAAGAGTACCAAATGCGTTAGAAAACATTAGAAAAATGTAAGCAAATAAAATTAAAATAATAAAACGCTTCATTTAAAACACCCCCTTACAAGGTATTTATGGAGGGCTACGTTCTCCATTTAAATAAATCGAAATTGAAAACATTGAACTCTTTTTCTTAAATATGATTCGAAATTGTATTCCCTGATTCATCGTAATTGCCTCTATATTAGTTTTCTTGACTCATTTAAATTATCTCTCTCACCAATCAAAACTTACTTTTATGTTTTCTTCTGTTGCCTTTTACAAGACTCACTTCTTTCAATCTGAATCTAGGTGAATTGAGCTTTCAAAATACCGATCCCGATTGCTACCACAAGTTATCCTTTACTTATTGCATAGCTCAGCACAAACCCCTTACCTTCGTTGCTTGCGATACACTAATAATATAATCCTCAGTTGTAATATTCGCAACATTCCAAGAAATAATTCATTATGCATTCAGAAATAAATAAAACCGTACAGTCTTATTTACACTTGCAGAACAGAAATCAAAACTCAGACAGGATTCAGCCGTATTATAAAATTTCATCCGCAATTTAAATCAGCACTGCGTACCTTCTATTTTTGGTAGCTTTGACCAAGCAGTTTAGATTAAGCATTTTTTAGATGTAACAATTAATCTCTAAAGCCTTCTCCAAAACATTCGAACTGCTATTTTGAGCGCTATTTTTTTTTGGTTTTAATGATCTTTTAATTTTTGGTAACACCAATACGTTATCCCCAGCCTTCCAAGGTTCTGGTTTACCAACGTTTCGTTCCAAGGCAATAACAAGAATGTGATGATTCTTTATATTCCACCTTGAATCATTATTTCGGTTGTCCCTGATACGTCTTTCCTGTTCTAGAACTTCATGAGATGTTTTACGCCGCTCCATTAAACGGGAATCTCTGAATCTCAAAATAGTGCCTTTACTTATCTTTGATTTTCTAAAATTCTGGTACAGTTCTATTTTTCGACTTATTGTGGGAAGGATTGAACATGGTGAACTGATTTTGTTTATAAGCTCTTCCCGCTTTGTCTCTTTATTACGGTCTATTGAAGAAATTATCAAATCATCACCTCAAAAATTAGGCTTTCAAATAAAATGTTTATTCTTTATGTAAGAGGTTATTTATTACAAATTTATTCCCATGCTATGTGCGCATCCAATTACTAATGAATTGAATGCATCTATAATTATTTTAATTGAAAGAACTATCTAAAATAACTTAATTATATGAGGAATAAATTAATGCAAAGTAACCTCTTAAATGTAGGTATTGCATCTCCCCCAAGTGATCCCTCAACAATCATAACTTTAGATTGTTGGGGGACATTTAAGCTCATAATTTCTCATGATTAACTTGCCATTACTCTATCTTCACTTTGCCAACACCATGCCTAATCAAGTTCAAACAAACTGCTATGCATAAGAAATTACCACAAAGATTTCCTTTCACTCAGTAAGCAAGAAATCTTCCAGATTAATCCCTTGTGAATTATGTTGCTTCATTATAAATACTTAAAGATTAAATCTTAAGGTGTTCTGATTAGTTCAATTAAGAGGAATAAAAAGAAGTATTCGGAAATCTTAGATTTATGATGGATATAACAGTATGGATGTTGATTGGTTTTATGCTTGCAGTTTACGCAGTAACAGCAAATGACAGTATCCAGACATTGGGTACTTACATATCATCTAATAGAGATGTTAAGTGGTATTGGATGTTTGCATTTATGGGTTCTATTTTTGTGGCAACCATGTCACATGGTTTTAGTTCTGGTGATCCTGCCTTTGGAAGATTAACCAAATTCACATATGTAGAACCACAATGGTATCATGCGTTAACTCCATCAGTTCTTGTCTTTTTAACCAGATTTAAAATACCAGTATCGACCACATTCTTGGTGTTATCAGTATTTGCATCAAGTGTGGTTATAGAAAAAATGTTAGTTAAGAGTTTTCTTGGTTATGCGATATCTTTTGTTTTTGCGTTTGGTGCATGGTATTTAATAAGTAAATATATATTACATGAGGGAGAGAAGGGTGCTGACAGGCATAACAATTACTGGAGAGCCGCTCAATGGATTACTACTGGTTGGTTATGGTCGACATGGTTGAAACATGATATGGCAAATATTATGGTGTTTTTGCCAAGATACTACCCAACGGGAGATATGTTTTTTGAGTTATTTGTTATTGGTTTAATGTTAGCTGGCCTTGCGCTTATGTTCTGGGAGCGTGGCGGTAAAATCCAAGAGATTATATTATCCAAGACAAATACTAGATATGTTCGATCAGCAACATTGATTGATTTAGTATATTGTTTTGTTCTATATTTATTCAAAGAGATAAATAATATTCCAATGAGTACGACATTTGTATTTATGGGGATGTTGGCTGGTAGAGAAATTGGCATTTGGACGGAATCAGGCAAAAGCTTAACATATACATCTGAACATAAGAAGGCAATCTTTCCAATGTTATATACGGATTTCCTCCGGTTAATTTTAGGATTTGCTATTTCTATATCTTTGGCGTACGGTCTTACGACTGCATTAACTGGACAAAACTCTTCTCTGATGTTTGGTACTTCTTATGACTTCTAACTCAACTCTTTTGAGGCAGTTCTTTAAACTGTCTCTTCCAAAGAAACTCACTATTCTTTATGGGTAGTGGTTTTTTTTATTTCAGGCTAACCACGTCTATACATACAAAACTCTCTTCTTGCTAGCAAAATTGCAAAAATATGTGTAGTACACGCGGGCGTTCCATCTTCTGGAGCGCTCTTTTTTTTGCGAGGGAGTCACAAATAAAAAAACACTGTGTCAGATTTGTGCCAATTTGTTAGGCACTTCCTGGTATTTAGTGACACAACACGCAACGAGCGTCACCGTAAGTATAATTAAAATAGGGGTTAGTAAACTGCACCCATGCTTTGGGAGCAGAGGGTCGGAGGTTCAAATCCTCTCGCCCCGATCATTTAAAACAATGGGCTACGGTTTATGCTGTAGCCCATTTTTTGTTTTTGACTAGCACTGTGGCTAGCATTTGCCCATGTTTTAACTCTATTTTTTTGCTGAGTTGATTCAAGTTAAAGGAAGAAAACAGCAGTTGTATGTATCTCTATAAATAGATTTTATTAACTCAAGCCCTCCCAGTTTAATAACATGAAAAAAACTATAATCATCCTAATATCTATTTTTTTTACCTCCGGGTTCGCTAATTATAAAGAGTATAGAAAATTTTCCGAACCCGTCCCCACATCTGAAGGCCAAAAGATTTTTCAGGAAATGGGATGCCCCATGTGCCATGGGCATGAAGGTTTGGGTAATGGTTTTTTGGCTCAGGGGCTAGAACCTCGGCCTAGAAATTTCACATCATTTGATGCTATGAAAGGTGTGCCCTATCAAAGCATGTACACAGCAATTAAAGATGGAATTCCTTTTTCGGGAATGCCTTCCTTTAATTTAAGCGATAAGCAAATCGATGACGTAATTTCTTATGTCAGGTCATTTTTGACAGAAAACTACATTACCATAAACACCTGCTTGAATACCCCACAGGTACTTTCATTGGAAAACATTGATATCGGAAGGAAATTAGAAATAGAAAAGGATAAGCCAGATCTAGTTTCTACAAGATTAGGAATCGGGGAAATTACATTAACACCCAATTTTGAAGCAATGCGTAGAGAATTTATTGAAAAGAGATCTAAATTAGTTCGGGTGCATATCAACCTTACTAAGACAATCCAAGACAAAAAGAAATATCTGGCAATAATTGCTTTAAGAATAAACAAATGTATCAAATAAACAGTTCAAAAAATAGAATTCGGAGTTAATCAATCCATTTATGCTTCAGAAAAGGTTGAAATATGGAGATCGTGTTTCGTTGGTTCCTTTGAACCAAACTAGTTTGCCAAAGCCTCAGGAAAATGTCGATACATCTACCAAGACAGAAGAAAACAAATTTTTTCTGTTAAAGAAGGAAGAAGAAAACTACGTAGTACATTTAACGGGATATAAGTCTGCAAAAAGCTGATCAAAATAAGCGATAAAATTCAAGAATTGAATTCGATATGTTTAGATTATAAGTGCTAACAATCCATTCATTAATGGTGTCCTTATGAAAGCCTTAACCCTCGATATCACTCGCCAAGATTGGGAGCAAACAACAGGCATGGCTTTTTCCGAAGTCGAAAATCCAGAGCTAAATGAAACCAAGTATCTCGAAGATGCTAGTAAGGTTATCATCAAACCTAGATATGCAGGATTTTGCGGGTCAGATAAAAGCATATGGTTTCGCCACGCATTTAAAGACATGATCTTTAACTCAATGGAGTCGGAGAATCAGTCGCACCGAATATGCGGCCATGAACTGTTGGGTGAAATTGTTGAGGTCGGTTCCATTGCTGAAAATATTTACAGATACAAAGTAGGCGACATGGTTTCCGCCGAGTCACATATTTTTTGTGGTCGCTGCCATCAATGCAAAATTGGAGATGCTCATGTCTGCTCTGATCATAAAATTATAGGTATTTCTACGGATGGTTGCTTTGCAGAGTTAATAAAATTACCAGCTAGAGAATTATGGAAAACAGATATTGATTTAATTCGACCTGAAGTGGCTGTCATTCAGGAGCCCTTGGGAAATGCGGTGCATGCCTGTAGTCGCATCGACTTGCGCGGAAAGACCTTAGCAATCTTTGGCTGTGGAACTATAGGACTGCTCTCCATATTGGTTGCGCGGGCCATGGGGGCTGCCGTGATAATTGGAGTCGACCCTAATCCTGAAAATTTAAAATTGGCGAAAGCCTTGGGTCTGGATTTGCCGATCCAAGTCGATCGACCTAAAAAGCAAGATGATTCTTACGAGCCTGATTTAGAAATAGCTCAAGTTATCCGTGAGAAATGTTACGAGGAAGGCGTTGATGTGGCCATGGAAATGGCAGGGAGCAATCAAGCTCTCAATACTGCCATCGCCAGCACGCGAGCCGGAGGTGATATCATTCTATTCGGGCTGTCCACAGGCGATTACACGTTATCGAATTTTCAAGAAATTATAATGAATGGAAAATCTCTACACAGTGTGGTGGGGAGACGTGTCTTCCAAACCTGGTATATTCTCAGCAATCTTCTGAAGTCAAAGGGTCATACGATGCAGGAAAAGATTTTTGAGGTTGTCTTGAATAAAGGAGAAGGAACTGTAATTCCTTTTCAATCTTTTGAGCAGAGCACCTTTGAAAAAACCATTCAGATATACCCTAAAGTTATTTTTAAATTTTAAGCCTTCCTTAGTAAATAAATGAGGATAAACATGAACCCCAAGCCCGTTGAAATTTTTCAGGAAAAGCTTAAAGAAATTAATTCAGCTGGTCTTTATAAAGAAGAGCGTATTCTTCTTTCTCCTCAACATACACATATAAAAACTTTTCAGGGAAAAGTTCTTAACTTTTGCGCCAATAATTACCTAGGATTAGCCAGTCATCCCATTTTAATTCAAGCAGGCAAAGATGCACTGGATCAATATGGGTTTGGTATGGCTTCCGTAAGATTCATTTGCGGTACAAGCGAAATTCATAAAAAACTTGAAAAACGGGTTTCCAAATTTCTAAATAAAGAGGATACGATTTTATATTCATCCTGTTTCGATGCCAACGCTGGTCTGTTTGAAACATTGTTTAAGGAAAAAGATGCGATTATAAGTGACCGTCTAAATCATGCAAGTATTATTGATGGAACCAGACTTTCTAAAACACAACGGTTTCGCTTCAATCATTCAGACATGGATCATCTTGAAACTCAATTAAAACGCGCTATAAAATATCGCATGCGCGTAATTGCGACAGATGGTGTTTTTAGTATGGATGGAGATGTTGCCCGGTTAAAAGAAATTTGTGATCTGGCGAACCAATATGGAGCATTAGTAATGGTAGATGACTCTCATGCGACGGGTTTTTTTGGCCCGACCGGAAGGGGAAGCATAGAGAAAATGGAAGTAATGGAACGAGTGGATTTAGTGACTTCAACATTTGGTAAAGCTCTAGGGGGCTCTTCCGGTGGGTTTACGGCCGGAAGAAAAGAGTATATAGATCTCCTACGTCAAAGGTCCCGTCCTTACTTGTTCTCAAATTCCTTATCCCCTGTAGTGGCATGCGTCACACTTAAGGCCATCGATATGATCGAAGAATCACCAGAACTAATCCAGAAGCTACAGAACAATACAGTCTATATGAGAAATAAGTTTAATGAGGCAGAGCTAAATATTAAACCGTGCGATCATCCGATCATTCCATACATGCTTGGAGAAGCGCATTTAGCAAAGGAAATGGCCAAGCGTTTACTAAAAAAAGGGATATATGTAGTCGGGTTCAGTTTCCCAATTGTTCCCAAGGGGGAGGCCCGCATTCGATTTCAGGTTTCAGCAGAACACGAAGTGGCGGACATTGATTACCTTGTAGAAAAGGTCAAGTCGGTTAAAAATAATTTGGTACCTAACTAATCCAATTTCATTCGTAATCTTAATTTGGTTTGGAATCTGGAGAGCCAGTTTAAAGAAAGGAATATTTATGGATGATAGGCTCTTAAATCTCATGGGAAAACTACAGCATCTTGAAAATGAAATTTTGCAAAAAATTCCAATTAAAAGAAAATGAATTTTTTACAAGATACATAAAAAAAACGATAGAGGAAGTCAGAAATGGCTTTGATGATTTAAAATGAGCCTGCCATAAGATTGTGGATTGAGTTGAAAGTTTTGACCCATAGACGAAATTGCAAATTTTATATGGCCTTATTTTTTTAGAGAATTTTATTCATAACCCTAATTGCCCCTTATTAAATAGTACCTTCAAGGTTACGGAGGGTTTTAAAATGCTAAATTTATTAAGCACACTTACAACCCAAGAAATTGAAAAATTAAAGACCTGCGTCCCCAAATTGGCCGAAGGAATCCAGAACACAGCTAATCAGAAAATTCGGTGGGATGAAAGATTACGGGCAGAAGAATATGCCGGCATGGTGCAGGACCCTCATAGCCGTGTGGTTTTCATGGTACTTGCCGACCAAGTCTTCAGGCTCAGTAAAGATTCAGCCATACTAAAAAAGTTCACCCACATTTTAAATACGCACGGTATTCCTTCTTTCTTTGGCAGCTTTGACCAATTGATGCTAAAGGCTTTAAAGATTTTTGGGCCATTGGTTCCGAGTTTTCTTTCCCCGCCTATTGTCTGGTCTATTCTGGCTATTATGCGTCACAAAACCAAGAATGTCATTCTTCCAGGTGAAGAGGAACAACTAAAAAGCTACTTTAAAACCTGCAAAAAAGAAAATCTAAAAGTAAATATAAACCACCTTGGGGACATGGTCCTGGGTGAAAATGAAGCAACAAAACATCTGGAGTATTATTTGAGGTTATTGCATAACCCCAGCGTGTCCTGCATCTCAGTGAAAATTTCAACTCTCTACTCACAAGCAGATAATGTTGCAACTGAACATACCGTTTCCACGGTATTAGAAAGACTCACCAAACTTCTTTGCGCAGCAAAAAAGGAAGAACAAATTTCAGGGGTTCCTAAACTAGTTTATCTGGATATGGAAGAATACAAGGGTCTCATGCTTACGGTTGATGTTTTCAAACGATTCCTAGCCAATCCGGATTTAAACCATTTTTCTTTAGGGGTTGCCCTTCAAGCATATATCCCGGACTCATTCCTTTACCAGCAGGAGATCACAAGCTTGGCTAAACTTAGATTGTCAAAAGGAGGTGCTCCCATACGTATCAGAATTGTAAAAGGAGCCAATATGGAAATGGAAAAGTGTATCGCTTCCCTGAACGGATGGGAGCAGGCCCCATACGCCACCAAAATTGAAACAGACGCCAATTTTAAACGAATGGTATCTTACGCTTTTCAACATGAAAACTTGAAAGCTGTGAAAATCGGGATCGGTAGCCACAATATATTTGAAATTGGATTCTCCAAAGCGCTTCAATCCATCAGAAAACTTGACCCAGCAGACTTCGATTTTGAAATGCTTGAAGGTATCGCAAACCATACCCGCCGCAGCGTCCAAAAACTTCTCGGTCCAGTGCTCACCTATTCACCCGTTACAAATAAAGAAGAGTTCCTAAATGCTATCGCTTACTTAGTGCGACGATTGATGGAAAATACTGATAAAAAAAATTTTTTAAGCCATTCTTTTAACCTAAATGTGGAGGATGATGCATGGAATGAAGAGAGTGAAAAGTTTTTATGCTCTTTGGATCATGTGCCGAATTTACCTCCTCCTTTTCCGCGACACATACAAGATCGAACGGTAAACCAATGTTTTCTTTCTGAAAAAATAAATAGCATTGAAAACTTTACTCCTGATAGCCCAACAAATTTTTCTCTGCCCGCAAATCAGGTATGGTTGAAAAATGAACTGTTCAACGATAACTATCGTAAAGAAAATGTTCCTGAGTTGATCCCTCTAAAAATTTCCGGAAAGAACGTAATAGAGAAAAGACATTTATTACTATGCCATGACCTTTCCCATGAAGACCGGGTTATAGCCAAATTCCCAGCAGCAAATTCAGAAGATATAACCAGCGCTATCCGTTTCAGCTATGAATCAGAACTTACCAAATGGGACAAAGATGAAAATTTCCGCCGAAAAATTTTAGAGACCGTTGCCATGGAAATCCAAAAAAATCGTGCTTCATTGATTACTTGCGCGATGAGAAATGTAGCCAAGGGGGTTGCTGATCTAGATGCAGAAGTATCCGAGGCTATTGACTTTGCACGATACTATCCGAGCGCATTAAAATATTTTCATGACCATTACCCCAATATCAGATTTAAAAAAAAGGGGATTGTGTTAGTAATTTCTCCGTGGAATTTTCCTATAGCCATTCCAACGGGAGGTGTAGTTGCAGCGCTGGCAACAGGAAACCGAGTTATCATCAAACCTTCTCCTTATTCCTTGCTGTCCACTTGGGAGGTTATAAAGTTATTTTGGAAAGCAGGAGTTCCGGCTTCGTCGTTGCAGTTTGTTCCATGCGAGGATAAAGATGCTCGACTCCTAACCCAAAATTCAATGATCGACCAAGCTATTTTTACCGGCAGCGCAAGGACAGCTGACAAAATATTAGCAGATCGACCAAACCTTGAATTTTACGGAGAAACAAGCGGAAAAAATATTTTTATAATCACCGATACTGCAGATAAAGAACTTGCTGTCAAACACCTTATTGAATCATCCTTTGGTTACAATGGGCAAAAATGTTCGGCCGCTTCTATCGCCATATTGACGAAAGAAGTTTTTTCTGATCCAAAATTCAAACGCCAGTTGAAAGATGCCGTTGAAAGTCTTCCCGTGGGAGGGTTGCAATCTCAGCCCGAAAGTAAAATTACCCCGCTCATTACCTCCCCAAAAAAAGAACTGCTAAGAGCATTAACCGAGCTGGAGTCTGAAGAAAAATGGCTCGTCAAGCCCGAAAAGTATAAATTGAACAATTTATGGAGCCCCGGTGTGAAGTGGAATGTTCAGCCTGGTAGTTTCACACATTTAAATGAATTCTTTGGCCCTGTCTTGGGAGTCATGAAAGCAAATGACCTGAAACATGCCTGTCAATTAGCCAATCAATCGGAATATGGGCTAACAGCAGGCTTGGAAAGTCTAGATGATGGAGAGATCAATTACTTTCTTGAAATTGTTCAGGCTGGTAATTTGTATATAAACAATAAAACCACGGGCGCCATTGTTGGCCGACAGCCTTTCGGCGGAGTGAAGAATTCTCGTCGTGGAACCGGAGGAAAAGCGGGGGGCATCAACTACATACTTCAGCTTATGAATCTTGAAGAGAAAGAAAGTTCTTCGCAGGCCAATGACAGCTTAAGCTTACCCTCTTCACCATTAGGTCAATTAATCGCATCGTGGCTGAAAATTGATTGGGCTATCGAAAAGTCATTCTCTGAGTTTGCAGGTGAAATTCAGAGGATTCTGCAAGGAGTAAAAAGTTGTTACTACCAATATATGAATTATTTTTCAAAAGAACATTCGTCCTCAAAATCACAAAAGGTGATGGGACAAAAAAACATTTTTCGTTATCGAAAAGTAGGGGAATATACAATCAGGGTTTGCCCGGAGGACCCTTTATCCGACATTCTTTTGCGCTTATTTGCCGGATTGATTGCCGGGAACAAAATGTCTATCAATATTAGACCGGGACATACCGTGAAAAACAAAACTATTTGCTTTCTTAAATCTCATTTCTTACAACCAATCAAAAGCAACGTTTCTTTAAAATTTGATAATGACGAAAAACTTCGCTCCAATATCCTAAAAAATCAAATAAAGCGATTGGCTTATATCCATCCCCAAAAAATACCTGATAAAGTTTATAAAGCGGCAATTCAAGTTAACCTTCCTATTATTTGTACCAAGCCTCTAGTGGAAGGCAGGTTTTTAATGCTAGAACAATTCAACGAACAGTGCATCACCTATACTTATCATCGGTATGGTAATCACGGGTTAAAACAGTTTGAAAAATAAACCCATAAATCTAGATTACCTTTATAACCTGCTAGAATTCGAGGATTTTGATTATCACATCAATTCGTTGAGAGCCGAAATCAAAAAAGGCTAGGTTTTAAAAGGAATAATTAAAAACTACCTTGATCTAATGCAAGGGTAAGACATTTCGCTGACCCCCCAGATTTGATAAATTCGTCGAGTTCGACAGGATGAGGTATATAGCCATAGTGTTTGAGTAAATCCATAGTTTGATGGCAACCACTTGGCAGTATAACATGCCGATCAATACAAACGGCATTGCAGGCAAATCGTTCCGCATCAAACTGAGGAACAACGAGTTGACGGTTATCTGTAATAAAATTGTCAATAGTTTCTTGGGCATAAGAGTCGAAAGCTTCCGGATAGTAAAGGAGTTCGCCGCCACTTAGCGGACAAAAACAGGTATCCAGATGATAAAATTTATTATTAACAAGTTCTAATGGCAAAATTTCTTTGCCGTATATTTTGCTTAGCGCGGCATAGGCTGCAATATCACTCCGTTGTCGATAACCCCCAAACCATATGTCGACAAATCCCAATAAATCCCCCGCGCCTTCAAAATAGCTCTCAACTCCTAAGGGAACAACC
>Ga0233434_1003931_pt1 | contig 11705 bp, 15 predicted proteins | sample SI_122_August201_4_FD_182738 | JGI IMG/M metagenome (GOLD analysis project Ga0233434, IMG submission 182738) | Seawater microbial communities from Saanich Inlet, British Columbia, Canada - SI_122_August2016_120_MG | ecosystem: Environmental > Aquatic > Marine > Inlet | place: Canada: British... | reverse complement strand
CTTTATAATAGACGTTTTTCCAGTTCCCGGTTCTCCAGATAAACCTATTCCCAACGTATATGGAATTCCTTTTTTATAATACCATTCCTTATTGTGTAGAAAAAAATCTATCTGGTTTAGAAGTCGTGTCTTATCATCGAAAAACAGATTATCAAATGAACGTGTGGTTGTGAAAATAGATTCATTCCAACATTCCTGATAATAATCTTCATGATCCACTTGTTTTATCGTATAAATATATCGATTTTTCTCCCGAACTGTTTTTATATTTTCGGTATATTTGGTGGTAATATCATTTAAAAACCCTTTAATCGAATCTACTTTTGTCGTATACGAAAATAGTTCGATTGTAATTGTATACGATTCACACGGACCAGAATTCCCCTTTTTCTCAAGCGTCTCTTTCGAAACATTGGTATGTCCGTATATACCGAGTTTTTTATCTACAAGAAAAGCGTGCGGTTGAGATACATAAAAAAACGTATTATTCTCATTATTTATACGAGAACTCGACGTCCGGTTTAGTTCAGTCAATTCCAATATATGATCATCGTTATTGTTGTTTAAAATATGCTCCCATATAGCAGAAAAAGTATTTGTAAAACATTCCACTACAGTGGCCTCTCCTGAAAAAAGACATACACTACGAATACGTTCACCCTTTAGACAAATGGTATATTTCGTATTGAATAGATTATTCCATTGAATAGCAGAAAACCACGATAAAAATTGTGATATATTAAATCCATCCACTTTAGATAGAACCTGTGTTAACATAGTCACAAGCAGGGGTAGAAATATAAATTGATACATATTATTGGGCTCCATGTTCGAAGTTTTTATAAAAATATAAACAAATCTTTATATTTTTACACCTATACATTATTTTTTATGGATTAACAAATAATAAATTCAAAACGACTTAATAAAATAGCAGTAACATATATTATAATGCTTTATATCTGTCTCTTCGCAGTTCTCACTACTTTCTCAAACGCACACAACCATTTCGATGAATGGTTGCATAAATTTTCTATCCACGTAAGTGACGATTCTCATCGTGAGCATTTGTTCCAAAACTGGTTTTCAAACGACAAGTATATTCAGGAGGTGAATGGCCATAATTTGACGTATACTTTAGGACATAATCATTTTTCAGGAATGAACAGTGTTGAATTTAGCGGTTTTTTAAATAAAAACAACCACTTTGTTGAACATATGAATACAGATAATATTTTTTCTAGAATTGTTGACTATTCTGTGCCTGATTCCGTAAATTGGGTAGAGAAGGGTGCGGTCACCCCAGTGAAGGATCAGGGACAGTGTGGTTCGTGTTGGAGTTTTTCTACTACAGGTGCTTTAGAGGGTGCATATTTTATCACCTATGGTGAACTTCTATCATTTTCCGAGCAGCAATTGGTGTCTTGTGACTCATTGAGAAACGGAGGACGTGACCATGGATGTAATGGTGGTCTTATGGACAATGCGTTTCAGTGGATTGAGAAAAACGATGGACTCTGTATTGAGTCTGATTATCCATACACATCCGGAACAACTATGCAGGCAGGCACTTGTGAGACCACTTGTTCTATCGTTTCCCAAAGTGACGTCCAGACATACAGTGATGTGAAACCTAATTCTGACGATGATATGATGGCGGCTTTAAGTCAGCAACCTGTATCAATTGCGATCCAGGCAGACCAGAAAGATTTCCAACTCTATAGTTCAGGTGTATTTACTGGAGATTGTGGAACTAGTCTTGACCACGGTGTATTGGCGGTAGGATATGGAAGTGAAAGTGGTGGTGACTATTATATCGTCAAAAACTCATGGAGTGATACTTGGGGAGATGATGGATATATTAAACTAGGTCGTGGTATTCAGTATAACAATGGTGCAGGACAGTGTGGTATGCTAATGCAAGCCAGTTTTCCCACCGTATAACTTTTTTATCGCCCTATATTAAATGAGTCATTCAAAAGACCATGTTTCCGATGATAATGATTTTGAACGGTTGAAACTAGAAATATATAATAAAATGAATAATGAAGAATCCTATAAAAACGAACAAACCATGATGAAACAAAAGGCAAAACGCGAGGTTACTATATTAAAGGAATTATTCAATAAAAACAATACAGTTGACCCTATATTAGACGAAAGTATATTAATAAACGAATTAATAGATATTTCAAAAAAAAAGGATAAATAATGAATATTAACAATAGACAATACGTTTATTGTTAATAGAAAAATTGATTTATAGATATAAAATTTTAATACATTATAAAATATAATATGTCCACTTCCTATTCTGATTTATCTATATCATTAACCAGACAGATAAGCAAAACCGAAAAACAAAACAATGGTATCTATTTCACACCCCCATCGACGATTTTACGAAATATGGATATTCTAAAACCATACATGAAAAATGTGAGACGTGTTTTAGAACCTTCTTGTGGATCTTGTGAATATATTACAGCATTATGCTCACGATATTCAAATCTAGATATAACTGGAATTGAATTTAATAAAACAATATATCAGTCGATTCAAAATTTGGCGACGGAAAAGATAATGCTATATAATGAAGATTTTCTAAAACGTCAAAATTCAGGGGGATATGACCTAATCCTGGGAAATCCGCCGTATTTTGTAATGAAAAAACAGGATGTAGATCCTATGTTTCACGATTATTTTGATGGACGACCTAATATTTTCATCTTGTTTATCATAAAATCCCTAAACCTGTTAAATGAAAATGGAGTCCTTAGTTTTGTATTGCCCAAAAATTTCTTAAATTGTTTATATTACGACAAAACTAGAAAGTATATTAACAATCATTTCCAAATAATCGATATTTCGGAATGTAATGATGACTATATTGAAACCAAACAAGATACCATTATTGTAATTGTTCAAAAAGTGCAAGAGGACAATATAGACAATCGGAAATTTTACATAAGTAATGGCGATTATTTGATATTTGGTACACCTCAACACATCGTTCAATTAAATAAGTTGTACCTTAACTCTACCACTCTAAATAAGTTAGGATTTCATATAAGTGTTGGAAATGTAGTTTGGAATCAGTGTAAGGACATTTTAACGGATGATTCTGATAAAACATTGCTAATCTATAGTTCAGATATCAAAAACAAAAAACTTGTGGTTCAAAAATATTCAAACCCGGTCAAAAAAAATTATATAGACAAAAAAGGGGGTCGAGGACCACTTTTGGTATTAAACCGCGGATATGGAGTTGGGAAATATAAGTTCGACTTTTGTTTGATCGATCCAGATTGTGACTATCTAATAGAGAATCATTTGATTTGTATCAAATATACAAAGCAAATTGGAACAGAAGAACTAATGGAACTCTATAAAAAAATAATAACATCGTTTGATAATGATAAAACAATGGGGTTTATAAATTTATATTTTGGAAACAATGCTATAAATACAACTGAATTAGGTGAAATAATGCCTATTTATGATATAGAACAAATATCACATACATCTTCATAAGAGATAGGTATCATCATCGGTTTTAAACATAATCCCTTTGCATTGACAACAATAATGACTGAATATACCAAAATTCGATATATATGGTTTTACGTGACTACAAATTTCGGGTGTTTACACATTTGAACATTGAAAACACCGATTAATAATGTATAAATATATAATCATGGTGATTTTTCCACTCAATTTTATAATTAAGATTATGTAAAAAAGTTATTATATCATTCTTATTTTTTATGTAAAAATCACGAGTATTATCTTTATTTCTCCAACATTCAGCCTCCCATATTTCAATAAATATTGGAGGATAATTATTTTTTTTTATAGTTTCTATTCCACCTTCTAATACTAATAATTCAAACCCTTCAACATCTAATTTTATTAAACCTATTTCATTTAATCCGAAATCATCTAATTTTTTTAATTCAATTGTATTTTCTCCTTTTTCAATTAAACACGTTTCTAAATTTTTATCATATAAAGTGGTTAAAACTTGACCGCCATAATTACCAGATTGGTTAAAATCTTTATTATTAGAATGCATATGACCATTTATGTTTGATAATCCATACTTATAAGGTATAATAATGTCTTCTAAATTATTATCTTTTATATTTTTAATTAAACAATCATAATATTGTGGTTCAAATACATAAATTTTGTAATCTTTATTAATTACTTCACTTAATATTAATGAGACTGTACCTATAAATCCACCTATATCTAAAACATTACTATTTGGTCTATAATATTTTTTAAATAAATTTTTCATTTCTATTCCCCATAAATGACCTGACGAAATTGTCTTACCAATTACTGAATCATTTTTATAATAATTTATAATGAAATTGTTTATTTTTTTACTATTCATTATACTATAAAATAATATAATAAATTATAAATAATAAATAATAACATCGTTTGATAATGATAAAACCATGTCGTTTATAAAATTGTATTTTGGAAACAATGCTATAAATACAACTGAATTGGGTGAAATAATGCCTATTTATGATATAGAACAAATATCACATACATCTTCATACGATTTGGGTATCAATCGTCCGTAAACATAATCCCTTTGCCGTCACAACAATAATGACTGAATATACCAAAATTCGATATATATGGTTTTGCGTGACTACAAATCTCCCGTGTTTTAAAATGAATGGTAGATATTTTTTTTTCTGTTATTTTATTTAATACTTCAAAACAATGATACAAATCCTTATTATCGTGTTGAAAACATACTCGTTTACCTTTATATTCTATAATAATACATGTATCGAATATAGGTGATATATTCGATAATTCTAAAATATCCTTTTCAATATCAAACTTACGTTTACAAATAAATGAATTTATGTAAATTAATAGTTCTTTGGGTAACATAATATAGTATAATACATTTTTTTCTATATATATTTTATATAATGAATTTAACACTTGGTTATCTAAAAGATTACATAGCGGTATATCTCTTTGCTATTGGATTAATCATAGTATTTTTCGTAAAAGATACACGAATTTTAAAACCAATAATTTTGATTGGATTTTTAATGGGATTCATTTTAGATGGTATTTTCTCATATTATCCAGAATTACATAATATGGAATATAGGGTATTTTTATCAAAATATGTAGTGTAATAAAAAAAATGTCGATTTATGATGTAAAATTGAACCATTTTATTTTTGTAAGCAATTCAAAACAACAAAACAGTATAGAAAATGATGGACAATTTTGATCAAGAAAAGATTTGCGAAGAATGTTATTATTCACCCATTTCACACTCTTTTAGATTAATAATTGATGATGGAATCGAAGATTACTTTTATTGCTGTCCAGCGGGTGCGAAAAAATACGATGATTATAATGGTATAGAACAACATATTTTGATAGAATTAAAAAAAATAAACAAACCGTACAATTTGATAATAGATGCGCAATCATATAGATTTCACCATGCACCTTGTGTTGATATTATCATTCAATTAATGAATACTTGGAGTTCATTATTATTAAGGAGTTCATCATTATTAAGAAAAATTATAATAATAAATCAGAATATGTTATTTAAATGTAAATTAAATTACATATGGTATTCTATTGCGAAACAAATTCGAAAAAAAATTATAATCGATTATGATAGTAGTTTTTCAAAACTATTAGAAATGAACAGAGACACCTTACATACAGTATAACAATACATAAACAGTATATGTATTATACATTTTTTATTCAAGTTCGTGAAATTCGATATTATCTGCCTCTTCCTCCTGCTGTTCTTCGATTACTTCTCCAAAATCACTTTCATCATAGAGTTTGATTTTAACATTCTTCCAAATACCGCCTATGTTTTTACCAAATCTCTTATCCATATAGTCATGTATCTCCTTGGGTTTCGCATTATTTGTTCCAATATTCACAATATACCAGTTTTTAAATTCATTCGATAGTTCACCCTTACGAATACTATAACCTTCCGCGCGACATACCTTATCACTCGTAAATTCAGCAAGATAATCCTGTCGTTCCTTGTAAGCACGACTTGCTTCCAATACAATATCACAGTCAGTTGTCTGTCCTTGATTAACATAGGTCATCTCGACCAACATAGACAGCATTGTTTCACACCATACGTTATATTTATCCATAAGATTGAGGTCAACTTTAAACTGATAAGGACTCTCCGGATCATCGGCAACGGGGTTTTCTGTGAACTTCGATTTAAACGGTATTACCTTGAGTCTTCGCCAGGTTCCATCGTCTTGTGTTCTGACTGAAAGCAAATGATTACAACAAACAACCAGTGCGAATTGTGGAGTAAATGTGACCGCTTTAGTCATATAAGGAGCACGTGCTGTAATTGGCTCAATACCGGATACCAATTCTTTCATGGGACCTTCGTGAATTACATCTGTCTTGTCTGGTTCTTGCATTACAACATATCGACATCCTTTCAATGCTACAATTTCAGGAGCAAGACCTCCAACCTTACCTCTACCTTGCGAGATAATGGAAATTGGAGCCATTGCCTTATATGTCCCTAATACCTTTTGCATCAAATCTGTCAAAGCAGATTTACCATTTCTTCCAAATCCAATATAATTAAATAGTGACTGGTTCAAAGATGGCTTACCAATCAATATAGATGAGAGATGATTCCACATATAATCCCGTAATTCCTTTTGGGGGAATAGTTTTTCCATAAAATCGTGGATTTCACCAATAGATGATTTATGTCGTGAAGATGTTAATGGATAATAATTAATATCCGTGCATTTTGTTAAATAATCTTCAGGACATCCAGGTCTAAAACACTTTTGTTTGAAATCTATAACACCATTCTTACAACATAATAGATAAGGGTTGCTATCCAGGCGTTCATAAAATTCATCATCGTAGAATAGATCCTTCGATTCTTTCATAATATTCGTTTTGTCGTTTGTCTGTCCTAGACGCATAACAATTTTAAGCGCAACATCGACCTTTTGTTTAATTGAAGTTCGTTTATCTTCATCCGATTCCGGATCAAGTGATACGCTATAGTTTTGTAGTTCTGTTATTTTACTCGTATATAACTCACGAAGTTCAACTGAAATAGTCTTTCTTAGAGTAGTACCACTATCTATTTCAAACCACCTATGCTTTCTAAAACGCCACCAATGTCCATGTTTCACATCCGAACAAATATATTCTCCCTTAAGCATTTGATACAAAACCATGGCAATATCGAAATCTCCAGCACCCCTTGTATCATTTGTAGGATTCGCAACAGAAGTAGCACTCATACTGCTAATGGTATTATCTAGATAATAACCTACCGTATTTCGTAATACCGCTTTCGCACCTTCGGGATTAGCGTTCTTTGCCCAGTAAATAATAGACCATCTTGATACACCCGAATCACGTTTAATATCGAATAGATCCCATTCTTCACAAAGATCTGGAATTTTTCCGTAATCGAATGATGCGGATTTCGCACTGAATGCTAACCATAAAATCAATAATCGCTTTGACGTGTTTTTCAATGCCCATCCTACACGAATCCATTTCGAATAAGACCCATTTCCATAATAAGCCTCCGGAAGCGTCATTGTATATTCATATAATTCTTTCATTTTATAGTCATTATAAGGAAGCGTTTCTAGAAAACGTTGTAAATAATTATCTAATTCTTCTGAATTTGTTATTGTTGAGATGATACCTGATCCTGAACCATACTCAATATTCATAAATGAATTGTCCATATTATTATTCGATTTTACGCGTTTCATTTGTATGCCGTCTGAAAGGTCAGATTGCTGAACAAGATCGGAAAATGATGTTTTATAAAAGTAGGACGCACTTTCTGTATTTCTCGCTAACAATTTTGTATAATTTTCAGCATTCATATATTTACTTACATCACCACGATTATTCATCAGTTCACCGTCATCTGGATCAACTGTGATATTATACACTTGGGTAAGTTTATATGGCTCATGATGAGGTTTTCGAGAACCATACATCTGCCAGTTAGTATATCCCTTTGAAATACCATCGTCAAATACATCATTCCACGTATTCACTATTGGGAAATCCCCCCAACAATCTGTGATTTTTTCTATTATATTTTTACGCAAAACCATCTGTGCTGCATGTTCCATTTGTAATGTTATTTTCATATGAAGACCATCTTTTGTAATATTTTTATCCTTCACCCGATTCACATCATCTTTTTCGAATATGAAAATCTCAAAGGCTGCATCTTCGCCAAACTGATAAATTTTGGATAATTCAGCTAAATACAAATCCGCCAAGTCGTCGAGATGGTCAATTGTATATACACGTTCTTTTAAATCTAACCCAAAATGTAGATCAATATCGACCATAATAGACGCACTACTATCATTTAATTGACGTTCTGTAAGATATTCTAGTTTATTTATAGAAAGGACATCCTTATAATAAAGTTGATGAAACGTTTCCGAATCTTCACTTGTAATATAATAAGACCCTCCGTAAATATCAGCATCCCTGTCCCCAATCCGTGTATGTGTCGGACCATTCAAATGAATATTTTTGTCATATTTGTGTAATTGAAGGAAATCAAACAAATTTTTATAAGTTTTCTTAGTTTTTGGGCTTTGTTTCATTTTACCATCGATTTCCATTGTATAAGTATAAGATACTTATACATTTATTTCCTTTTGGAAAATCAATTTTGTAAACGAGTAAAAAATTAATTTATATCAACATATATTTATTATCGGTTTTTAACGCCGTTTACTATTTTGTTGTATAAAATTTACGTAATTATATCTCCCTTATATATCATAAAATGGGAAATCTAATCTGTACATTTAATAACAACTCAATGGAAACAAATCCTGTTCATGATACTCCTCTAATTGATCCTGAAACTACGCAGGAAGACGATACTGAACCAAATTGTGATACAAATATTCCGTTTTACGATCAAATGGATGATAATAACAAAAAAGCGGTTGAAATATGGACAACACAAGGTATAGACAAAGCAATTGAACACATGTTTACGCATCCTGAAACGGGCGATCCTATTAATTATTCTGAAATGCGATCTATGTATGGTTAAATATATAAAATTGAATTGAAAGCATATAGAATTATAATATACATACAAGTTATAATTATAAAATGAAATTCTGCATAAAATGCGATAATATGTATTATATTGGAATCAATGAGACAAATCCTAATGCCTTAACACATTATTGTAGAAATTGTGGATATGTAGATACTACAAATATTGATGATAATTCGTGCATTTTCAGAAATGATATCAAACATAGTGAACAAAAATATAGTCATATTGTTAATGAATATACCAAACTCGACCCCACTCTACCTCGAGTGAATAATATAAAATGTCCAAATGATCATTGTGAGACAAATACGGAATCCGACAAAAAGAGAGAAATTTTGTATCTTAGATATGATGATGATAATATGAAATATCTGTATATGTGTTCCACATGCGATACAACGTGGAAAACAGATGATAATTCAAAATAAGGAAAGGAATATTTTATAAAAAAATGTGTTATTGTGTATTTTTTATAAAATTGATTTTTAAACAAATGGTTTAGAAATATATAGTGAATATATAATTATTTAATATAAAATGAACTACCTTGATGATGATAAATCTGTATCTTCTCTTGTATCACAAGACAGAGGAGGAGGAGGAAAAGATGATTGTGATTATTTGAGTGACCAAGATGGTGGTGATGTGAGTGACTATGATGGTGGTGATGCGAGTGACTATGAGGAGTTGATTGGCGGCGAGCCGAATATTAATTCAGATGATTTACCGGATGACGCATTGGTCGATGCTGACCTGGACTTGCAGCCAGACGCAGAATTTCAGGATGCTAATTATTCAAGTGATTATGATGATAGTGACGACTATGATAGTGATGACGACCACTATCTTCAGAAATTGGATGATGTTAATAAAAAAAATATCATTAAGGAGTTTCATCCTGAATTGCTTCAACATAATCATTATGAAATTGAAGCACTTACACGTGTTGTGCGAAATCAGCAAGGGGTTATTGTCGACCCTCTACATAAAACAATTCCCTTTATTACAAAATACGAACGCGCACGTATTCTAGGGGAACGTGCGAAACAAATTAATATGGGAGCGAAACCTCTTATTGAAATTGGTCCTGAAATTATCGATGGATATTTAATTGCCGAAAAGGAGTTTTCAGAAAAGAAAATTCCCTTTATTGTAAAACGACCTCTCCCTAATGGTGGATGTGAATATTGGAAATTTAAAGACCTAGAAGTTATATAATTGCCTAATATTCGTAATATTATATCATTTAATTTCGTAAAATTGATAGTTTTAAATGAATTTGTGTTTTTTAACAAGAAATACACAAATAATAATAATAATGAACAAACTCGTTAAGATATTTATACCCTTTATTCACAAGAATGTCCACGAAAAATTCATTGAGAAAATATTTAACCAGCACAATTTCGGTCAGATAATGGATATTACGTTACATAAGAAAAAAATTAGAGTAAATCAAGAAATGAAATATGGTAATCATATGTATGCGTTTATCTCATTGTATATATTTAATACTGTTCCTGGAAATAATATGCTTAAAAATATTGAGGACAATCTTACAACTTATATATTGTTTAATTATTCTAATGGTAATTCGGGCAATTGGGAAGTTCAACCCTACTTAACCGTTTCAGATAGATTAGAACGTGGATATCAAATGCATATCAAAGACGATACATTTGACCAAGATTCTTATTGGTCAGAATGGTTACAAATAATTTCAAAAAAAACAGAGGAAAAAAAGGACGAACACGTAAGTATATCGTTTTATAACAACATCGAAGAAAAGTTGGAATATGAAAAAGATTATTACGATATCGAATGTGGATTGCGACCCTATTATATAATAGCAAACACTATTTAATAAAGTCACTAAGGATTGAATATAATATGATTGCGATCATTATGTAAAACCAATAGTCTATACAATACCCTATAAAATTCACAACATTACTTGGTTCCATTTTTTTCAACCCATTTTTAAAAAAATAATACAATAACCAGAGTAAAAAGAGAGAAATAAAAAAACTACTAAAAGGTCCCTGTTCAAATGAAAATTTTGTTGTTAAATTAGCACGATAACTATCGAATGTATGTTTTACACTACTAGCACTTTTTGATACTTGTCCTACGACCGTTTTTGATTTATCCATTTATATTATATTTCTATAAAATGTGTAGGTGATTTAATCATCCAGAATACTTGCTCTTTATCACCTATTTTTTCATGAAAATATAATGTTGATGATTTTTCATATATATCTGTATTTTCTTCTTCATCTTCTTCTTTTTCATCTTCTTCTTCTTCCTCCTTTTTATTAATGCTACTCATTAATGATGGTATTACATTTCCAAGACTATACTGTTCTGATTTATTACTATCATTCATGGACGGTTCTACAAATGTATATGTAGATTCTATTATAAATACAGCAAATCGTTTAAAATTTCTAATATCCGTGTTTGGTAACGAATCATTCACAAACAATATTACATTGTCTCCAAATATGGGATGTGTAATTGTCTGATCAATTAGAGATATAAATTCATCCGAATC
>Ga0233434_1003930_pt1 | contig 11706 bp, 10 predicted proteins | sample SI_122_August201_4_FD_182738 | JGI IMG/M metagenome (GOLD analysis project Ga0233434, IMG submission 182738) | Seawater microbial communities from Saanich Inlet, British Columbia, Canada - SI_122_August2016_120_MG | ecosystem: Environmental > Aquatic > Marine > Inlet | place: Canada: British... | reverse complement strand
TGGGAACTTTCACTAATGAAGTAAAAGTAGAAGCAGACGTTGATAAAAAAACTGCTCCTAAAAAGCAAAATACTTCTTACCGTGTAGGTCTGGTGGTTAGTAATGTAGAGTTTCAGGCCGGAGCTTTCGATATGGCAAGCTGCGAAAAAGTTTGCCGCTTACTTGATGATTGCGCGCGTTTGAAATTGCCAGTCATCTTTTTTATCTCATCCGCGGGTATGCAAACCAAAGAAGGCGGCGGATCTTTATTCTCAATGGCTATTATCAATGAACGGATAACAAGATTTGTAAAAGATCTGGACCTTCCTATATTGTGTTTTGGTTTTCGTGACTGTACAGGAGGTGCACAAGCGAGTTTCGTAACGCATTTGCTTGTGCGTACCTACTATTTATCAGGTTCACAAATTCCATTTGCCGGTCAATTGGTGGTGGAAAGCCACTTACCGGCTCATTCAACTTTGTCGAATTACCTTTCCACAAATCCTGGCACAATGGACGGTCTTGTCAAAAATCCTTTTGACACCGATATTGATCAAAAACTTTTGGAAATAGATCCGCAGATTCCGGTTGCGAAATATTCAGTCGAGGAAATTATTTCACGAGTCTTGTCTGGTGAATATCAGTTGTCTGTAGGTGATGAAGTTCAGACATATTCTACTCAGGAAAATTTACATACAGGTGAACTTAAACGTGTGCTGATTCACGCACGCGGCTGCACCGCGGCACGTTTGATACGAGGTGTTCAGGATGCCGGAATGGAAGTGGTCTTAGTTGCCTCGGATGCTGATATGGAAAGTTATCCTGCAACCTTGCTGCGTGAAAAAGACCGTTTGGTCTGCATTGGAGGCAACACACCGCAGGATAGTTATTTGAACGGAATGAGCGTAATCAGAATTGCAGAACAGGAGGAAGTAGATGCAATTCATCCAGGCATTGGATTTTTGTCGGAATCTCCGCATTATGCAAGAATTTGCCGGGAACACGGTTTTAACTTTATCGGACCGCGTGTTGCGAACATGGATAGAATGGGTAACAAGTCAAATGCAATTGCGACTGCCCAAAATTTAAAGATACCTGTTGTCCCTGGTAGTGAAGGTGCCTTAATGGATCCTGCACATGCTCTGGTTGTTGCCGCGGAAATTGGATTTCCGGTGCTAATAAAAGCGGCACACGGAGGAGGAGGAAAAGGTATTGGAGTAGTCAGAGAAGCAGGGCGTTTCAAATCAATATTTTCACGGATGTTTCAGGAAGCCCTGAGTGCGTTTGGCAATGGAGATTTGTATTTAGAAAAATTCGTCGGTTCGATGCGTCACCTTGAAGTGCAAATAATCCGTGACATGCATGGTAATTCAAAATTATTGGGAATACGTGACTGTTCGGTTCAGCGTAATTATCAAAAACTGATTGAGGAAACTGCTTCCGGAATTCCGAAAAATATCAGGGATCAGGTTTTTAATTATGCAGGTAAATTGATTGATGAAATTGATTACATCGGTGCAGGTACTGTTGAATTTATTTATGATCTTGATCAAAAATGTGTTTATTTTATGGAAATGAATACAAGGCTGCAGGTAGAGCATCCTGTATCCGAAATGGTTTCAGGAACTGATTTGGTGCAACTGCAGTTGGAAGTAGCTCAAGGTGACAATATTGGTGGACTGGATGTGAAGCTCAATGGTCATGCGATTGAATTACGTGTGATTGCAGAGAAAATAGAACTCGACGATGAGGGTGAGCTGCGTTTTATTCCGGATCCAGGGCATGTATCGGAAGTGTATTTTCCGGAAAAAGCAAATGTGCGTGTCATTCAAACAGTTGCTACTGGCTCTGTAGTATCACCATATTACGATAGTCTGATTGCGCAGATAATCTGCTGGGGCAAATCACGCAAAGAAGCAATCAGCAGTTTGCTCGAATATTTGAAGGGAGTTAAAATTCATGGTGTCTCCACTAACTTAGCTTTGAACCGGCTAATTCTGCAGGATGTAGAATTTCAAAAAGGACGTTTCAGTACCAGATATTTGGTTGACTTGTTTGAACGGATTGATGAAAAGAAACTTCTTAGTGAATCCCAAAAAGATTCAGGGACTACTAAAAATGCTGTTGACCAGAAAGCCATTATGCTGGAAGGTTCAGATGAATTGAAGGTTCTCTCTCCGCAGATGGGTGGTTTTTACCGGGCTGCGTCACGTGAGGATGAACCATTTGTAAGTGAAGGACAGATCATTGATGTCAATCACATTCTGTGTCTGTTGGAATCAATGAAAGTCTACACGGAATTATCATTGGCAGACTACAAAAGCCCTGATGGAGAACCATTATATCTCGATGATGTGAAGTACAAAGTTACTCGGGTTATTGCCGAAGACCAGAACACTGTAAACCAAGGTGATTTGCTGTTTGTGATGCAGCCTGTGGATGCCTGATCTTGTTTCTGCTCTCATGAACGTACCTTTAACAAAAACTGTTGCCCCGACATATAGCACTTCTACCAGTTTAGAACACATCCTAAAAGTAGTATCCACTGATATTGAGTTGCTTGAGCTAAAAATATTAAGTGATGTAAAGACCGATATCCCTTTGCTCAATAATGTGGCAGATCATATTCTGAGTTCTGGAGGAAAAAGGCTGCGCCCCGCACTTGTACTGTTAGGTGCAGAAATGTTTGACGGCGTGGATGAACGAGTCATGCAAGCTGCACAGGTAATTGAATATCTGCACACTGCAACTCTTCTGCACGATGATGTGGTTGACGGTGCGGAAACACGTAGGGCCAAGCAGGCTGTTTGCAGGGTTTGGGGTAATGAAGCCAGCGTTCTTTCAGGAGATTATTTGCTGTCCATGGCATTTCACCGCCTCACAAAATTGCGTAATCTGGAAGTGCTGGAACTGATGTCAGAAACAACAACAAAGATGGCACGGGGTGAGTTATTACAGTTGACTCGTTCCTTTGAGACAGCAAACGAAGAAGAGTATCTTGAAATCATTATCAACAAAACAGCCTGTCTTTTTGCAACTGCAATTAAAACTGGCGCCTTACTGGCTGGTGCCTCAGGTGAATCCGCAAATAAGTTGTATGATTACGGAATGGCACTGGGAATATCATTTCAGATTGTGGATGATGCTCTTGATTATGCAGATGAAAAGAAAACCGGAAAACCTGTTGGCGGGGATTTGCAGGAACGTAAAATAACTCTTCCTTTAAGTCACCTGCTGGGCCAAGCAAATGCGTCCGATAGAAAGCGTCTTGATTCGATCCTCTCCATGGAGGAAATAGCAAAACCACAGATTGAGGAGGTGATCGAGTTGATGCAGCACTATGGTTCTATCAGTTACACTTTAGAATTTTCCAGAAAACATGCTGCCGCGGCAAAACTGAGTATCGCAAATTTTCCAGAAACAAGGCTCACAAAATCACTGTCAGATATTGCAGATTTTGTCGTTTCACGCCAGCTTTGAAGAATCTTTAAAAAGTTCTAATCAACCTCAGTTGAACAGACACCAGCATTATTGCTTTCCGGACCGCGAATTTAGCTGGAGAGGAATTATAAATTTTTAGTTTCAGTTACAACTGCTCTGCTTTAGAAAATAAATCGTCCTATTTTTTCTGAGTAGAAAATGAGTGGCGGCTGTAAAGAGAACTCCAGCGGGCTGCTCGGCGGGCTGCTTCTCCAAGTGAAATTAGAATGTCTTCAATTTTGAGTGGTTTTTCAAAAAAATCATAAGCACCTCCCTGCATACATTGGATAACATGCGGTAATGTGCTGTGTGATGTCATTACGAAAATCTGCATCAGCGAATTCATTTCCTTGATCTGCATCAATAATTCCACTCCGCTCATCTCTGCCATCATGATATCTGTTATCACAACATTGAAGAAACTACGCTCCAGTGTGTTCAAGGCCTCTTCTGCGCTTTTGGCAGTGCTAACGTGATAGCCGGCTTTTTCCAGAGTCTGACGGAGAACCATGCGGATATTTTCGTCATCATCCACCACCAAAATGCTTAAATCTAATTTAGTTGTTTTTTTCATGGAATTTTCTTTAAGAACTTAAATATTCTTTTGCTGTTTTACTGAGTGAACGTATAAATCCAGCACGATCCGGTGCAACCATTGCGGCATTACCGATCAGTGCGGCATCGCAGGGAATTTTCAGCAGACTTATGATATCCTCCTGAGAATTGACGCAACTGGCGCTGATCAAAAGTTTTCCGGGCTGTTTTTTCCAACTTCTTAATTCCGGATTACGTTCCCACCACGATGAAATTACATCCACACTGCCAAAATCATATGTTTTAATCGGTTCTTCCGGAATCGCGGCAATTGCTCTATTGTTGATCATTAAAATGTCCGGATTAACCGCAAGTGCTCTTGGCAGTTCATTCTCCAGCGAACATTCCACAACTGCCTCCAGTCCGATTGTTTTTGCTTCAGCAATTATTTTAGCTAATTCTGCCTGCTGAAAATAATAAGCCAGAATTAAAGCCGCGCTCGCACCGCGTACACGTCCCTCCAGTAGTTGGTAAGGAGTTATTATGAACTCTTTATGCAACAAAGGCAAAACAGTTGCCTCACGCACAATTTCGAGTGTTTCAAGAGAACCTCCGAACCAGTTTTCATCAGTAAGCACAGAAATAGCTTTTGCGCCTCCTGTTACATAATCACGCACAACTGCTTCCGGATCAAGACTTTCTACATTTCTGCGTCCTGGTGCTTTTGATTTAACCTCTGTAATCAAAGATATTGGCTCCTCTGGTGCTCTTAATAAAGCTTTGCGAAAATCCGCTGCTTTTCCAAGTGCTTCTGATTGGCAGCGTAAAATTGTTTCAGAAATTATTTTCCGGCGTTGAGCAACTTCTTTTAATTTAAGATCGTGTAATTTATCTAAAAATGTTCTCATTGTTATGCAGCTTTAGAAAGTAGAAAAGCAGGATGCAGAAATAGCCAAAGTCAGCAACTGAAAGTTATACAATCGCTATGCCTTTAGCCTTCACTTATTTCAAAATATGATTTCCCTCTCAGTATAAGTTAAATTAACATTTCATGTCCTTATTTGTTCTATCTTTAGTTCTTTTTTCCGCCTTAATGCACGCCGGCTGGAATCTGTTTGTTAAACAAAGTCCAGATCGTCTGGTAACAATGGCAACACTGGATCTTGTCAGCGGTGTTATCGGCATTGTTGCACTACCGTTTCTGCCAATTCCACATCCTGAAAGCTGGCCTTATCTTTTTGCTTCGGTGATACTGCATTTAGGTTACCAGCTTTTTCTGGTTAAAGCCTACATTTATGGTGATCTGGGGCAAGTATATCCAATTGCAAGGGGAACCTCACCGCTCTTATTAGGTTTTGTTTCTGTGTTTTGGCTTGGAGAAGGACTTAGCACAAAAATGATGTTTGCTATTGGACTGATCACTCTGGGCATATTCAGTCTGATGTTTCGCGGAAAAATATTTTTTGGCCATACTCTACGTCCTGTTTTTTACGCGTTGGGCACAGGAAGTTTCATTGCCGCTTATACACTTACAGATGGATTAGGAGTTCGTTTTTCCGGAAACGCTGCTTCATACGTACTTTGGTTGATGGCATTGGAATGCTGGCCTTTGCTGGGAATTACGCTTTACCGGCGTAAAAGGACGTTGCTGAGTTCCCTCCGACAAAACTGGAAATTTGCTGTACCGGGAGGGATGTTGTCAGTTTCTGCATATGGAATTGTGGTCTGGGCCATGCAGCATTCTCCTATTGCTCTGGTATCGGCAATCAGGGAAAGCAGTGTGGTAATTGCGGCTTTGATGAGCATCTGGATTCTGAAAGAGGAAACTACAGCAAAACATCTAATCGCGGTTGCGATGGTCGCCGCTGGAGTGATACTGACTCGTATATAAGTTTCTCACATTTGCTGCAGTGATAAAAAGTATCTAAACGTCAATTTGTCATTTCAACTATAAGGAGAAAACTTAATGATATTATAGTTGTAGTTTAGACAATATTTCTCGCTTTGTAAGTTATAACACGGTTTCATGACTTTTACAGGTTCATCATTTTTTCTCAAAATTTATAAATTAATTCTTCTGGTCTGTATATTGCAAAATTATAAATAACACCTCATTTTTAGCAGTTAATAAATGAAGGTGATTAGCTTTTATTTCAATAACATAGAAGGAGATGACATGAGTATTTCACGCGATCAAATCAATGAAGCAATGTCTAGATTCATGGGCTGCGGAGGTTCAATTCGACGTTTTGAAAGAGTAGTTGGTGAGCCGATTTTGGGCAGTGATATTTGGCTGACGGAGGACACTATGGAACTCGTCGAAACAAATGATTTTGATTTACTGGGATAATATCCAGTTTTGAACAATTTTGTGTATGTGTGACAGGCAGTTAAACAAAACACAAAAAGTATATAAGAATATTTTAACTACTCAGGTAAATTATGGATATTTCAAGTTGTCAACACAATGAAGCAATGGCCAAATTTTTGGTCAGCCGCTATGAACGGCTTGTTGGTGTTACTGTCATGGGCAAAGAAACTTGCCAGTCTGAGAGTACCTTAAAACGTATTCAAACACATGATTCCGATTTTTTTGGCTAGTAGTTCAAATTAAAGAGTTTTAAGTTTAAAAGTCCATCCAGTTCAGATTTCATGAAGTCCATCCAATACGCAATCATAGGCGGTACCGGAGTATATGACAGCGGTGTTGCCTCGGACAAGGTTTCCGTACCAACGGAATTTGGTGAGATTGAAGTAGATATTGCTGAATTTCAAGGTAACTCTATTGCGTTCCTTGCACGTCATGGCAAGCAACATGGAATCCCTCCCCACCTCATCAATTACCGTGCAAATTTAAAAGCATTGCAGAAGCTTGGAGTAAAGCAGATTTTCGCAACTGCTGCTGTTGGTTCTTTAAATCCGGACTTCCCTACAGGCTCACTGGTTTTGCTCTCTGATTTTCTGGACATGACAAAACAACGTCCGCTGACATTTTTTGAAGGTGGTTCCGACGGAGCAAAGCACGTCAACATGGATGATCCGTATTGCGGAAATTTACGGCAAAAGTTGGGAGAGGCAGCAATTCAGCATAAGGTTCTTTTCAAAGGCGATGCGGTATATATCTGCACAGAAGGTCCGCGCTTTGAAACTGAAGCAGAAATAAAGATGATGAGACAATGGGGGGCAGACGTTGTTGGTATGACAAGTGTTCCGGAAGTTGTTTTGGCCAAAGAACTTGGGATGTGTTATGCGTCAGTCGGGTTTGTGGTTAATATGGCCACCGGAATGGAAAGTGGTCCCATTCAACTCGCAGAAATTGAGGAGATGCTGTCGTTAAACAAGGAAATAATTAACCGGATGTTTTTAGATATCTTCTCAAAACAACCGGATCAGCAAAACTGCGCCTGTGCAGATTCAATTGTCTGTTTGTAGGAAGCAGCAACTTTTCGCCTGCTACTCACGTCTTTCAGTCTGTTCCAGCATTTTCCAGCGTATAATCGGAATATTCTGCAGGATTTCCACATCTGTTATGCTGTAGATCTCGGCTTGAGTGATTGCCCTGGCGTTACTGCATTTTGAATCACTCGAGATCAATTTTTCGCCACCCCAAAAATCACCTTTTTCCACTACATGCTGACTCTCTTTTTTATTGGCTCTACGGCTGATGAGTTCCACTTTGCCTTTTTTTACTAGCATCAGCCCATCGCATTCTATCTTTTCACCTTTCTTGAATTTTGTGAGTGTAATACTTTGAGCAATCTGACTTTGAATGGGCGAAGAAATAGATTCTCCAAATAACCATGTCTGCTGTAAAAATTCAATAGTCTCTTGTGTTTTTTGAATTTGCTCCAGCAGATGATTGCGTTTTACAAATTCATTGAACAAAACAGCCGGAATTTTGAGGGTTTCAATATGACTTAAGGTGCGGTAAGTTCCTGTACTTTTCAGCCCAAAAATGACTGCTAGGTCGCCAATTAGAGTTCCGCTTGATAAAGGATAACTTGTTTTATCACGTGGAGAAAGCAACTCTGCTACGCCTGTCAGCACCAAACTGACATGCTTTGGTGTTTCCTGATCCCGGAGCAGGATAGTACCGGCATTGATAGATTCGCGTTCACAATTGAGCAGCATGTGAATTTCACCAATCTCTACGTTTGGATAATATCCCCGTAGATAGTCCGCTCCAAATTCCAGTGCATAATCCTCATGTCCTTCTATTAGCGTGTCCGTACTTCCAAAACTAACTCCGCAGCCGATTATTTTTTCTTCCTGCGTTAATTTTTGGGCGGTATGTGCCAAAATGATTTTTTCGGATTTATCATGTTTGAAATCAATTGCCCTACCGTGAATCAAGCCTCCGCCGATATCAATTTTTTTCACATCTACAGGATGGAGGTAGTCTTTCCAGACTTTTTTCAGAGTTTCAACACTGAGACCAGGTAGCTGCGGATTTTCTTCAACCATCTTTTTCAACACAGTGTGAGAAGAAATGTCTGCTAAATGAGCGTAAGTCGCATAACCATCTTCCCAAAGTGTCCGGAAAAATAAAATATTTGTTTCAACAGGATGCGGAGAATAAACTGGGTTTACTTCAAGACCGTCAATATTGTTCCAGACATCAAGTTCTAAGTCACAAACTTCAAAAAAATCTTCAAATGCTTTTTCACTGATTGACATCAGAGCAGAAAGTTTTTTTGTTACTGATGCTCGTACAATCGGAGTTGTATAATACTTGATGCGGTGATTTGCACGTATGAGCGAAGTCAGCCCTGCAAAATGGTCATCATGGGCGTGTGTGTGAAAAATGCCTTCCACCTCATTCACGTCAACACCAATTGAGTTCAGCGTGTGTGCGATGTTTGGACCAACATCAATTAAATAAATTTTTCCCTGAAAACTGAGTACACTGGCCATGCAGGGACGGTCAATATCCCAGCCGTCACCTTCCCCTGTATGAACAACAGAGAAATATTCACGTTTAAAATGATGGTTCTCAAGTTGGTAAGGTGTCACATAACGTTCAGTTTTATCCAGATTTAGATTAATTTCTACGCTTTCATCTTGATAAGTGAATTCGTAACAATTCACACTTTTCCTTTGCACCATTACACCATTTAGAACTTCCACAGGTTTCTCTTCAATAATTCTAGCTTCGAGCAGATCAGTACTTGAGCGAATTGCGCCAAAAGCAAAGTAGAGTTTTATCCGCATCATTTCTTCTGCAAGTTCCTGAGAGACTCCTGTCTCCAGAATTTCCTCCAAACTTGTCAAACCGTAGTTACCCCTGTAGATGTATTTCATTTGGGCATTCACCACGTTCCTGCGTCCTATGAGCAGTGGTTTTGCACCAGTATTGTTGGGGTGATTCGGCAAAAGCATGCCTTGACGGTAAAGCATCTGCAGTACCGGAAACTCAGCTAAATTTGCAAAGTCTCCGTTTTGAACGCTTAAATCGGAAAGAAGAATTGCATTTGGTCCGGTTTCACTTGTCACTGATCCGTGAGGATGTTGAAAAGCTCCGGAGCCAGGTTCTAATGAACCAACATTTCGATCAAAAATGTTAATTTTACCGGCTTTCATCAAATGCTTGACGCTGTCAGCGGGACAACCGCAAAGGACGTATAAATCAGCCTCTGGAACTTCAAGCCAGAATACACCTGCTGTAATTTGAGTTTTAGTGATTTTTGACATTCTGGTGCTCGTAAACAATGATCATTTTCTACAGTTTACAAAAAATTACCCGCCACTTACCGGAGGGATCAAACAATATTCCTCACCATCTGTGAGAACCGACTTTTTACTGACGTACTCATCTTGATGGGCTAATCTGGTTGACCTTAAAATAGCTGCCGCCTGAGGATATTTTTCTGAAAGAAAAGCTACTACCTCCTCGGCAGTACTTCCATTTTTTACTTCAAGCAACAGCGGTTCTGCTGAAATTGTTTCCTCGAGTACTGCGTAAAATATTAAATTAATCTGCACAAATCTATGAATTATTGAAAATTAAGTCAAACAAAATAAAACACCAGACTACTGCCATGTTGACTGCCGACATAAAAACCGCGGCGCTACCTGCATCCTTGGCTCTTCCGGATAATGGATGATGTTCTGTTGAAATACGATCCACAACTGCTTCAATTCCGGTGTTAAGCAATTCTACTATTAACAGCAAAATAACTGAACTGATTAACATAATTCTGAAAATCAGTGAAACCGGTAAAAGCAAAGCAGTTGGGATTAAAACTGCGGCCACTGTTAATTCAATCCGGAAAGCCATTTCATGATGCAATGTATCACGTAAGCCTTGCAAGCTAAAGCCAAAGGCTTTCCACAAGTGAAGTAAAGCTTTCATTGCCTAAGACCTCAAGCTCTTAAAGTTGCCTGAAATTCATGCTGCAGACGTTTGATAATTTTGTTGCGCACCTTCCCCACCTCTTTATCCGTAAGTGTCCTGTCAGTTGCCTGAAATGTGAGGGAATATGCTAAACTGCGTTTCCCTTCTTCCACCTGTTCACCTTCATAAACATCAAACAGAGTTGCTTTGCGTAGTAAGGGTTTTCCGCTTTGAAGAATTAACGGTGTAACTGCTTCAACCGGTAAACTTGCGTCCATCACAAATGCAAGATCTTCAAAAATTGGTGTGAAGTTGGAAATAAATTCCATCTGGTGATCTTCAACCGCCAGTTTAATGATCATATCCAAATCCAGTTCTGCAATACAAACAGCTTGTTCCGGAAGTTCAAAAGAAGCGCGAATTTTTGGATGTAGTTCACCTGCAAATCCTAAAACATTTCCGTTCACCAATATCTGTACACAACGACCGGGATGGCATGGTAGTTCCTTTGACTTTTTCCACTCAATTCCGTCAAGATGCAATGCTCCTAAAAATTGTTCCAAAACACCTTTCAGGTCAAAAAAATCATAGTTGTCTTCTGACTGCTCCAGCCATGATTGAGTTTCACGGCTGCCGCTCATCAATAAAGATAGACGCTGCGGTTCATCCGGAAGTTTGTTTTCTTGATGAGGATGAAACACACTTCCGACTTCAAATGTTACCACTTTAGCTAAAAAACGTAAATTAGCGCGGGCAGTACTTAATGCACCTGGAAGAAGTGAACGGCGCAGGTGACTTCTTTCCTGGGAGAGTGGGTTTTTCAAATGCACAAATTTTGACAGATCGATGTCTTTTTCCAATCGTAAACGTGCCTCGTCCATGGGATTCATCATGGAATAGGTGATAATCTCGTCCATTCCGGAAGCTACCAGGATATCCCGGACTCGTTCAGTAGCGTCCAGTTTTTGATTAATGTGCTGCGGAGGAAGAACGTCATTGAGCAAAGTTGACGGAAGATTTTCATATCCGTAAATCCTGACAATTTCTTCCACTAAATCTGCAGGAATATTGATGTCCATCCTGTGGCTTGGGACTTCAATCTTTAAAATGTTTTCGCCTGAAACTTTAAATTCCAGTGAAGTCAATATTTCCGAAATTTGTGCGGTAGAGATTTTTATACCCAGCAGATGTTCCACATAAGCTGGATCAAGTTCTATAGAAATAATTTCTTGAGGCTCTGGATACAAATCTCCGGCAATTGGCTCCAGAGTTCCGGAAGCATGTTCAACCATCAATTTTGCTGCACGTAAAGCTGCCTGTAATGTGCCTTCCGGATCAACCTGTTTACCGAATCTTTCGCTGGCCTCAGTTCTTAATTT
>Ga0233434_1003928_pt1 | contig 11711 bp, 6 predicted proteins | sample SI_122_August201_4_FD_182738 | JGI IMG/M metagenome (GOLD analysis project Ga0233434, IMG submission 182738) | Seawater microbial communities from Saanich Inlet, British Columbia, Canada - SI_122_August2016_120_MG | ecosystem: Environmental > Aquatic > Marine > Inlet | place: Canada: British... | reverse complement strand
TAGATTTTGTGCCTCACCTGCACCAATACCAAGTATTGCTCTACCTTTAGAAACTCTATCAAGAGAAATTGCAGCTAGTGCAATATTTGATGGATGTCGTCTTATGGCATCAGTTACACAAGTTCCAAGTTCAACATTCTGTGTAACTGCAGCAATTGCAGACAGCATAACCCAAGGATCCAAAACAATTGCGTTTTTCCATTGAGGGACATTTGTGTGGTCCATATAGAAAATAGAATCATAACCGGTTTTATCGGCAAGTATACAAGCTGTTAGAATTTGGTCTTCAGTGTAACCGGCTCTTGCAACATTTAGTCCGTTTTGAATACCAAATTTCAGTTTATTATCAGTCAAGTAACATTAACACCAAATCATTAGCATAAAAGGTTTAATCAAGCTCTAATTTCGTAGTTTTTCAATAAAATAGAAAAAAGGTAAAAAATTGTTGAATTTTTTACAAATTACCTGTTTTGATATCTTCAAGACATTTTACAACATCGTCTTTTGATATTGGAATTGGGTTTGGGTCCAAGTGTCCTTTATCAGTCATTACGGTGTCAGCAGCTTCTGAAACATCTGCTTTGAGTTCTAATTTATCAAAGCCCAGTTTGGCCATAGCTTCCTTGAATCTATCATAGAAGATTGACTCGTTATGCTTGTGTGCAACTGTAGTGCAAGAGGATAAGGAGTAACCATGAGGTACACCTTCATTTGAGAAAACATAGGACAAAGCATGTCCAAGTGTTGTAGAACAATTACCAAATCCCATTCCAGATAACATTGAACCATATGGATAGTTTTCTGGTTTGTCATTCATAATTGCATCATAGAGAATCTCAAATGCCTGTTTACATAGAGTTCTAGTCAAGTCATTACCGAGTTTGCTATCATAGCCTTCAGTAGCTTGAGCACATGCATCACAGACAGAATTCTTTAGGACTTGTTCGGGAGTACCGTTCATGAAATATGAATCGACTACTGCCATGTCAGCTAAGAATTTGTCTTCACGTAACAATTTCTTTTTGCCATCAAATTTTAGAACACAATAAGTTGTCATTTCAGCTCCAGTTCCAAATGTTGTTGGAATTAAGATTTTATCTTTTTTCATCTCAGGTGCAGCATATTTTACTACATCCATTGAACTTCCACCACCCAATCCAATTAGACATGATGGATCTTTGTCTTTGAATTGTGAAATTACAGTATTGACATCATCAATTGATGGTTCAGGTTTTACTTGGTCATACAACATGTAATCCCGAATTCCCATTTTTGCTAACCATTTATCCGATAGCTCAGGAGGAACGGTTGTAACAACAAGGGCATTTTTTGGATACTCTGTTTCACCAAGTGCATTTTCTCCAAAGTTGATAACTTTTGGAATGCGTATTGTTTGCATAAATCAAAGGCATCATTGATTATTATTATATCTTGCATTATTGAGAAACAGTATGATTATCCAAAATTTTGAAGAGTTAGCAACAACTGATAAGAAAAAAGAATGTCTAGAGATTTTAGAGGCAGGTCTTCAAGCAGCAAATCCTGAAAATATCATTTCAAAATATGTTACACCTAATGAAATCAAGATTAATGGAAAAGTAGTCAATGTTGAGAAATATTCTAGCATATACTCAGTTGCGTTTGGAAAAGCAGGAGATTCAATGACTAGGGCACTAAATGCCATAATTCCAGTAAAAAGTGGCATAATAGTAATTCCAAAAGGCTCTAAATCAAGAATGAGGGGGAAAAAATTTCAAATTTTTAATTCCAGGCATCCAGAGCCGGACCAAACAAGCGTAAAGGCAGCAAAAGAAGTTATGAAGTTTGTTCAAAACAAGCGTAGTGATGAATTAATAATTTTTCTAGTATCCGGAGGAGGTTCATCATTACTTGCAATGCCAGATGATATTACTTTAGAAGATAAAGTTCATGTGACAAATGTATTGCTCAAATCAGGAGCTACGATTCAAGAGTTTAATTGTATTAGAAAACATCTATCAAAAATCAAAGGGGGAAAAATGGTAGAAAACATGAAGTGTCATGGAGTAAGTTTAGTGATGTCAGATGTAGAAGGCGATGATCTTTCATCCATTGCTTCAGGAACTACATACATGGATGATACTACATATGCAGATGCGTTGGAAATCCTAAACAAATACAAAATCCGTTGGAAAATGCCACAAGAAGTTTTAGATCTTTTAGAGAAGGGAAAAAATGAAAGTATGGAAACTCCAAAAAAAGCTAAAATTGAAAATTTTGTAATTGCAAGTAACAAGGATTGTTTAGAAGCTATGAAAGAAAAAGCTGAAAAGATAGGCTACAAAGTAAATACTATGGAGATTTTTGGAGATATTAAAGAAGCAGTAACTAAAATTCTTGAAAAAATTTCAGAAGATGAAAAAACATGCATAATTTTTGGAGGAGAGACCACAGTTAAAGTTCTAGGAAAAGGAATGGGAGGACGAAATCAAGAATTAGTTTTAAGATTATTAAAAAATACACAAAAATCCAAAAAAATAGTAATTGCATCAATGGGAACAGACGGAATAGATGGGAATTCAGTTTTTGCTGGAGCAATTACTGAAAATGTGAAAGTTGATTTGAACACAATGAAAGAGTTTCTCAAAAACAGTGATTCTGGGAGATTTTTTCAAAAACAAAAAGGAAGCATAGTAACTGATTTTACTCACACAAATCTCATGGATATAGGCGTGATTTTAAGGTAAAAATCATTGTTTTTGGTTTTTCATTATAAACTCAGTTTTACCAACACCAAAATAGAAAGCAGGATTCTGCATGTTTATCAATATTATCTACAGAAGTTAGTTTCTTATTGTTTTGTGTTTCTGATATGTTTTTTAGTATCACTTCTATTTCTTTTTGGTTGATTTCATCCAGGATAATATCTTTATCAGAATCTACTTTTGGTTGTTCTTGTGAAACAATAATAATTATTTGTTTAAAAATTTCGCCATCAGCTTTTAATGTGACATAATGTGTCCCAATTTGAGAAAGATAGTCAAAAGACAGTGGGAAACCATATGACTTGAAAGTTTTAGAAACTGGAATTCCCTCGTATTCAATAATTCCATCTGGTTTTTGTATACTAACTTCTATAATGATTCCTTTTTTGTATAACTCGTCTGGAAGCTGCCCTGAAATCATTTCAATTACTTCCAAATGTTCAATCACATTTACTTGGATGATCTCTAAGACTTCAGCAACAGGTTCTGGTACGTACGGTTCATTAAAAACAGGGATTGAATCTATTTTGTTACCAAATCCCCATTCACCATAAATTTCGTGAATTAAAGTTACGTCAATTTGAGTGATATTTTTTAATTCCTCATCAGGATGTTGAAAAGCCATTATAGAGGGAGTGTCAATACCATCATACCATTGCTGTGTCAAGTTGGCATTGTCTGAGACATAATGTCCCATACCTAATGCATGACCAAATTCATGTTGTAAAACAGATGCCATTCTTTTAGAACGCTCAATATCATCTCCAAAACAATATCTGTCAACCATTATTAATGAATTTGATAGAAACTCCTTTCCACAATATTCATAATTAGAATAAACTATACTTATTTTTCCAGTTCCAGCAACAAACCAGCCTAGCCAATCAGGATGGGTAGGATTAGATTCATCAGTAAATTTTACTGTAACATCACATGTAGAAGGATTTAGCAGAGATATTTTCTGTAAAGGGACATTTACAATATTTATTTTCCAAAATCCTGTATCGGATTGATTCAATACAGATTCCCATGTATTAAGAGCAGTTGTCATATCAGAGAACCATTCATTCCATCTTTGTTCATTAATTCGAGAATCACTTGGTTGTAAAAAACAGACAGTTGGATTATTGTTTAGTTGTTTCCCATAATTATTGATCCAGTATCCCTCTACCCCATATACAGCAGTAGGAACTAATAGACCAAATGCCATTACGATAATTATTACAGATTTCATTTAATTTACTATCCTAATAATTCCTAGTACTATACATACTTGCACGATCTTTTAATAGAATAAAGTCCTATTTGACCCAGATATCAAATGCTAGAAAAACAATTTGAACCAGATTTACTGTACAACAGAATTGTTCATTTCTATATCGACAAAAAAGGATTTTCAAAAGACAAGGCAAATACAATTGCTCAACTAGTGGTACAAAAAGAAGCCCAAAGAAGAATATGTAAAAATAAAAAATGTAAACATTTCTCTCACGATCATATTAGAAATGTAGAAACATGTCTAGTTGAAAATTGTCAATGTAATGAATTTACTAAGTAAAGTCATCTAAAGAATTTTTAAGTAATGGTTGTGCATTGATCCCCATTTTTTGCAAGTGTTCTGCAAACTCATCGACAAAACCATGTATAGTGTAAACTTGTTCAGCACCAGATTGTACTACCAAATCTACTAGTTCATTAAAGTCGCAATGATCACTCATAGGAATTGAATAATCTGTTCGCCGTCCAAAAGAGAATTTTTTTGATTGTGCCCATCCACTAAATCCTATTGTCACCGCACCATATTTTGATTTCATTTCTTGAATGAATTTATTTTTGCTTGATACCATTGGCGCTACCATCACCCAAGGTTTTTTTTCTAGTAAACCATTTTTGTCAGCCTCAGAATGACCAATTCCAGCATTTAGAGTAATTCCTAATTTTTGATGAAGTGAATTCATCTCTTTTATTGAATCATGAAAGTAAAGAGGTCCCCAATGTCCAAAAAGCTGAGTAATAGTTTGTGCTTTTCCTAATTGATATCCCATTAGAATTACAGGGATGCCTTTGCTATAAAGTTCAGAAATTAATTCATTGACTTGTTTTTGAATTTCATCAATTGTGGGAAAAACAAATTCAGGTAAACCAAAGGTACATTCAGTTATCAATGTTTTACATTTTGGAATTTTTGCACCGTGAAGGAACCCCCTATCCCTTGTACAAATATCTCCAGTATAGAAGATATCATCAAAGAGTAGACCTTTTGCACCAAGAATATGGCCACTATCAATTAAAGAAAAATCATCAAGGGAATCAACATTGTTCTCCATCTTAAATCCACGAAGATTAGCAATTTTGTTTGTCTCAAATGATGATAAAATGATTCCCCCAGTTTTTGAAGGTAGGTGATCAAGATGTGCATGAGAAACAAAATTAATTCCTGCAATATCAGTATTTTTTGGATCCAAATAAACGCGTTTACCATTACCATTACACAGAATTCCATTTTTTGTCATTCTGATTTGTCTTGACAATGAAGATGAAGGTAATTAAATTCGATATAAATTACAGGTTTAATCAATGTAGATCATAGATCAAACTCTTTTGAATCAATCAACAATTTGCATAAGATGTTCTGAACAAATCAAATGATTATCAGTTCATATTTTTATTAAAATTTGAAAAATCACAAACCAAAAATAGTACTAACCGTGTTTCCAATCGAGTCCTCAGCTATCACAGAATAGGTACCAGACGAATTTTCTTGTACTTTCCATAACAAATCAAATTCACCACTTTCTGTTGTTTTGACATTTGTTTGAAAAATAATATTTTCTTGTTGGTCTTTAATGATAATTTTTACTGTTTCCTCTGCATTAGTAGAGCCCTCTATTGTAACAAATTTTCCAACAGACGAAGAAAAAATATCAGTCACATGAATGAGTAATCCTTCATTTTCTAATGGGCCGACTTGAAATGCTGAATTTGCAGAGAGAATTCCACTTTCAGCCACAATAATCCATTTTCCAAATGTGACATCATATGGGATTATAAAAACGCCCACAGATAGATCTCCTTTTTTATTTACAAACGATTCTTTATCATTTATTATTATTCCATCAGGGTTAACCAAAGACAAATTGAGAGTAGTGTTTGGTTCAGATTTTCCAGTTACAAATATTGATTGACCGGGATTGTAAGTCTTTTCAAATATATTCAGAGTAATGGGTCTGGAACTTGGTTCTAATCCTACAGTAAATATTTCAGATGTTTGAAAATCACCCATAGAAGCTAATAAAGTATAGACTCCAGTGGAAAAGTTTGTTAAATCTAGTTCATAATTTCTCTTCCCGTCAGGGCCAATCTCTATTTGATCATTAAATTTTTCATTACCAATTTGGTCTAAAATCAAAACTTTAGGATCATGTGAATCACTACCCGTCATTCCAATAATTGCTATGTCATCATCATTGTAATTTACTTTATTCAATTTGGCAGAAAAAGTTTTTTGTGGATTTTTATCCAAACCTATAGAAGCAATTTCAAATTCATGATCCTGAAATGCATATAGAAAATAAGTTCCTTTCAAACTTGAAGGCAGTGTAGGATATTCAATTTCAAAAGAACCAGAAGAGTCAACAATAAAATTCTTTGATAAAATATCATTTCCTTGAGGATCAACAAATTTTATATTAATTCGTTCATCAGGATTTGCAATTACATTAAATTTTATTAAATCTCCTGGTTGAAATCTTGTTTTTATTGGAAAAATCTGAATCTTTTTTGACATGGCAACATCCCAAGATTCGCTGATTGTGGTTTTTCCATCAGTAATTTCAACAGAGTATTTACCTATTAAGACATTAAGGGGTATTGGAATTAAAACAGACCAATATCCTTGAGAATCAGGGTTTATGACTCTAGATGAAAAAAGATCATTCTGGGGATCTTTTATTGTTATAGTAATGTGTACGTCTGAATTTGCAGTTCCAGAATACTCTATGTTTTCAGTTCTGAGAAATTTATTTTGAGTCTCAGAAACAGTTAGATCAATATTTTTAGGAATTTTTTGTTCTGGATCAACTAAGGAAATGCTAATTGCTTTTTCATTTTCTTGTTTATCTTTTAGAATAAAATTTACCTTTTCTGGATTTAGATTTTTAGGAATTTCAATGGTTAACACAAAATTTCCATTTTCATCAGTTTCAAAAGATTGGAGTTTTATATCATTTAAGAATAATTCTAAATCAGAATTTTGGGCAAAGTTATCACCAGCAACACGAACTAAAGACCCAGGAGAAGGGTTTTCGGGTATCACTTTAAAATTAGATTCAGAAAGAATTCCAATTATACTATCAGGGGATTCAGGTTCTAATACAGTTGAAAGAGAATATGGTGTGTGTGATTGAATGTCTCCAATTTCTATCTGAGTTTCTTTTTTATCAAATGTCTCCCATTGGATGAGAGGGTTCAAATTTTTTGTTTTTATGCCAAACTTTACAGTTTCATTTGCCTTTATCGGATCTGAGGTGGTGAAAATCACCCCTTGAGGGGTTACTTTAGATGTCCATCCAATTTCAGATTTAAAATAGTCAAAGGTATAATCATCAAGCCAAATTCTAATTGATTTTATTTCTTTAGTACCATTATTAGTAAATTCAATTATGAATGTATTCTCAAATGAAAAACTTTGAGAAAGGATTTCTTGTTCACCAGCAAAAACATCATTTAGACTAAAACCAATTATCACACATGACACAACTAACAAAAAAATCCTAAATGATGAATTATTTATAAAATTCTTCAAACTATCAGATAAAGTATACAAAACTATTCTGAAAGAAATACTTTCTCAAAGTTAACAGTTGCCTTTATTATTCCAATAAAGTTTCCTTCACGGTCATTAATGATTTTTGATATTTCAAGAGTGTAAAGTCCAGTATATCCCTCACTAGTAGAGCCTGACATTATGTAGATTCCACTTTCTTTTGTTTTCTTCCACCATGATTCATCACTTTGTATATAGTCTTGAGTTTTTTCAGTAATTGCAGTGTTTACTCCATATGTATTTGCAATTGCAATACTAATCAATGGAACAAGATCTTCTTGATGATGTTCAACTATTGCTTTTGAAATTAAAGCAGATTCATTATTCATTAGACTTTGCATGTGTTCAGTTACAATTTTTGGATTGTGCATCCATTCTGCCTCTAATGTATCAATTACAGAGTAAGGATCATCAAGGGATTCAAATTCTGCATTAGATTGTATTAGTTCATTTTGAATCTCTGCATTATTTGCAAGAGCTCTCAATACTCTAATTTTATCTTCTAAATCATCAAAATTAGCTTTGGTATAGACTCCAACCTCATCATTTTCCAGATCCATTGCCCACACCATAGTGGATGATTCAACTTCAGGTAGTGGTTCTGTTATTTCTGAAATTGTTTCTGTCACAATTGGTTCAGAATCAATCTCAGGTTCATCTAAGACAGATGTAGTTGGAGAGTTAATTACTTTAATTACATTTTCAAATTCTATATCTACTGAGTTTCGTTTTTCATCCCATACTCTAACTATAATATCTGATGTTCCCATTGGTTTATCAAATACTGCTGAAAATAGTACACGAGGTTTATCCCCAGTTCCTGTAATTGTTACTCCAGCATCACTCCAATATCCTTCAGAATCATGTATGATTGGTTCTTCTCCTCTATCGTATTCTATCCACAATTCAGAGTCATAGATTGTTTGGTGATCACTTATTCCAGTTACTAATTCTATGTGTTCAACTCCAGTTCCAGAGTTTTCATAAAACTCAAAGACAAAGTCTATTTTCTCTCCAACAAAGAATAGATTTTCTGAAGCTACAGCGTTTGGATCAAGGGATAACATTCCTCCAAATCCCATATTGGCAGATGAGAAAGAATTAGTAGATAGGTCAGGAGATGTGCTATCTCCACCACCGCCTCCACCGCCAGAGCTGGCAGTGGAACTAGAACCAAATCCAGAAAAGTGTTTAGTCCAGATGTCATTTCCAGCATAACATGCATTACCATCAGTTGTTGCATTACCAGTAATTGTACCAATGAATGTATTAGCAGTAGTAGAATCAACTACAGTGCCATCACAAGATAGAATTTCTTTTGTGTCACCATCTTTATCAATTGTAAACACGGTTCCTGACAACCCTGTAATAGTAATTTTAACAGGAGCACTAAACGTCAGGTTAGTATCAGGATTACCAAATTCAACTACATTTGCAGTAGTTAAATCAACATTAGGGAAAGCTGCTACAAAGTCAGAATCATTTGTGGGTTTCTTTGTAGAAACTGCAATCTTAATTGTCTCATCACCGTCTGGGAATAGAACTTGAAGACTAGGTGGGAATTGTATTGTTGCAGTATCACTTTGAACAGTGATTGTCTGTGCTGGGAATGCTGCAGTTGATGCAGAACCACCAAGTGCAGCACGTGCATCTTCAATATCTCCAGCTGGGGCTACAATAAAGTCAGCAACGGATACAACTGGAGTGGTATTTGCGGGTGCAACAATTGTATTAATCAATGTATCAGCAGATATAGTAATTTCTACATCGCCATCACCGTCATTATCAGTTAATGTAGTAGTTGCAACTGCTTCTGCAGCTTGTGCTTGAATGGTTTTTGCACCACCGTTACTTAGTGCGTTTCCTGCAAGGTCAGTAACTGAACCAATAGTAAATGTAATTCCATCAGTAGCTACTGCACTAGCACTAGTCCACTTTATCAAGATACTGTTAGAAGTGGAAGTATCAACAGATGTTGCAGTTTCAGTAGCACCACCATCAACTGAGATTAAGGTATAATGACCTGCTACTGTAGTTACTGGTTCATCATAAATTACTGTGAGAGATTTTGAACCAGACAAGAATGTACTTACAAAGTCAGGTGCAGTGTTATCAATAGTAAATGTGTTAGATGTTGGAGTAGTAGATATTGGATTACCTCCAGCATCAGTTGCACCACCAAGTGTGATAGTTACAGTTCCATCTCCAGTGTGAGTGGTTCCATCATCGTATGTCCAGACAGTTGGACCTCCAGACATTGCAGTGGCAGATACAGTTTCAGTTCCACTAAGTGCAATAGTTGGGGTGCCAGTTACTGCCTCACCAAAAGTAACAGTGATGGTTTGTTGATCACCATCATTTACTGTGGTTGCAGAGTAGGTCGCAGTTGAGGTAATAGCAGTGTTATCAATAGTAAATGTGTTATCTGTTGGAGCAGTGTCAATTGCGTTTCCTACAGCATCAGTTGCACCACCAAGTGTAATAGTTACAGTTCCATCTCCAGTGTGAGTGGTTCCATCATCGTATGTCCAAACAGTTGGACCTCCAGACATTGCAGTGGCAGATACAGTTTCTTGTCCACTAAGTGCAATAGTTGGAGTGCCAGTTACTGCCTCACCAAAAGTAACAGTGATGGTTTGTTGATCACCATCATTTACTGTGGTTGCAGAGTAGGTCGCAGTTGAAGTTGGACCAGTATTATCAATAGTAAATGTGTTAGATGTCGGAGTAGTTGACATGGAGTTTCCTACAGCATCAGTTACAGCACCACCAAGTGTGATAGTTACAGTTCCATCTCCAGTGTGAGCAGTGCCTGTGTCATATGTCCATGTAGTTGCATCACCAGAGTCAGTCATTGCAGTTGCAGATACTGTCTTAGCTCCACTAAGTGCAATAGTTGGGGTGCCAGTTACTACCTCACTAAAATTAACAGTGATAGTTTGTTGATCACCGTTATTTACTGTGGTTGCAGTGTAAGATGTTGCACCAACCAGAGTATTATCAATGGTAAATGTGTTAGATGATGGAGTAGTGGCTATTACGTTTCCTGCAGTATCAGTGACAGTACCGCCAAGTGTGATAGTTACTGTACCATCTCCAGTGTGAACGGTTCCTGCATCATATGTCCATGTGATTTGGTTACCAGAATCAGACATTGGAGTTGCAGATAGTGTCTTAGCTCCACTGAGTGCAATAGTTGGGGTGCCAGTTACTGCTTGATCAAATAGTATGGTGATAGTTTGTTGATCACCGTTATTTACTGTACTTGCAGTGTAAGATGTTACAGATGTGACAATGGATTTATCAGAATTTATTGTGAATTGGGCTGCTGCTGCGTTGTTGTTTCCGGTAGCATCAGTTGTAACAGAACCTGCAACATCAATAATTACAGTTCCATCATTACCTGGAACAATGGTAAATGTGTAAGGACCTGCACCAGTGCCACTAAATCCAGTTACTACACCGGGAGTTGCAGTACCGCTAATTGTTACATCATCGGAAGCAAATTCGTTTACAGACTCATCAAAGGATATTGAGAAGTTGATTGGATCAGCATTGATTGTAGAGTCATTGGCACCATCAGTTGATGAGATAGTTGGTGTTGGAGCAGTAAAGTCAAATGTTATTCCACCAGAATCAAGTGTTGTGTCAGGTGAGCCAGTTCCAGTATTTCCTGCAGTGTCTGCAAATGTTACAGATACTGCGGCAGTTTGACCATCAGTTACACCACTGTCAGCTTCTGCTGTAGTGTATGTTGCACTCCAGGATGTACCACTACCAAGATCAGTTGGACCAACGTCAGGTGCTTCACCTGCAATAGTAATAGTTGGAGTTGCAATTGCTTCATTGGTTGTAAATGTCAAAGTAAGGACATCACCTTCAAGTGCTAGTGAGGTATCTGCGTTATCTGATACCAAAGCAAGATTAGTAATTGCAGTTGGAGCAGTAAAGTCAAATGTTATTCCACCAGAATCAATTGTCGTATCAGGTGAGCTGGCTCCTGCGTTTCCTGCAGTGTCTTCATATGTTATGGATATTGCTGCATTGCCAGCATCAGTTACACCAGAGTGAGCTTCTGCTGTAGTGTATGTTGCACTCCAGGATGTTGGACCACCAGATACTGAAGCTGTTTCTCCTGCAAT
>Ga0233434_1003927_pt1 | contig 11711 bp, 9 predicted proteins | sample SI_122_August201_4_FD_182738 | JGI IMG/M metagenome (GOLD analysis project Ga0233434, IMG submission 182738) | Seawater microbial communities from Saanich Inlet, British Columbia, Canada - SI_122_August2016_120_MG | ecosystem: Environmental > Aquatic > Marine > Inlet | place: Canada: British... | reverse complement strand
TGCAAAAAATAACGTACGTTGAAGATTAATCTCAGCAAAAGTTTTTTCTCCTGTAGCAATCATTTTTGGATACAAACCTTGAGAAATTCGGGATGAATACGAAACTAAATTTGTAGCAGCTGTTGCAGCTCCCCAATATGCAAGACCAGAAACTGAACCTGTAATTACTGAAAAAAATAAAACATCTAATCTTCTAATAAATCCAAAAAGACTCATGTACAAAGTTAACCAAGATAAACGAAACCAAAATTTTATTACATTTTTCTTAATTGTTCCACATAATTTTTCACGAGTCATTAAAGCAAGTATAATAATTTTCACAAGTGATGATAAAATGGTAGTTATAAGAGCACCGATAATTCCAAATTCTAAATTGTAAACTAACAAGAACCCTAATGGGACTTTTGTTGACTCGAATGCAAGAATTCCATATGAAGAAATTTGTGGTTTATATCCCATTGTGATAGAATTAAGAATCCTTTCAATGAAAAATACAGGAACAAGTAAAACAGAAAGCAAAAGAATTGATAAATCTACATCTAATGTTAATGAAACTGCAAAGACTATGATGATATATGTAATTGAACCACCTATAGAAAATAAACCGCTTGTTGATATTGCAGATTTACCTACATCTTCATCTCTAGCAATTTGTCTAGTAGTCCAGTAGGTTATCACAGGATTTATTATAGTTACATAAGATACTAAACTTCCAATTAAAGTCCATAGACCAAAATCTTCAGGACTTAATTGTCTAGTTACAATAATTACAAAAAAAGTTCCTGTGATAACTCCTATAATAGAGACAAAAAATGAAATTAATCCCGAATAGGTTACTCTTATACCACTCAATTAGAACTCATTAAAATATAATCCAAATAAATTAGATATAAGAATTGTTCTACAAATTACATAATTTATTCAAGTCTATTGAAATATTTTATAATTTAAATATATATTAATACAAATAAAATTACTAACTTATAATAAAAAATGGTTAAAACTAGGAAGACTAAATCAAATATTTCAAAATTATTACATAATAAAACAATTCTAATTACTGGAGGAGCAGGAAGTATTGCATCAGGTTTAGTAAAACAACTAGTAAATTATTCTGTAAAAGCTATTCGTGTTTTAGATATTGATGAACATGCACTTTTTGTTCTTGGAAGATCCATTAATGATAAACGTGTTAGGTTGTTACTTGGAAATATTTTAGATAAAGAAAGAATTAACATGGCAGGGATTGGTGTTGATATAATAATTCATACTGCTGCAATTAAAAATATTGAAATTTCGGAATATAATCCAATTGAAACTATTGATACAAACATCAATGGAACTGTCAATTTGATCAAAATGGCTATGCAAAATAAACCAAAAATATTTTTGAATATTAGTACCGATAAAGCAGTAGAACCATCTACTCTTTATGGAACAACAAAGCAAATTGGGGAATGGATTACAAGTTGGGCAGGCGCATATATTCCAAATACTAAATTTTCAACAATTAGATTTGGTAATGTTTTTGAAACACGTGGTAATGTTTTTGAAATTTGGGAAGAGGAAGCAAAAAAAAATCAACCATTGTCAATAACAAATCCCGAAATGAGTCGATATTATTATCATGTTGATGAAGCTGTACAATTTATTCTCGATTGTTTATTAATTCAAAAAAGTGGAGAAATTTTCATTCCAAAAATGAAATCATATAATATGAAAAAATTAGCCTCAAAATATTCTAAAAAACATAAAATTATTGGGGTAAGGCAAGGTGAGAAAATGAATGAAAAATTACTTACAGAATATGAAAAAAAGAATTCGATCAAAAAAAAAGATATGTGGATAGTTAAAAAATATGCATCTACTTCTAATTCTTAATAGCTTTGACAAAAAATGAAACACTGTAATTATTTTTAGTATTTTCTTTAACTAGATTTTGTATAATTTTATCTGAATTAATAAATTTAGATTTTAATTTTGGAATAATATTTGCCATATTGAGTTTTCGATTTTTTGAAATTTTTATATGTGTATTATAAAAATAAATTTTTGAGTCATTAAAAATAGAAATAGAACTTTTTAGCTCAGCAAATGTCAATTTAATTGATTTGTAGTAGGAATTATTTGGAGTTGTTAAAAATACTATTCCTGAAATTTTTAAAATTCTTTTAATCTCCTCAAGTGTTTTATTAACTGTAGGGTATTCTATTCTTTTTTGATCATATTCTAAATCAATAGATTTTGCAACTTCTAAAATATTTGCACATATAACATAATCAAAAAATTCTTTTTTAAATGGTAAATTAGTCATAGAAGCACAGACGCATTGAATTTTAGAATCATTATTGTTCAAACATTTTCTTAAATCATCAAATGATGAATCTAGATTTATTCTTAAATTAGAATTATCTAATTCTGAAGAAATTATTCCAATTCCACCACCAACATCAAGGATATTTTTTTTTACAATAAATTTTAGTTGAGAAACAAGAAAAAAACGTACATCAAAATTATCACCCCACCATCTTTTAGAATCTATTGATTTAATTTTAAATTTAATTCGTTCTTGCTCAGACAAGTCAATTACCTAAACCTATGGCTTTAAAATTACATGAAGAAAATTTTGTTGCATCTAATATTCTTCGACCATCAATTATTGTTTTCTCTTTCATTTTTTTAAAATCATTTACTTTTAATTTTTTATATTCATCCCAATCGGTTAAAATTATACAACAATCAGAATTTTTTACACATTCATTTACATCATTAAAGTAAGATATCTTGTTAGAAAATATTTTTTTAAAATTATTTATAGCCATTGGATCATGAACTTTTATTTCTAATTCATGTTTTAAAAGATGATTTACAAGTTTTATAGAAATAGATTCTCTAATATCATCAGTATTTTTTTTAAATGATAGGCCTAGAATTGAAACAGTTTTATTTTTAGATAAAATTCCATCTTTTTTCATTAATGATATTATTCTTTTTGGTTGCAAGTCATTAACTTCCTTTACTGCAGTAAATAGACTATTTACATTATCAAATTTTTTAGAATAATTAATTAATGCATTAAGATCTTTAGGTAAGCAACTTCCACCAAACCCTGCTCCTGCCTGTAAAAATAATGGACCAATTCTACTATCTTTACCAATTGCTTTAGATATAATATTAACATCTGTATTAGGAATATTTTGACAAATATTTGCAATTGAATTTATAAAACTAATTTTTGTGGCTAAAAATGCGTTATTTGTATATTTAATTAATTCTGCACTTGAAAAATCAGTTTTTATTATTTCTATTTTTTTCTTATAAAATAATTTATAATAATCTTCAAGCTTATTGGCATCTTTTTTATTTCTACTCCCAATTACAATTAGATGGGGTGTTAACAGATCATCTATTGCAGAACCTTCTCGAAGAAATTCAGGATTTACAACTAGACCTATATTTTTTAATAATTTTAGTTCCTTAAAGATGATATTTGATGTTGTTGTTGGAATTACAGTACTTTTGATTACTATCAAATGTTTACTTTTTTTATTTTTGAATAATTTTTTTAATTTTAAAATGACACTTTTTAAATTTGATAAATTAATTTGACCATTTTTCAAAGAGGGAGTTCCAACAGTTACAAATATTATATCAGCTTTGGAAATATCTTCAAAATTATTAGTAAAAAAAATCTTTTTTTTCTTGATACTTTGTTTTGAATAATAATCTAATTTTGGTTCAAAAAAATCTAAATTTGATTTTTTATAATTTTCAATTTTAGTTTTATTCACATCCATAGCTATTGTGTTGAATCCTTTTTTTGCATTCACAACCGCTAAAGTTAATCCTACAAATCCTAAACCAATAACTCCGATAGAGGGGTTTTTCATATTTATTTAAAATAATTTTTCCTAATTTTAGATTTTGTCAATTTAATCACACTATTGAATTGATGAAAGAACCTTCGTATACGATTCAGGCGTTCCAATATCTACTCTTTTTTCATTTTTTTCAAGCATAACTCCAATAATTTTATTTTGATTTTTTAATGCCATGTTTAATGCTTCAGCTAACTGAATTTCAGGATTAGTATTTTTTTTTACCATTTCTAAATATTTGAAAATTATAGGTTTAAAAATATAAATTGCAATAATTGCATTTTTTGAAGGTGGATTTTTAGGTTTTTCAATCATCGACTTGACATTTATAACTCCTTTTTCTAAATATGGACCACATACCACACCATATTTAGAAGGATCATTTACTTTTTCAACCAGAAATGCAATATCCGCTTTATGCATTCTAAATTTCTTTTCTAGTCGCCTTAAATGTTCATTATTTTTTGATACAACTATATCGTCACCAGCATGAAGTAGAAAATTATCTTTAGATACAAACTTCTTTCCTTTAAGGATTGCATCTCCAAATCCTATGGGTTTTGGTTGATAGACAAATGTGATTTTTGATTTTTTTAATTTGGAATGAAAATTTTCTATTTCTGATGCAAGATCATTTTTTTTATTTTTTTGAAGTATTTTTACAAGATTTTCATCAACAGTGAAATGATCTCTTACTGCTCTTTTTGTTCTACCAGTAACAAAGCAAAAATCTTTAATTTTATATTTATACAGTGATTCGAAAATAATTTGTAGAATAGGTTTCATGATCAATTTTCCCTTCTTTGACTTTGAATAAATTGGCAACATCTCTTTTGGTATAACTTTTGTTAATGGTAATAATCTCGTTCCAAGACCTGCAACAGTTAAAACACATTTCATATTTTTATTAAATTTCTCTCATTATTAAGAAGATTTCTATAAATTTGTGCTTCTCTATTCTCAATAATTTTGTCATCAAAGTCTTTAGATTTCTCTATTGATTTATCAGAAAGTTCCTTTTTTAATTCAAAATTCTTTAAAATATTATTGATAGCATCTGCAAAAGATTTTGGTTCACGTTTAGAAAAAATAGCTACGTTATCTAATCCATCAGAAAACCCTTTCTTTGGAAATGGGATAACTATTGGTAATCCACTAGCCATAGCTTCCATTATTGGTATTGGAAGTCCTTCTAATTCAGGATCATATGCAAGTGCAAATACATCTGCAGATTTATAGTAATTTTGAATTTCTAAATTAGGCACAGATTTTTTCAAACTAATTTTTTTGTTTAATTTCAATTTTTTAATCATAGATTCTAATTTTTCATATAATTCACCATCACCAATAATTAACAAATGAGCATCAATTTTTTCCATAGATTTGATTAGACATTCATGATTTTTTTGTTTAGTTAATCGTCCAACTGATATTATTAGTGGTTTTTCTAATGTACTTATTTTATTCGCATTTGAAAATCTTTTAGTATCAATTCTGTTATATAATAATTCAGAATCTTTTTCGCTGATTCTTTGAACATATGATTGAATAATTTTGTAAACTATGGTTATTTTATTTGCTCTTTTTAATACATATGGTTCAATAAATTTTTCACAGTATTTTAACGCCAAATATTTTTTGAAATTATTTTTTTTATATAATTTTCTGAGAACATCATGTTGAATATGAAGTGATACAAATAATGGAATATCTAGATTAGTTGCACATTTTGAAGCCAACCACCCTTCAATAAATGGATTATAAGTTCTAATTACATCTGGATTGATTTCATTAACTATTGCTATCACATCGTTTAGTCTTTTTTTATAATTTTTTATATTTATTTTTCCTATACTGTGAATTTTTAAAGTAGCATTTCCAGCAATGATTTTAACTTTAGATTCATCTACATCTTTTTTTGTTAATGAAATAATATCAATTTCATCAAAAAAATTATTAGGATTATAATATCTAGGTTTTATTTCACCCTTTTCATAATATGCTATTATAGGATCATTAGGAAATATACATAATTTCATTATTAATAATATAATCTATAAGTAGAATATAAATTTCTTAAAAAAATTTAATTTTGTTTTGTTAATATTTCAAAAATTCTATTTGCAGCATTACCATCATTTTTATAATTATACATTTCTGAAATTTTTTTTCTTCCAATTTCTAACTCTTGTAAATATTTTTTATTGTTTAAAATATCAAGTATGTTTTTTTCCAAATCGAAATAATTTTTGATTTTTATAGATGCGCCAACGTCATTAAGGCTATATAATGAATCAACACCTGAACTGGAAAAGTCTATTGCCAACATCGGTTTGTTTGCTAAACTAACATCAACTTCAACTGTTGTTCCTTCAGATTGGAGAATAACAATATCTGATGCAGAAAGTAAATTATAGAAATTTTCATCATATGTAATTAAAAAATTAAATTTTTTGCAAGAATTTTCTATAAATTTTATTTTTTCTTTATTTAATTTTTGAGACCTTATTTTATATCTTGGATGAATTTTGATAGCAATTTCAAAATTATTTTTATTGGCAAATTTAATTAATTTTGAAATCCAAATTTCATCATTTTGTTGCCAAATACTTCGGGCAATTAAGATTAATTTTTTAGTAGAATCTAAATTGTAATTTGATTCAAGACTTTTCTTAGATTTTTCTGTATTTAATAATTTAAAAAAATCATATCGTGGATTCCCTGTTACTATAATTCTTTCTTCATCATATCCTAATTCAATCATAGATTGTTTATCTTTAGTTCCACCAACACAGATTTTTTGTGAATGAAACCAATCCAAAAAATATGGCAACTTAACAAATATCCCAGGCAACATTGTAATATTTGGTATATTGTTCTTTTTTGCAAATTCAACTGATATATTTTCTAAAATCTCACCATCGGCAATTGTACAAATAGATTTTAATTCATTTTCATAAAATATTTGTTCACAAATTTTTGTAATTACATATGATCGAAAAATTTGATCAATTAAATATTCTCTAAATTCATTTATTCCTAATAACTTTTTATTTTTATTAATTATATCTACAATTTTATGTAAAAATTCTTTTCCTTCTTGAGAATTTTTATATTTTTTTAAACTCGTATTAAATTCTCCAAATAAATTTATAAAATTAATTTTCCGTTTTTCAAGAACTATACTTGTTGCCAAGTCTGTTGTTATAATTTGGAAAGGGATATTTTTTGCATTAAATTTTTCTATAATTTTTTCAAGAGATATAAAAAAAAGATCTTCACGAGTTCCAGTTATTAAAAAAATACATTGGGGGTTTTTTTGTTGATTTAATTGATTCTTAATTTTTTTCATTGTATATTCAATATTTTTTTCATTTGTTTTTGATTTTTCAAATAAATTATTTATTCCAAAATAAAATGCTTTTTTTCCAAAATTCAAAGAAAGTTTAATTTTATCAGTGTAACTTTTTCCATGAAAAGAACTTTTAAGAAAATTAATTGTTTTTACACGCTTAAATTGATTTTCATTAAAAATCTCCTCATTATTCATTCCAATTTTTAAAAATTTAATTTCCTTTGATTTAACAAAACTTATTCCTAACTTTGTATTATATCCTAATTCTTCTGCAGTTTTAATAATTGAATAATAACTATCACGATAATTTTCAAAAATAAATATAATATCTTCCTTTTTTTGTTCTAAAATTTTTTTAATTCTCATAACAAATTCTAATTGACGTAAAAATCCATAATCAAACCCTCTAAAAATTTCAATACCATTAATTTCAATTTCTTTAAATGATCTTCGATATGATTCAAGAATATTTTTTGTGGTTTCATAAATTTCAAATGCTTTCAATCCTTGTAATGGAACTAAATTATCTAAAATGAATGAGTTTTTTCCATTTTCTTTTAAATAATGATTTAACTCCCTACTTGTAGTTATTATTTTATAATTAGATGAAAAATTATTTATTTTTTTAAGTATTGTATTCCATTCATCATTTTTATTATAATAAAAAAATAATTCACATTTCATTTTGATTCAACATATTTTCTACGGTTAAATAATTGTTCTATTATTTAATAAAAAAATTTACTGTTGAATCATTTTTTATAATTTGTAGAACAATTTCAATATTTAATTTAGTAGAGTAGATATGATATGTATAACAAATGAAAAATATGAATGAGAACAATATGGGTGTATCAAATAATAATTTTAAGAGTATTGTAATTATCGGTGGTGGTGTAGGGGGGCTTTTTAGTGCATGGAAATTATCTGAAAAAGGATACAAAGTAACAGTTTTGGAACAAAAAAAAGTGATAGGAGGATTATCTTCAAGCATATCACATAATGGGTATCAAATGGATATTGGTCCTCACTACATTACAATTCCAAAAAAGTCAGATTTGCTTATACAAATGAAAGATTTAATGGGAGAAAATAATATGATAGAAATTCCAAATATTCATGATGCATATAGAACATTTTTTAGAGGAAAAATCTCAAAAAAATATCCAACACTTTATGAAACAATTAGAAATAATGGAATCAAATTTACTATTAAAAGTTTATACGAACTAATAATTTCCAAAATTTTAAATTTTAGAAAAAATTCGTTTGAATCATCTCAAGATTATTTAGTATCAACTTTTGGAAATTTTTTATATAAAAAATGGTTTGTCCCTTATCTTAAATTTTCATTTGGAGATACAAATGTATCATTAAAAATTATAATGGAACGCTTTCCACCAATTTCTTTGAAAAAATTTTTTCGAGTATTAAAAAATAAAATTAAACAATCTGAATTTTACGAACAAAAGAATTCTACCAACGGGATAAATGAATATTTTCATTGGTATCCAAAATTGGGAATGAGTTCAATAATTAATTCTCTAGAAAGAAAAATTATTGAAAATAAAGGAAAAATAAATGTGGAATCTTCAGTTGTTTCAATTAACCATGATGAAAATTCAAAAGTTGTTACATATGTAAAAAATAATCGGGAAATAAAACTTAATGCAGACATAATAATTTATGCAACTCCATTGAATATTGTAAAAAAATGGATATTCAAAGAAAATAAAAATATAAAAATAAATGATAAATCCATTCATTCGATAGTTTCATTTTTTTGTATTGATTCTCCACAAGTTTTTGATGGTTGGGTAATAACAATTTATGATACAGATTTACCATTTTTTAGAATTTCGCAACAAAATTATTTGAGTAAAGATATAGCACCAAAAAATAAATCACTCCTAAGTATAGAAAGTAAAGTAACAGATAACGATGAGTTATGGAACATGGATGATCACATGCTATTTTCTGTACTAGAAAAAAATTTAAAAAGCACAGGTATTTTACATGATGAAATAATTGATGATTTTAAAAATATAAAAATTCAAAATCTATATTCTATTAATTCTACAATTGACTCCAATGAAGATTCATTAGAAATAACAAAGAAAATAAATGAATTTAAAAATGAATTTTTACTAGGCACGACAGAATTAGATGTTGGTAGATTAGTATCAGATGATCCCCATAAAAATTCTAATTCTAAAATAAGTCTAGGTGGAGTTTTTGTGGCTTTAGCGAATGCAGATTCACTTGTAAAACAAATAGTATCTAAAATTTCGTAACAGTGAAATTCAAGTATATTATTTATTTTTAATAATGTCTCAAGAATCGTATATTTATGATGGAAAAACTCTCTCTAGGAAAGAAATAGAAAAGATAGTCAAAATTAGTATTAATTCATTAAAAAATAAAGAAAGTCACAGACTTAGAGAAGCTTTCAAAATGTTAGAAGGAGAAAAAGTTTTGGATGTAGGATGTGCAAGTGGGAGTATTTCACAACATATTGCTCAATTAGGGTTTAAGGTTCATGGAGTAGATGTACTTGAAAGTTCAATTAAAATTGCAAAAGAATTTTTTGATCATGAAAATGCTACATATGAGGTTCGGGATATTATCAAACAGCCATTTGAAGAGAATAGTTTTGACTGTATTTTATTCTTTGAAACTATAGAGCATGTTGAAAATCCAGCAGAATTTTTTAAAGAATTTCATAAAATTTTAAAACCTGGAGGAGTGTTAATTTTATCAACACCAAATGCAACATCTCTAAAAAATATGTTTTATGCACTTAGTTATAGAAAAAATGAAAAAAGAAAATTACTAATTAATGAAATTACTACAGAACAAAAACATACAGGTACACAACTAGAGCATATCTATAATTGGGACTTTCCTGTACTAGTTAGATTGTTAGACATATGCGGATTCAAAACTGTAGAACACAAATTTACTGGTAGTGGCCCAATTGTAATATCAATATTTGGAAAAAAATTACAGATCATTAAAAGAGATTCAAAAATTCTAAATAATTTTGAAACACTGAAAACTACACATGTGATGAAAGCAAGAAAAAAGAATTAAATATTATCTTCAAGTTTTTGAACTATTTTTTTCCAATCATATTCAGATTTTATATGTTGTGCAAAATCATTTCCCATTTTTTTTCTCAGTTTATCTGAGGATAAAAGATGGATTATATGTTGTGCATATTCATGATAATCTGAAGGTTTTGCTAAAAAACCATATTTTTTGTGAATAATAATTTTCTTTGTTTCAGACACTGCAGTAGCCACTACAGGTTTTCCACATGCACCATATTCCAATAGTTTTACAGGTGCAGCAGCTGCAAAATATGGTTCATCAGGAAACGTATCTACACATACATCTGCACATAAAATATATTTTGGAATTTCATTTTTTGGCTTTTTCCCTAAGAAAAGGAAATTGCTTTCTAAATTTTTTTCTTTAACAATTCTTTCCCAAATAATTTTTGAACGTTTTTTATCTCTATGATCACCAACTATTACAAACTTAACTTTTGGAAAAGAATGGATTACTATTGCGGCAGAATCAATTAAAATATTTAGATCTTGAAGAGATCCTGAGAAAACTACAATCTGATCAGCATTAAATGATGAACGGATTTTATTTATTTCGTCACTGCTGTATTTATCAGGATTAAATAGTTCAAGATCTACACCATTTGGAACATGTATTATTTTATTTTCTGGAATATTTTGATCTAAAAGTTTTTGTTTTAGATAATCAGTGATTACTAAAATTTTATCAGAGGCTTTAAATGATTTTTTTAAAATAATTTTTGGTCTAATATATGAATACATATCTGCAAGATCTAAAATCAGAGGAATTCCATGTTTAGATTTTATACGCATTGCAGGAACTGAGCTTCCAGTTCCAGGCATGTAAGAGTAAATGTAATCAATTTGTTTTTTAGATATAACTTTTGATGCTTCATTTGAAACAGTTGGGATACATGCTAGGTAATTCAGATGTCTAGAAATCCCTTTTTTTCCACTGAAACCAAAATTAGGAGGGTGAATTTCAATTACTTCAATATCATTTTCAATCGAATGAGTAATTCTTGTTTTTTTAATTTCAGGTCGGATTACAAACATGGTAATTTCATGACCTAGTTTTTTAAGATCCTTCATTATTGAAAATATTCTGGTATAATCACCCCACTTTTGATTTAAATCGACATTACAAATAACAAGAAAATTAATTGAAATCACCGCCAATAAACCAATCAAATGTAATTTTTAATCCATCTTTAATGTAGGTCTTAGGAGAATATCCTAGCAAATGTTTTGCTTTACTGATATCCATTTTTCTTCTGGTAATCGGATCAAATGTACGTCTTGGTTTAAAAACAATCTTTGATTTACTCTTTGAAAGTTTCAAAATTATTTTTGCTATCTTAAGAATTTCAGTTTCTTTACCAGTAC
>Ga0233434_1003917_pt1 | contig 11725 bp, 10 predicted proteins | sample SI_122_August201_4_FD_182738 | JGI IMG/M metagenome (GOLD analysis project Ga0233434, IMG submission 182738) | Seawater microbial communities from Saanich Inlet, British Columbia, Canada - SI_122_August2016_120_MG | ecosystem: Environmental > Aquatic > Marine > Inlet | place: Canada: British... | reverse complement strand
GTTGCAAATAGAATTTTTCTTGCATCTTCTAAATCAGATAATAATTCATCTTTTGTTGTTGCTTTACTTTGTAAAACAGCTAATCCCAATCCAAATGCACCAGATACTCCAATTGCAGGAGCACCTCGCACTATCAAAGTTTTGATGGCATTTGCAACTTGGTGAAAATCATCATATTCTACAAAAATTAGTTCATTTGGAAGTTTGGTTTGTTCAATCATTATCACTTTATTATTTTTCCACTCTACAGTTCGCAATCCAGTAACATTTTGCATATAATAATAAAAAATTTAGGTTTTTAAAAACTAATTGATGTGTTATGGTGTAGATAGATATTTTATTGTAGATATTAAATTAGAAATATTGGATATTGAGACTTTAGAAAAATACGATTCACAAAAGATGTATGAAATTTATGATAAATGGCCAAAAATTGCACGAGAATCATTTGAATCAAATCAAGAATCAATAGATTTCAAAGATATTGATCACATAATATTTGCTGGAATGGGCGGTTCAGGTTCAATTGGGGATTTATTCTCTTCAATACTGTCAAAAACAGATATCCATGTATCTATTGTTAAAGGCTATCTTTTACCAAAGACAGTTGACAAAAATACGTTGGTAGTCGTAACAAGTGTATCTGGTAATACATCAGAGAGTTTGACAATATTAGATTCTGCAAAAAAAATGGATTGTAAATTAATTGCATTTTCTTCAGGAGGAAAGATGAAAAAATTTTGTGAAAATAATCAAATTAAATTTAAAAAGATTCCATTTTTTCATTCGCCGAGAACTTCTCTTATTAATTTTACATATTCAATTCTAAATATATTAGATCCAATACTTCCAATAATTAAAAATGACATCATAGAATCATTAGATGAATTAGATAGAGTGAAAAAAGAAATTGCTTCTCATAATTTATCGGATTCAAACCCGGCAATTAATTTAGCTACATGGATAACTGGCATTCCCATTATTTATTATCCACATGGATTACAATCAGTAGCAACTAGATTCAAATCATCGTTACAAGAAAATGCAAAAATACATGTAATAATTGAAGATGTTATTGAAGCATGTCATAATGGCATAGTAGCTTGGGAAAAATCATCGGTAGTACAACCAATTTTAATTCAAGGACAAGAGGACTATATTAAAACAAAAGAAAGATTTGACATAATTAAAGAATTTTTTGTAGAAAATAATATTGATTTTAGGGAAGTACATTCATCTCCAGGGAATATCTTAACAAAAACTATCGCTCTAATGTACATGTTAGATTATACATCAATTTACAAATCAGTAATATCAAAAACAGATCCATCACCAGTTCCATCCATAAATTATATTAAAAAAAAATTAATTTAAAATAAATTATAATTTTTAAAATTTCATTGTAATTTCATTTTTTCTAAAACAATTCTTCTGTAAGGAAGATAATCAATAGCAGTATATTCTAATTCAAAATGTTCCAAAAATAAGGAGTCTTCTAATGCGGTTAATAGATGGGCGGTATTAGGTGCAACAGATATAGTATATGGAGCCCGAATAATTTGAATCTGTTCAAAATTTGTATCAAGATTTAGTTCTTTAAATTTAATTTTCCCTCGTAATAAAATGTGGTCACTTTGAAATTTATGATAATGCCCACCTCGTGAAAATCCTCTTTTCGTTTCAACAAAGTTAAGAAGTTTTTTGCCAAAAGAACAGAATAGAATAGTGCCTCTGATATCAGTTACAGATTTATTAAATTCTAATGCCATTTAATAAAATATAATTATATTTGATAATAATTTTTCTAAAAAAATTATCATTCTTTTTATTGATGAATGAAAAAGAACATTTATGATCATTTGTGAAATTGGATTAAACCATATGGGGAATATCAAATATGCTAATGAATACATTGATAAAATAATAAAATCAAAGGCAGATGGAATTCTATTTCATATTAGAGAAAAGTCATTTTATGAAACTAATCCAAAGTTATTGTTACCAGATAAATTTTACATTAATGCCATAAAGAAAATAAAAAGTAATAATTTGAAATTTGGAATTACAATAGCAGATATAGATAAAGTTGAATTTTGTAAAAAGATAGGCGTAGATTTTTATAAAATTTTTAGTAGAGATATTTTAGAAAAAGAGTTAATTAAAAAAGTAATATCTAACAAAAAAAAGATATTTGTTTCAACAGGTATTTCAAATATTAAAGAAATTGAAAAATTTGAAAAAACTATTGGAAATAAGAAAAAACAAATTATATTAGTTCATACTCATCTTAACAAAGATATTTCAAAAGTAAATCTAAATGCAATGAATGAATTAAAAGAAAAATTTAAAATGAATATTGCATATGGTAATCACGCAGAAAATCCTTTTGTAATTTATCTTTCTTTAGCATTTCAGCCTTCAGATATTCTATTTTATGTAAAAGGTTCAAAATATAAACATCATATTGATGAGCCACATTCGATAGAATTAAAAAAAATAGAAGAATTTATTGTAAATCTCAAAATACTTCCTAGTGCATTAGGAAATAAAAATAAAATTAAATTGAAAATATAATATTCTATAGATAACGTGTATACTTTAATCCAATTTTGGAGTTAAGTTTTAAAACTTTTTTATTTGAATTTAGAAAATTTATTATTTTTTCTAATTTAATTGGATTTGTTTTTTTACCTAAGCTATTATGAATAATCCTTGCAACTATCAAATCTTCTGGAGTATCAACAGTTAATCTAATTTTAGGAAATTGAAGAGATTTTTTTGGTAAAACTGAATTAATTAAAAATTTATTTGGATTTTCAAAGAAATACAGAGTAGAGTATTCACTCCTATGTTTTGAATTTCCGAGTTTATGAGCAATTTCTAAAGATTTTAAATTAATAACTTCATAACTTGCGCCAATTGGTAAATTTTTATAAAAAGATAAATCATAATTTCCTGAAATATGATTTTGAATTAAATTATCTATTCCTTCCCAATACATATACGGATTTTCAGAAGTAGTACGAAATATAATATCAGCATGAGTTTTTTTACCACCTAGAATTAAACGACTTAGAACATCAATTTCATCACCTACAACAAATTTCAAGTCATGTTTTTTTGCAAAATCTATAAACAAATCAGAACCAGGTGTTTTAGCTATAGCTAAAACAATATCATTAATTTGTTTAGATTTTTTTAATTGTTTAATTAGTAATTCCAAAATTGTATAATTATCAATTAGCTGTAATGGTTTTGCAAATAATCTAGTAGAATAAACTCTACATGGAAGAACGGCAGTAATAGATAGGGATTTCTTTAATTTTACTGATTTGTTCATGAGGTATGATTCAAACAATTAAAGTGCATATTTAAGAATAATTAGCATAAAATTATTCATATTTTCTGAGAATTAGATTTAAAACTTGTTGTAAATTATAAAAAGAGTGAAAAAAGAAAAGAATGACATTACTTTACGCATAATAAATAAAACTGATCTAAAATTTTTATTTGAAATTTTAGAAGAACGAGAACAAAGGGTGAATATTTCACATAGAAAAATGCCAACATTTGAACAACATAAAAAATTTGTAGCGTCAAAGCCATATTCAAAATGGTATGTTATTTTACAAGGAATAGAGAAAGCTGGTTCAATTTATCTCTCAAAGCAAAATGAAATAGGAATTTTTTTAAAAAAAGGATCTCATCATACAGGTATTGGGACAGTTGCATTAAAATTAATAATGGAAAAAAACCCAAAGAAGAGATATTTAGCCAATGTGAATCCAAAAAATAAGAAATCAATAGAATTCTTTAAGAAAAATGATTTTAATATTTTACAGCATACATATGAGTTAAATTTGAATTAAGAAAAAAATAATTCCCCATAAAATATGATGAATTCAAAATAAAGAAAAATTTCTTGTGGCATGTAATCTAAATAAATATCTAAAAAATATGATTAAGAAATAATGTCTTTTTTGTTAGAACAAAATTAAATATTATCATAATAAATTTTTTCAATATTTCCATTTTTATCTAAAAGTAGATTACCATTTTTATCTTTTTTAAATAATAATTTATTTGTAAATTTTTCACAAATTTTAATAAATTCATTGTAAGATAATCCAGTATCATCTAAAAATTCTTCTAAATATTTTGTAGGTATTTTCCCTTCATATTGTTTTACCAATTTTAGTCCTTCTTCTCGAGTTATTCTACCATATCTGATTTCAATTGAAGCATGATCAGTAGCTCTACCAAAACCATATTTTAAGAATTTAAAATAATCATGAAAAACGGTATACTTTGTGTCTAAATTCTCCCAATTTGTATACGTGCCTTCTTTTGTTTCAGAATTTAAACGAAATCCTAATTTTTTTACAATATCTAATTGTTTAAACATGTCCCATTTTAGATAATGACCAAGAAATATTCCAGTTACACCAATTTTTTTTATTTCATCATCTGAAGGATAAAGATATGCAAGTAAATCCTTTTTCTCTATGCCATATTTGACCATATCAATGGGTTTTATCTTATCCAAAAAATATCCACCATGTTTTTCATTCCATTCTCTATCAAGAAAAGGACTAGAACTTACTTGTTGAGAACCACCATATTCCATCTGAGGATTTTCACCCCAAATTATCAAGGGTATTTTGTAACGAACTGCAATTTGTACAGGTATTGTGAAAATTCCAATATGTTCAGGCCATTCAAAATCTCCAAGTTCGTTTAATCCAAATCTGGAAAGTTTTTTGTATATTATAGGATTTGGAGTAAATTCAATACAGTCCATTCCAAGAGATTTTAAATTTTCCATATTTTTTCTACCAATATCTGTAAAATCAATCGGATGAAAATTAACTAATAATGGATTCAAACCAAATTTTTCTTTGATAACATAAGCTTGGTAGTGAGAATCTTTTCCTCCGCTTACAGGAATTATGCAATCATATGTACTATCATTATTATTTCTATATTTTTCAAATATTTGATCAAGTTGATTTTTTCTTAAATTCCAATCAATTTTATCCTTAAAAATTATAGAATTACACGCACTACAAACTCCATTTTCATCAAAAATCAATTCAGGTTTTGTGTCAGGATACAAACATTTTTGACAATATTTCAATAATCTTGAACTTTTTTTCTAATGATATTAAGCTATAGACAATAGATAATAAAATGGTGTTTTAACAGGCGGAAATATCAAAAAAATCTTAATTTATTGAGATATAGTAATTTCATCATGATAAGTTTTCAGAGACTAGGTGTAATTGTATGTATTTGTATTTTCTTTTTAATTCAGAGTGATTTTGCTTTTGGTCAACTAGAATTTGTAAAAATGTTTGGAGAAAAAGGCAATGGTGATTCAAATTTTGATTCTCCAGCAGGGATTGCATTAGACAGTCAAGGCAAAATATTTGTTGCAGATTTTATTAATCAGAGAATACAAGTATGGGATTTTTCTGGGAATTTTAATTCATCAATAAGGGTAGATGGTCAAGCACATGGAATAGAAATTATGAATGATATAATTTATGTTGCAGTATGGGGTAACCCGCATATTGAAATATTTACTAATGACGGATTAAAATTAGCATCGTTTCCTGTATTAGGAAAACCAGGAGATATTGCAATAAATGATTCCGGTAAAATTTACGTAACTAGTTATGCTACAGGTAGAATACAAATTTTTGACACATCAGGAAATATAGTAAAAACTATTCCATCTATTTTTAACGGTATTGAAGCTAGAAATACTGGAATTACATTAGATTCTACAGAAAATATCTATGTTACAGATTATATTAACAGCAGAGTAATGAAATTAGATCCATTAGGAAAATATCTATTTGAATTTTCAATTCCAAATGAGCTAGGTGGGGAATTTTGGAGACCCACAAATATAGAAATCAATGCAGATGAAAATATCTACATAACTGACAACTCAGGAAGAATATTTGTTTTTGATTCAATGGGAAAATTTTTGTCATCATTTGGAGAATTAGGAAAAGATTTAGAGCAAATGGATGGGCCTCATGGGATAGCTTTTGATAAATTAGGTCATGTGTATATTGCAGAAATGAATAATCACAGAATTCAAATTTTTAAATTAGTTAATTCAAACAGTTATTCAAGTATTGATGATATTGAAAAAAGAATTGAAATTGAATCAGAATTTGAAGAATACATCTATTTCATTATGATTTTGATCACCATAGGAGGTATTTGGTTATTTTTTAAAAGAAAAAAAGATAAGGATTAAAATTATTATTCAATATTTGTGAATCTTTTATAATAATGAAGTAGAAAATTATTAAAAAGATTCCAGAAAAGATAAGAGATGTTTTGATGATGATTGTTGATTTGATAAATATTTTTGAGAGAATTGTGTTCCATTATGTATTAAGTTGTTCTTAAAAGATTCATCATTAAGTAATCTAGAAAAAATTTTCTCAAAATCACTATCAATTACAGAAATACAAGAATTAGATTCAAAAATTTTAGAAATCCCAAATCCACGTTCAGTAACAAATAAGGAAATTGTAGGTTTATTTGATATTTGAGCTTCTAATATAGTGGTAGACATATTAAGTGTGATAAAAATTTCACAATTTTTTATAAGTTCTAAAACATTAGCAGATTTTATCACAATTATTTCAGGATTAATTTTCTCTACAAAATTAGTGATATCAACATCATCAGGACTTGGATGTAGTTTAATTATTAATTTTTTATTTAATTTTGTAATTGTGTGACAAATTTTTTTGATAGCTTCCTCACGTTGTAAATGTGATTTTATAGTTAAATCATTTATAGTATCAAGTTGAAGTGGTGAAGTTGTCAATAGTATGTATGAATTATTGTGTATTGAGTTTTTTAATTGTAACAAAAAATCATCGTATGCAGGATTTCCAATTGGTACAATTTTTTCAGGAGATAAACCACAGTCTATACAGTATTTTTTTAAAACTTCACCCCAAACAAGAAATTTATCAGATAAGTTAGGTAAAACACGAGTTTTATTAAATTCATATGCTTCAAGAGTATCTTCATACAAACCATGTTGAATTAATGCAACTTTCACACCAAATTTTTTTGCCATATTTATTGCAATTTGTTCATGAAATCCATTCTCAGATGTAACTAAAATAGAAGAAAAATTATAAGTTTTGAATAATTTTTTTGTTAATTCAATTTCATAAACATAATCAGATAATTTTTGAGAAAACAAATTTTTAAAAAAGGGTTTCAAAATAGGCCAAAAAGAAATTTGATCAAACATAAAAAAATTTTTAAAAAAAGAATCCTGATTCCATAATTTTTCAATTTGAGAAATCATGAATGATGTATTTTTATTTATGGATAATTTCATACTATCTTCCATTAATGAATTGGATGAAGTTACTAAACAGCCTGATTTTTTTAATATAGAATAGGAAGAAAAATTCCACACAGAAGGAAATTTTCTATTGTGTAAAACAAGATTAATGTTACTTTTAGGAATATTTAAAAAAAAGTGTTTAAATCTGGTTGGACTAAATTCTAATAATAAAACAGTTTTTTTATTTTTATTAATTTTTGAATTAAAATTATAATTGAGAAAAAATTCTGAAAATAATTTTATTTTTTTATAATATTTATGAGGAAGTGAAATAGTAAAATGCTTTCCTCCTAATTGTAACCCATATTTCATGGGAGGGGTTGTTTTTATAATTATTTTTGGCTTGGAATAAATTTTTTTAACATTGTTAGTGTGAATAGAAATAAACGGGACAAGTTCTAAAGTTGAAAAATAATTTGCATGTGGGAATTTTTGAAATATTTTTACAATTTCTAAAAAATTTTTTAAGAGTGGAACCAATATAAGTTGAAATTCTCCAATAAATAAATTTCCGAGATTGATTTCTTCATGTAATATAAAATTCAAAATAGATTTATCATTACACCAATTAGTGAAATGATAAGAATTTTTTTGAATTTCTTCAATATTTTTTTCAGTAATAAAAGTATCAGAAATATGATGTTCAATATCATTTTCTAAAAGTAATTTATGGGATTCAAAATCAAATGTAATAATTATACTAGATTTATCCAAATTCAATTTTTTTAAAGTTATAAGTTCAGATGAAGAGTTAAATAAAATTATATTTTGAGGAATTTTAGTATCGTTCAATATCAAGGTATATTTTCACGGTAAATTTAAAACTATGATAATTTATTCATAAATATTCAAAAAATATTTTAATTAAATTACATGAAAATATCATCAATTTTATTTGTTGAAATACCAAGTACAATACTTATATTCAGTAGTCCAGAATTCATTAAACTTCAATTCAAAGTTTTTTTCACAAGTTTAGTTTCATCAAAAATAAATGAATTAATTTTGTATGAATGATTTAGTTCTTAGTCTGTATGTAATTGAATATTCAATGTTTAGATCAATTATATGCAATTTACCTGGTGGAAAAGAATCCACCACATTTTAAAAAGAAGATAAATAACTGAAAATAATGCAAATAAAATTGAAAGAGAGAATTAAATGAAGAAAATAAAACTATTTGATCCTGTAACTGGAAAAAATGAAGAAAATGCGATAAAAAAGATTCTCCATAATCATAATTGGGCATCAGGTGCAGGTAGTGGAAGTGTTTACCAATTTGAAAAAAAATTTTCAGATTTTTTAGGAAGTAAAAATTGTGTTTCAGTTAACAGTGGTACTGCAGCACTTCATTTGGGATTATCACTTTTCGATATAAAAGATAAAGAAGTGATTTTACCCTCACTATCTTTTGTAACTACTGCACATGCAATTATTTACAATGGTGGTATTCCTGTGTTTGTAGATATAGATCCTAAAACATTATGTATAGATCCTAAAGAAATTGAAAAAGCTGTTACAAAAAATACTAGAGTGATTTTGCCAGTTCATCTTGGGGGAATGCCATGTGATTTACAAGAAATTTCTAAAATAAGTAAAAAATTTGGACTTTCAATAGTAGAAGATGCAGCTCATGCTGCAGGAGCAAAATATAACGGGAAAAAAATTGGTAATCATGGAAATTGTGTCTGTTTTAGCTTTCACCCTGTGAAAAATCTAGCAATGCCATCAGGAGGTGCAATAACAATTAATTCAAAAAGTGGTAAACAGTTTTCTGAAATTCTTAAATCAAAAAGGTGGGTAGGGATAACAGGTAGAAAAGGACCTATTTATGATGTATCTAGTTTAGGATGGAATTATTACATGAATGAATTTTCTGCTGCAATAGGAATAGAGCAATTAAAAAAATTAAACAAAACAAATTCACAAAGAAAAAAAATAGCAAAAAGATATTCAAAAGAATTAGAAATTGAAGAGAAAATGCCATTTGATAAAAACTGTTCATTTCATTTTTACTGGATTCAAGTAAAAAATAGGAAAAACTTTATGAAAAAAATGAGTGAAAATAATATAGAAACTGGAATTCACTATAATCCAATACATAAAATGAGTTTCTATAATTCAAAAATTGCATTACCAATCACAGAAACAGCTGGTAGTAGAATAGTTAGTTTACCTACTCATCCCAATCTTACAGATAATGACATAAATCGAATTATAAAAATGGCAAATAAATTTGCAAGATAGTTAAATTATTCGTATTCATTTATTCCATCGCCTTTAATTACATCTAGTTTTGATTTTTTTCCATTTATATCAAAAAGAAAACGTGCATCCAATCCCCTAATTCTATCACCAGGTCGCAAAACATCAAAATTCATTCCTAATTCTAAAATATCACCCTTTGAAATATCTGTAATTGCTTGAAGTGAGCGTTTTGCAAATTTTCTAGTTTTCAGTTCTTCTTCTAAGATTTCTTTCTTACCTGTTCCATATGCCAATTCAGTATTTCTTATAGAATTAATCATTAGTTTTAATTCATCAGGAGTTAAAGCAAACGAATGATCAGGACCAGGTAAATTTTTGTCAATCGTAAAATGTTTTTCAATTACGGTAGCTCCTAACCCTATTGAAACTAATGGTGCAATAATTGGATCAACACTATGATCAGAAAATCCAATTGGTAAATTATATTTAGATTTCATTTTTGGAATCACAGATAAATTTAGTGATTCTATTGAACAAGGATATTTTGATGTACATTGTAATAAAATAATTTCATTACATCCATTTTCTTTTAAAAAATTTACACAGAAATCTATTTCAGCATAATTACTTGAACCAGTTGAAACTATAATTGGTTTTTTTGTACTTGCTAAAAATTCTAATAATTTAATATGATTAATTTCAAAAGATGCTACTTTATGAATTTCAGTAAATGGATCTATCGCTTTTGCATCCTCTACAGAAAACGGAGAAGACATAAACAAAATATTTTCTTCTTTGCAAAATTCAACTAATTTTGGAATCATTTCATAAGGCATTGCATGTTTGTCAAAAATTGTATCTATATTTTCAGAATATGATAAAGTTTCAGAACCTCCAGGATTTGAAACATAAGTAGTTTCAGGCCTATATATTTGGAATTTTATTGCATCAGCTCCAGATTTTGAAGCAATTTTTATCAGATTTTTAGCTTGATTCAAATCTTGTTCAAATGTTCCACATTTCCAATTTGAACCAGCTTCTGCTATAACAAAAATATGGGAAGGATCGTTAAAATTCATAATGAGTAAATTTTTTTTTCAAGTAATAAAGATTTCAAGTAGTTTCTGAAAAAATATAGGGCAGATTATTTATTGAACATGTTCTAAAAAATCCAAAAGTTACTTTCTATTTTTTACCAAAGTTTTTTTGTATAGATCATCAGAAAATAATTTCATGAGCAATGTTATTTTCTAGTAAAAAACTATGAGAGTCAATCAAATGCAATTATTATTGGATTATGTTTGTCATAATTTGATTAATTTCTTCTAATTTTGATGTAAAATCACAAAAAATAACATAGTTTGAGTTTTTATCCACAGTTTTTGTAATTAAAACAATACTAAATATTTCTTGTATTATTATGAAAATAAAAACATTATTTTTTGTTTCATATAATAAATGAGGAAACTTATTGTAGGACGCCTAAAAAAGACCTAATAATGTTTGAGGGTAAAAAAATCTTAATTACTGGCGGTACGGGTTCTTTAGGCACAGCATTAACAAAAAGATTACTTCAAACAAATGTTGAGACTATCAGAATTTTCAGTAGAGGTGAATGGAAACAAGTTAAGATGCAATCAGAGATTACTGATAGTAGATTAAGATTTTTCATAGGAGATGTACGTGACAAGGATAGATTATCTCGTGCTCTAAAAGATGTGAATATTGTTATTCATGCAGCAGCATTAAAACAAATGCCTATTGCAGAATACAATCCATTTGAGGCTGTAAAAACAAATGTTTTGGGTACTGAAAATCTGATAGAATCATGTCTGGATAATAATATAGAATTGGTGTTAGCCATAGGTACCGATAAAGCAGTTTCTCCAGTAAATACCTATGGTGCAACGAAATTTCTTATGGAAAGATTATTTGTATCAGCTAATTTCTTCAAAGGAAAACAAAAAATAAAATTTTTGTGTGTTAGATATGGAAATGTTTTAGGAAGTAGAGGTTCAATTGTACCAGTTTTTGTAAATCAAATTAAATCTGGGAAAAAAGTGACAGTAACTGATCCAAAAATGACAAGATTCAATATCACCATGGATGAGGCATTAAATTTAA
>Ga0233434_1003915_pt1 | contig 11730 bp, 12 predicted proteins | sample SI_122_August201_4_FD_182738 | JGI IMG/M metagenome (GOLD analysis project Ga0233434, IMG submission 182738) | Seawater microbial communities from Saanich Inlet, British Columbia, Canada - SI_122_August2016_120_MG | ecosystem: Environmental > Aquatic > Marine > Inlet | place: Canada: British... | reverse complement strand
TCATAAAAAAGTTAGTGGAGGTAATTATATAATTTCAAAGTTTTATTAAGAAATATCAATTATTCATTATATTGCAGTGTAGTATTTCAGAATGTAAAGAAAAAGCTATCCAAACTGTAAAAATCAGTTTTAAAGAAACCAGGAATTTATGTAAAAATCATTACAAGTTATTTAAAAATAAAGATAAAACACACATTCCAACCTTTTCTAAAGCATCAAAATTTTGACAAAAATTAAGAAATTTTTAATCCCAAAATAATTAAAAGGTTTAATTTCTATTAGATTAAACCTAAAACATGGCTGTCAAAAAAAAATCTAAAATTAAAAAAAAAGTAATAAAAAAAGCAAGTTCTAAGCCAAAAAAAGTAAGTAAAGCATCTACAAAAAATCCAGAATTTGAAAAAGCATGGAAAAATTATAATTCCGCACTAAGTGGTTGGAAAGAATCTTTAGCACAATGGCAAAATGCTACAAATGAAACGTTGATGACGTATCATGATGCATGTCAAAAAGCAATAGGATCAGATACTGAATTATTGAAAAAAGTTAGTTCAAGTTGGGAAGAGACTTGGGAAGAGATTGGTCCAGAATACGTCAAACAACAAACAAAAATGATTGAGAGTATTTTCAAAGAAACCAATATTGAATCAATTAAAAAATTCAATGATCAATGGGAAAAATTTCTTACAGCATCAAGTAATGATTCAATTACAGCATATCAAGAAGCCATCAAAAAATTTAATCAAGCATGGCAATAAGGATAAATGTAATTTTATTTAATAAAATTACAATATTCTAAATTTTTGTAATTTAAAAATTATAATTCTAATTTAAGGCATAAAGGAATTTAATTATAACTAATTTTTCATAATAGTATGACTAAAGCAATTGTTTTAGGAGGTTCACGTGGAATTGGTAAAGCAATCTCAGACTCATTAAAATCAATAGAAATAGATGTTTTTGCTGCATCCAAAAGTGATATTGACACATCAAATTTAGATAGTGTAAAAAAATTTTTAGAAAAACATAATGAAACAGATATTTTAATTCTAAATACAGGTGGACCTGAACCAAAATTATTTTCAACTATTATTGAAGAGGATTGGAACAAATATCATAATCAATTATTTGTAGGATTTTGTACCATATTACAAAATATCAAAGTAAATCATAATGGTTACATTTTTTTGATTAGCTCAAATATGATAAAAGAACCAAATTCAAAATTAATAATATCATCAGCATATCGTGCTGCATTTTCTGAAGTATTCAAGGTATTAAGCAAAGAATATGCTCAAAGAAACATTAGTTGTATCAATATTGCACCAGGTCCTATCAACACAGATAGAACTAAAGAGTTAATTGAAAATGTAAAAGAATTTGAAAAAACATTACCTATGAAAAGATTAGGGGAACCTGATGAAATTGGAAATTTTGTTAAAGGCATAATTGAAAATAATGTGAAATACCTAACAGGTGTTACAATAAATTTTGATGGTGCAAATTCTAACTATATTTTTTAAATTATAAATCAACTAATATAATTTTTTTATCTTTACTTTCCAGATAATTTTTCATCATATCATTTTTTAAATTATTTTTATATTTGGATAAAGCAATTTCATCAAAATCCTTTGTTTTATAATAACGATCTTTAACATCCCATTGTTTTACACGATTTAATTTTTTTCCTTCGTCAAGTAATTTTATGATTTTAATCAAAGATTCAACACTAGATTTAATAATTTTACAACCCAAAGTATGGACATTGTCATTCAATTCAATTTTAGGTCTGACATGACAAATAATATCACCAGTATCAATTCCAGCATCTAAATGTAAAATTGTAGAACCAAGATATTCTAATTCATTATTCACAAATGGCCAAAAATTTGTTCCGCTTCCACGATAATAAGGAGATATTCCTAAATGAAGATTAATTATATGACCAGTAGGTAAGAGAGAGATAAGAGGTTCTTTAATTATTGAGGATCCAAAAATAATCAAAATATCAGGTTTAAAATTTTTAATTACTTTATAAACATAGGGAGAATTTACTTCTTTGTAGAGTATAGGTAAAGTTTTAGGAATAAAATAATTATCATTTGGGAAAAAAGATTTTTCAGTATTATCTCTTAATAAAAAATGATTTTCAATTTTAGTATAATTTTTAGAATCATCAAAAGATGAAGTTTGAGGTTTACATTCAGAAATAATTAATGCATCATCACAATATGATGATAAGGTATTTGCCAAAAATTTATGACGGAGAGAATTACTAGTTAATACTACAATTTTCATTTTATTTTCCATTAATCATAGTAATCATTTTTTTATAAAGTAAATCCGAAGTATCAGAACTAGTAGGCATATATCTTCCTAATTCATAAGGAGAGGTGGATTTTTTATTTAAAATTTCTTCTACTGTAAATGCAAGTTTATAGGAATCTGTTTTAATAATCAATTCTTTTGAAGAAAGACAATCAATAGTTTTACCAAAAGGATAACTCATGAAATCACTTTTGATTTTAAAAGTATTTTCTATATAATTTTTAGGTTGAATTATTTCAAAGTTTAATTTATCATCTGCAAGATTTGAAGTACCAATAGAAATATGAGAATGAGTATGAGTACCAATAGAATGTCCCATTTCAATCATTTCAGAGATTTGATTTTTTGTTAAATGCATAATTTCCATTGCATTAGGAAATTTATCATGAAACATATTTTCATATATTTCAAGTAAAATTAGTCGAGATAATTTTTCATTTAATTCATATTTAAAAAAATATTTAATTTTTTGTATGACTTCATCATAATTACCTTTAATATAAGAAAATTTTTTCATATGTTTGTTAAAATTATTAAGATTTTTTTCTAATGATGATTTTAAAAAAATTAAAAAACTAGATAGTCCAAATTTTGCAATACAATAATGAAGGATTATAGGATTTGCAGGTAATTCATCCTTTAGTATACATGTAGGAATAAAAAAAATGGCCTTAATTCCATGTTTAGCTAAAATCTTAGCAGCAGTATAATGATCAGAAAGACCATCATCAAATGTTAAAAGTAAACCTATTTCATTTTCTTTAAAATTATAATCACCATTTGAAAAAGATAATGCATCAGACGGAGTAATTAATTTAAAATAATTAGAAAACATTTCAATATGTTTTTCAAATTCATCAACAGATGTTCCTAGAATTCTAGGAAAATATTGTTCAGCAGAGTTATCTCGAATATAATGATAGCATAAACTCAAATATCCATTTGGAGTATTAGGTGAGAAAGTCAATAGACATCTTAATTATTATTTTTTAAATTCTACATTTGGTGCATCAGGTTGACCAGCAATTACAATTAATCCACCATCACGAAGTTGTTGAAGTAATTGCATTACTTCTTTTTCAACTTGGTTACGTTTTAATCCTGTTTGTTGTGCAAATACTTCTACCAAATCTGTAACTTTACGTTGACCATTGCATGATTTCCAAAAGTCAACAATTGCTTGATTGACCATAAACCCTTGCTCATGTTCGTTAGCTAATACCATAGAACCATCTTCTTGTTGTACTAGTTTGCCAACACCTTGAGGTAATGCAGTTTCATAATTAATTGGTGCAGGAGTGTTCAATCCAGAAGCACCCATTTCTTTAATTTTGAGTTTTCCTTCTTCAGTCATTTTATCCATGGACCAAGCAGGTTCCCATACGATTTCAATATTCACATTATTTACTCCTGGAACTTTTTTAGCAAATCTTGTTGCATCTGCAACCAAAGTCTCATGTAAAGGACATCCTTGTGTAGTCATTGTCATTTTGATGTTTACGTCATTGTTTTCAGTAACATCAATTCTATAGATTAATCCCATTTCTACAATATTAAGAGGAACTTCAGGATCCATACATTGCTTTAATGATTCCTCAATTGCTTGTGTAGAAACAGTACTCATATTTTATACGACAGTTTGAAAAACAATAAAAACTTTCTAATTATTAGCTTCAATTAATAAAAATTTATGGTATAAATCAATCAATCCCTATTAAATGAACTAATCAAAGTGACAATTATAGATATTCAAGCATGAATTTAAATAATATTCATATCGATTTGAATTAAATTGAAAACTAATTTTAAAAAAGAGGAAGATACAATTTCAAAAATTAATGAAAAAGAGACTACAGATTCCGAAGGGGAAAATTTAACTCAAGAAGAATTTGAAGAGTATATTGCTAAATCAGGAGCTAAAGGATCATTTATGGTATATAGATCCAACAACAAAGATGATGAATTAGGTTTAGATGAAATATAAAATAAATTATAATTAATGTAAAAATGTCTTCAAATTCATCTTCCAAGGAACTACAAAGTAGTATGGAAGACATAATTAAGAAAAAACAATATGAAAATTTTGATGGTTGGGTAGCAAATTTTGCATCAAATTTACCCAATATTTGGAATGAAAATTCAGCTAAAAAATTAAATCTAAAAATTCAAAATTTTGAAAAAGAAAAAAATTCTGCAATTGTTATTGGAAGAGGTCCATCAATAAATAAATTTGAACATTTAAAGTTACTAGCAGAAAGTAATTATCAAGGTAGCATAGTTTGTAGTGATGGAATATTATCAAATGCATTAAAGGCAGGAGTAACTCCAGATAAATTTCCAAAATTCTTTGTGGTTACTATTGATCCTTATCCATTTGTTAAGAAACATTACGAACATGAAATAATTAAGTCATATGGTTCTAAGATTAAAGGAATTTTTACAGTAATTACAAATCCAGAAGTAGTTGAAAAAGCAAGAGATGCAGAAATTCAAATACACTGGCTTCATTCCCTTTTTGATTACAATGAAGGAAAGAAATCATTTAATAATTTATCAGCATTAATGATTAGAGCAAAAAATATTGAACATAAATTGCCAGCAATCCAAACAGGAGGAAATGCAGGTACTGCGGCATGGTTTATTTCTTGGCAAATTTTAAAATGTTCTACGGTTGCATTAATTGGAATTAATCATGGTCACGAGGAAGATGATCCTTTAGAGACAATCATATATCACAACAACAAAGAGGAACTTTCAGAAGGAGTAGACAGAGACAGCATAACATTTCAAAAATTATATAAAAAAGTCTATAATCCAGATTTTAACTGTATTTGTATTTTAGATCCTCTTTACCAATTTTATAGTGAAGCATTAAAGGAATTTATTTCACGCTCTCCAGATTGGTTAACTACAATTAATGCAACCGAGGGGGGATCAATTTTTGGTGAGCGTATTAAATCTATGAAATTTAGAAATTTTCTAGAAAAATACAAAATTTGAGAAAATACATTGAAAATATTAAAACTGGTTTAAATATCTCAATTAAAGTATACAAGATATTGAAAGTCTTATTCATAGTTCCAGAAATTCGTCTGGATAGTTCACCAAATCATTTTCCATTTTGGGCAGGAATACTTGCTGCAATTGTTGAACAAAAAGGAGGGCAAGTAGGCATTCTTGATCTAAATGCACTTAGAGTAAAATATGGTGGAACCCAAGTTCCATCACACATTATTTCAAAAGAAATATCATCTGAAAAGTGGGATATTATTGGAATTGGAGGATTAACAACAACTTATGCTAGAATCAAGCAGCTTGCACCGTTAGTAAGAAAACATGCCCCAGATTCATTATTTGTTGGAGGTGGAGGTTGGAGTTCATATAATCCAACAGAAATTCTTGAACTCATTCCTGCACTAGATCTAATTGTTATTGGAGAGGGAGAAGAAACATTTACAGAACTTTATGATAAAGTTAAAAATAATTCTAAAGATTTTGAAGGTGTAAATGGATTATGTATTAGAGATGTAACTTTAGGGTACAAATTTACAGCTCCCCGCGCATTAATTGCAGATCTAAATACAATTCCCTATCCAGCATATGATTTAATGGAGAGTGAAATTTATTTCAAATTTTCATCAATACCATTATCTGCAGATAGTTTTAATTCAAAAAGACGAATTTCAACAGTTTGGGAAAGAGGTTGTCCCAGAGGATGTACATTTTGTTCCCATAATGGAATGTCTAGAATTGATTTACAAAATATTTATGGAGAAGGAGATAGAAAAGCAGGAGAAAAACTAGTAAGAATTTCAGACAAAGAAAATGATACTTTTCAATTACCAGCTAGGTGGCCTACACCAGAATATGCTGTCAATAATGTAAAACTCTTAATAGAAAAATTTGACATAGATTTTGTTTCAATTGTTGATGAAAATATGACTAGTAATCTAAAATGGACAAAAGAATTTTGCAATTTGTATACAAAAGAAGGATTAGATAAAACTGTAAAATGGGGAACATTAGGTGATGCACCAAGTGTTGCAACAAAACCAGAAATAATTGAAATAATGAGAGATTCAGGATGTTCATATATTTCATTTGGATTTGAATCAGCATCAGATAAAGTACTCAATGAAGATATACAAAAAGGACAACTACGTACACATTTACAAAAAACTGTAGATACACTAAAAGCTGCAAAGATGACACCAATTACAACTTTTATGATTGGAAATATGCATGAAAATATTAATGATTTAATGGAAACTGTGGATTTTTGGATTCAGAATGGTGCAGAAATTGATCCATTCATTTGTACGCCATATGTAGGAAGTCCAATTTTTTATGATAATAAAGATTATTTGTTACAACAATACGATACTAAACTGAAATTAATATCCGAAGGAAAAGGAAAAGTAGATGAAAAAACATTACATAAATGGAAATTATCAGCATTAGATAAATTCATGACCGAGTGTGGGGATGCAACAAAATATACAGCAACAGTAAGTCAATATTTTACAATTCCAGAATTATTTGCAATGAAAGAATTCATGTACAAACATGATACAACAAGATTATTACAAATGGCACATCAAAAATATGATGAGACAGGGTTAGAACAATGGAACCATGATGAAAAATGGAATAACTATTGTGAAGTCTGTGAATCTAAAAAAGAATTATCCCTAAAAATAACAACATAAGTGAGAATTCATTAATAATTACACAGAATTAAATAATTTTTTGATTGATTCTGTAAAAGGAGCTGTAGCAATACCTTTTTCAGTAATAATTCCTGAAATCAATTCAGGTGGCGTCATATCAAATGCAGGATTTATGACATTAATATCATCAGGTGCGGTCTTTTTATCACCAATACCAGTTACTTCACTTCCTTTTCGCATCTCAATAATTACATCTTCGGCTTTAGTTTCCATATCAATTGTAGATAATGGTGCTGCAACATAAAATGGAATTCCATGTTGTTTTGCCATTGTTGCCACCTGATATGTTCCAATTTTATTAAAAACATGACCAGTCTTTACAATTCTATCAGCGCCTACTACAACTTTGTTTACCAATCCATTTGCCATTGAATATCCTACTGCAGTATCAGGAACTAGGCTAACATCAAATCCATCATGTTTTAACTCAAAAGCTGTTAGTCTGGAACCTTGTTGAATTGGTCTTGTTTCAGTAGCAATTACTTTGACATTTTTCCCACTTTCTCTTGTTGCACGAATAACACCTAATGCAGTTCCATATGCAACAGTTGCAAGTGCACCTGCATTACAGTGAGTCATTATTGTGTCATTATCATCAAAAAGAGGAGCACCGTTTTTTCCCATAGTTTTGTTAATCTCAATATCATCATCAGCCATTTTCTTAGCAGTAGAAATTACTAATTCTCTAATTTGTTCTACAGTCTCCCCAGTTTTTGCTATGTTCATTATTTTTTCTAATCCCCAACCTAAGTTAACAGCAGTTGGTCTTGTTGAAAATAGAATTTTTCTTGCATCTTCTAAATCAGATAATAATTCAACTTTTGTTGTTGATTTACTTTGTAAAACAGCCAATCCCAATCCAAATGCACCAGATACACCAATTGCAGGGGCACCTCTAACTATCAGAGTTTTGATGGCATTAGCAACTTGGTTAAAATCATCATATTCTACAAACACTAATTCAGTAGGCAATTTGGTCTGTTCAATCATTATAACTTTATTATTTTTCCATTCAACTGTTCGTAACTCTGAAACATTTTCCATAAAGTACAGAAAATTAGGCATTTTAAAAATCAATAGGGAGATTATTGTGTAGATAGATATTTTATTATGAACATAAAATTGAAAATATTGAATATTTCTACAATAGAAAAAATTGATTCACAAAAAATATTTAAAATTTATGATAATTGGCCTAAAATAGCTGAAGAATCATTTAATTCAAATACAAAAAATGAAGATTTTAACAACATAAATCACATAGTTTTTGTTGGTATGGGAGGTTCTGGGACAGTTGGAGATATCTTTGAATCAATTCTTTCAAAAAAAAAAATTCACGTAAATGTAGTTAAAGGATATTTGTTACCAAAAACAGTGGATCGTAATACATTAGTGGTGGCAGTTAGCGTTTCAGGAAACACTGCAGAAACACTATCAATTTTAAAATCAGCAAAAAAATTAGAAAGTAAAATTATTGCATTTTGTTCAGGTGGAAAAATGAAAGAGTATTGTGACGAGAATAATATCAAATACAGAATTGTTCCAAAATTTCATTCTCCAAGAGCAACTTTGCCATCATATTTGTACACAATATTGAAAGTTTTACATAAAACACTAAAAATAAAAGAAGATGACATACATGAGTCAATTAAAGAAATTAAAAAATTGAGTAATAAAATAAATAGTTCAAATTTAAAAAATAAAAATACTTCATTAAATTTAGCAAACTGGATTAAAACAATTCCAGTAATTTATTATCCATTAGGATTACAATCTGTTGCTGTTAGATTTAAAAATTCACTTCAAGAAAATTCTAAAATGCATGTATTAACTGAAAATGTAATAGAATCTAGTCATAATGGCATAGTATCATGGGAAAAAAAATCGGATGTCATACCTATTTTAATTAGAGGTTATGACGATCAAGAAACAACAAAACAGCGATGGATAATTTTAAAAAAATATTTAGAATATAAAAAAATTGAATATCGAGAAATTGTTAGTGAAAAAGGCAACATACTTACAAAAATTATATGTATGATTTATTTGCTAGATTATTCCAGCATATATCTTGCAATAAATCGAAAAGTTGATCCTACACCTGTTAAAGCAATAGATTTTGTAAAAAATAAACTAAAATAAAAATAATACAGATAAACAATTAAACAACAAACATCAGATAAAAATAATTTAATATGAAAATTTTAGTTACAGGAGGTGCAGGATTTATTGGAAAGCATCTTGTCAAGTATTTGTTAGATAAAGACAATACAATTACAATTTTTGACAATTTCTCAAATTCTGAAGAAAAATCTCTTGATCATTTTATCAAAAATGGTGTGAAAGTAGTTAATGGAGATATTAGAAATTTTGAAGAGATTTTGAAAGAAACAGAAGAACAAGAGATTTTGATTCATTTAGCAGCAAAAATTTCAGTAAGTCAATCAATTCTCAATCCTTCTGAAACATTTGAAGTTAATGTTGACGGTACAAAAAATGTTCTTGAAGCATGTAAAAAAAATAATGTGAAAAAAATAGTCATAGCATCATCTGCAGCAGTTTATGGTGAAGGTGATTCTAGAATGAAATTAAAAGAAAATACAAAAACTAGTCCAATTTCACCGTATGGAAAAAGTAAATTAAAAATGGAACAAGAAATTGAAAAAAATAATAAAATTGATTGTATTATTTTGAGATTTTTTAATATTTTTGGGATTGGACAAATACCAGAATATGCAGGGGTAATTACAAAATTTATTGAAATGATTTCATCAAATAAACCACTTGAAATATTTGGAGATGGGATGCAAACAAGAGATTTTGTGTCAATTAATGATGTAGTTGAATCCATTTATGATGCAATAAAAAATGGAAAAAATGGAACTTATAATATTGCTAGTGGAAAAACAATTACAATTAATGAACTTGCAGAATTTATGATGTCATTATCAGGAAAGAATTTAGAGATACGTCATATTTCTGAAAAACATGGAGATATACGATTTAGTGAAGCAGATATTTCTTTAGCAAAAAGCAAGATTGGATACGTACCAAAGTTAGGATTGAATGAAATAAAGACTCTGTTAGAATGAAATCAGTAATTCATTAAAAATAAGTATTTTATAAGTAAATAACAAAATTGAGAACAAGTATGATTGGATGTATAGTACAAGCAAGAATGGGATCATCAAGACTTCCAAACAAAGTAATGAAAAAAATTGAAAATGATTTTACAGTTTTAGACTATGTAATTGAACAATTAAAATCATCGAAAAATATTGAAAAAATTATCGTAGCTACAACCACTTTAGAAGAAGATAACATTATTTTTGATTATTTATTTTTACACAAGTATGAAGTGTTTAGAGGATCATCTGAGGATGTATTAGATAGATTTTATCAATGTGCAAAAAAATTTTCCATAGACACGATTGTTAGAATTACAGCAGATAATCCATTAATTGATCCAAAAATTATCGATATAGTAATAGATGAATATAAAAATGATAGATATGATTTGGTAACAAATACACTGAAAAGAACGTTTCCATATGGTACGGAAGTTGAAGTTTTTTCTTTTAAAAGTCTTGAAAAAGCATGGAAGAATGCAAAAAGACCTTCTGAAAGAGAACATGTTACACCGTTTATACGTGATCCACAAAACAAATTTATTTTAAATAACATAGAATACCAAGAAAATCTTTCTCATCTTAGATACACTGTAGATAGAATAAATGATCTTAAACTAGTAAAAGAAATTATAAAAAATATTTCTACAAGACCAATATTAATTCAAGATGTAATTAAATTATACAAACAAAAACCTGAAATGTTTGAAATAAATAAAAATGTCAAACACGATGGATATGAATTAAGTTTAAAAAAGGATAACCAATATTTTAAATCTCAGGAACCCAACGGAACAATAAATGAAAAAAATTAAGTTATTCGATCCATTTACTAATGAATCTGAAAAAAATGCAATAAAACGAATTTTAGATAGTCATTTTTGGGCATCAGGAGGAGGAGGAGGAGGAGTACAAAGATTTGAAGAAAAATTTACAAAATATACCAGTTCAAAAAGTTGTGTTGCAGTAAATAGTGGTACTGCAGCACTTAATCTTGCATTATCAATGTGTAATATAAAAAATAAAGAAGTAATTATTCCATCGTTGTCTTTTGTGTCAACTGCTAATGCTGTAATTGAAAATGGAGGAATTCCAAAATTTGTGGATATTGATAAAAATACATTATGTATGGATCCTGAAAAGATTTTGAAAGCAATTTCAAAAAAAACTAAGGTGGTTCTACCTGTACATTTTGGAGGATTGACATCAAATTTGGGAGAGATTTCAAAATTATGTAAAGAAAATAAGATTTCTCTTGTAGAAGATGCAGCGCATGCTGCGGGTTCATTACATCAAAACAAAAAAATTGGCAGTCATGGAGAATTGGTATGTTTTAGTTTTCATCCTGTCAAAAATCTAGCAATGCCAACAGGAGGTTTAGTATCAATTAATACAAATAATCATAAAAAAATTACAAAAATTCTAAAAGAAAAAAGATGGTGTGGGATTAGTAATAGAAAAGGAGATGATTATGATGTAAAAAATATTGGATGGAATTATTATATGAATGAGTTTTCAGCTGCTATTGGAATAGAACAATT
>Ga0233434_1003912_pt1 | contig 11734 bp, 5 predicted proteins | sample SI_122_August201_4_FD_182738 | JGI IMG/M metagenome (GOLD analysis project Ga0233434, IMG submission 182738) | Seawater microbial communities from Saanich Inlet, British Columbia, Canada - SI_122_August2016_120_MG | ecosystem: Environmental > Aquatic > Marine > Inlet | place: Canada: British... | reverse complement strand
CGCTCACCGCATCCACACACAGATCGTAGGCGAAATTTGGCGCCACGATGAGCTCCGCCTGGTAGTCGGCGGCCGCTTGTAGCCAACGCATCGGGCGTTTGAGAAAAGCCGTGGGTGCCATCAGTACACACAGGGAGCCACAGAACAACACCTGCAATAGGCAGCCAATGAGCCCCATGTCATGGAACACCGGCAACCAGCTGACAATGATGGAGGACTCCGTCATCCCCAGAGTCTGCTGAATGGAGCGCTCGTTGTGCATGATGTTGTCGTGGGTCACCATGACACCCTTGGGCTCTGCTGTGGAACCGGAGGTGTATTGCAGGAAAGCCAGGTCATCTCCCAGAATGTTCGGCGCACGCCACACACCCAACATGACGTCAGCCTCTTCGGCTGACATGACATCCGTCGCAAGAACCTGCAGGTCGCTGGACTGCCCGTCAGTGATCCATGTCTCGATTCGGTCTCGTGTCGATTCGGTCGTCAGAATCAACGCCGCCCCGGCATCATGGACGATGGTTTCGATGCGGTCCATGTGCTGCTGATTGCGCGGTGGATAGGCGGGTACGGCGACGGCACCAGCGTAGAGACAACCGAAGAAGGCGCTGACGAAGTCCAGCCCCGATGGATACAACAGCAGCACACGGTCGCCCGGACTGCAGCGACTTTGTAACTGCACCGCAATCGTGCGTGCCCGTGCATCGAGCTGCGACAGGGTCAGCGAATCCGACTCGCGGCCGCTGTCGGCGAGAAAGCGATACTGTACCCGGTCCGGATCTGCCTGGGCCTTCTGCCGCAGAAGATCTACGAGATTTGCTGCCACAGGTGTTTCCGAACCACCCATCTAGGCATTCTCCGGGCGCGTAGCCGTGACATAGACGAAGTCATAGAGGTCAAGATCCGCGATGATCTGCTGGGTCCGAATGAGGTATTGAAATTGCTCCGATTCGGCGTCCGTGAGTCGATCAGCCATCATCTCCCCCAGCACATCCATCTTTGTTGTCAGATACTGGGCAAAGGGCTTGAACACCTGGGAGCCCACAGACTCTACCTGGACACGGAGATAGCCGACCTCAGCCAGATCTGCAGAGAAGTCATTGGCCAGATATTTCGGTTGCGGAATCTGCCAGAATTCTGAGTGAACCTGCTCGCACTCCATCTCCAGCTCCGTCACCGGCAAACGCGTCAGGCAGATCTCGCCCAACACCAGGCGGCCCCCCGGTCGCAGAACGCGGAACGCTTCCTCGTAAAAAGCCATCCGGGATGGAAACTGCTCCACCGTGTACAGAGCCAGCACGCGATCCAGATCCGTAGGAATCTGCTCGGGCAGGTCCGTGGCATCCGCAACGACGTACTCAATGGCATCGGCAAGGCCCGCCTGCTCGGCATTGGCTTGGGCGGCGGCGATATGATCCAGTTGCAGATCGACACCGATCATCCTGCCCGGACGGCAGCGCGAGATACATACCGGTTCCAGCGCCCCGAGTCCGCACCCCACGTTCAGTACCGAGGATCCAGCCTGGATATCGGCATGATCCAGCAAGGCCTCCCAAGCTCGGCGAGGGGGCGGCGTGCGCTCCACCTCGTCCCAGAGACCGTAGTTCAGGTATCCGGGTTCGCCACCGGGCAGCAGCGTGCCCAGATCCCGCGTCATGTCGTAGAGATTCTGAAGTTGCTCCGGAGATGCCGTTGACATCAAAGACCTGCCGTGTTGGGATGATCGATTGGCTGTTGCCATCCCACCATTGCGAATCACATGCCCGTGATTCTTCCCTGCAGGTTGTTACCCGGATTGCTCATATGTGAGCACTTGTCCGTCAATGAGCACAATTGTGCTCATATTCGAGCACGCCCCCCCAGTGGAAATGACTCAGACCCGTCAGATCGCTAATCCGCCGTCCGCGTACCGGCGCCTGCACGTGTAGAAGCTAATTGAGTAGGTCGGGGAGTTTTAGATAAACCAGACAAGAGATATTGAGAACACTCAAAATGACTTCAGAAACAAATCCTTGAACCGTCGCCTTGGCGGGTCTCCCATCAAGAAACATGCTTGCCAGTCTACCCATAGCAAATCCCAGGTAGATGACGATGGCTACAGTGAATGAAGTAATTCTAAAAGCAGGAGAAAATATCCCAGCTAGTATTACTAAGCCGGAAAACAGGGTAAAACCACCTGCTCCTCTCATTTCACTGAATACATCCGACTTACCATGTATCTGCAGGCTTGGATCATTCGCATAGGATGTAAGACATAGCGAACTGATAGGCTTGATCAATCTCATGGTACCGGCAAAACACAGCAGTGCGCCTGATAGAGCCAGTGTGACAATCTGATAGATTTCCATTCCTTTTCCTTTCGTCTCCGAATTACCCATTGCTTGGATGACCAAAGTAGTGGGTCCTGGTTGGGCATATAGACATCCCTACAGAACCGCCATGAGTTCGCCTGTGCAAATGTGGCCGTCCGCACGTCCTGCATGTAACTGTCGTTCGGTCCCTCGGTATGCCAGAGGCGTCATCCGTGCCGCCCATGCCTCCCACCTGCCACACGTGGACCCAGAGCCCATGGGGCTCGACAACCCGGAGCCACCCTGCCTGCAACGATCCATTGTCCACCGAAGGCACGTAGACGCCGGAGGCATTCGAGGGACCGAACGAACCCTTGCCATCAGGAAGTGATAGACCGGTCGGGATCCTGGGATGAGCAGCATGGTTGCCACACCCTGCGGGTGCTCCTATGATGCTGGCCATGCGCACGATCAGAAACGTAGCGATCCTCGTGGTGGCGAGTATGCTTCTGACGGCTTCGCCATCTCCGGCGACCGCTACGCCGTCCGCGCCGGAACAACGCGTCGTCGTCACCTCGGGCGATCTGCCGCCGGTGAGCAACGTCGCCGCCAGCGCGCTGGCCCGTCGTGCCGTCCTGCGCGCCTTCCTCAAGCAGCATCCGAATTACGAGTTCAAGCCCTTCGTGATGCCCAAGATTCAGGGGCACGCGATGGACACGGGGCCCCTGATGGGGATCTCGTCAGGGAATCCGCCCCACGCGATCTACGTCAACTTCCGTCAGTCTTCCACCTACATCAATCACGGGTTTCTCGAACCCCTCGAGATGCTGCTCGCCCGCGTGCTCAGTGCCGACGAGCGCGTCCGGCAAGCGGCTGCGGGCGCCTTCCTCGCCGACCCATCGCAAGTGGAAATCGACGCGGCACGCGACTCGATCCTGGTCCGGGTACCGGAAGCGATCTGGCCAGTCATCTACCGTGAGGCAGAGACCGACAAGGAAGGCATCCCTCCGGGTGAACATATCTGGGCGATGCCGACGACGATCCTCGCCAAGGCGATGCTGTATCGGAAGGACCTGTTCCTGCAGGCCGGCCTCGACCCCAAGGTCCCGCCGACCAATTGGGACGAGTTGATGGAGTTCAGTCGCAGGATCAAGGCGCTGCCAGGCAAGTACGGTCTGCGCATTACGGGCGGACCGGTTCTCAGCTGGGGCGCCTATTCCCTTTTCGTCACCAACGGCGCCACCTTCATGGCGCGCGACGAGACCGGCCGCTGGCGCGCCTCCTTCAACACGCCCGAGATGGCCGAGGCGATCTACTACCTTCTGCGTCTCGTCAACGAGCCCTTCACCGTCGACGGCGAAACGTATCACGGTGTCGTCTTCATGGGCATGCCCGGCAACGACGCCAACCTGAAGTGGCAACGCGGTCAGATCGGCATCCAGTTCGCCGTCCTCGAGGACGAGATGCTGGCCTCGATCAATCCCGAGTTGGTGGGCATCGCGCCGGTTCCCTCCTCGCCTCGGGGCGCCGGAGGTGGCGAGTTGCAGGCCCGCATGCTGGGCGTCTTTCGCGGGACGACGCCGGCTCAGAAGCTGGCGATCATGCGCTACATCTGGTTCAATGCCAGCGAGCAGGCCCAGGCCATCCGCACGCGCGTGTTCGTCGAGAACGGCTACGGTCGATTCGTACGCCCGGACCTGCTTGAGCGCTTCGGCTATCACGACATCCTGCGGAAGGTCCCCGCGGGCTGGCAGGAGACGTATGCACTGGCCCTCGAGCACGCCCTGCCCGAGCCCTACGGCAAGAACACGCAGTTCATCTATACGAGGGTTTCTGAGCCCATCTACTGGGCGCTGCAGCAGCCACTGCTGGAGTTGCCGAAGGAAGACGCCTTGCGGCGGATTCTTGAAGAATTGAACGACTCCGCCGAACGCACCGACAGATTCATGCTGGGCGAACTGACCGATGAAGAGTGGTCCCAACGCCGCACCGTGGGCGCCAGTGTCCTGTTCTTCATCATTGTCGTCTTCGTCGGCTCCCTGACCTGGATTTGGCGGATCTTCACCGCCTTGGAGATCGAGCGTGGCGACCGTCGTAGCTGGTGGGACTACCGCACGGCCTATGTGCTGGTGTTGCCCGCTCTGGCCGTCGTCCTATTCTGGCAGTATGTGCCACTGCTGATGGGCGCGCCCTTGGCGCTGTTCGATTACGAGCTCGTCATCGGTTCTGCCTTCGTCGGCATCGACAACTTTGCCACCGTCCTCTACGACGACCGGTTCTGGGATTCTCTGGGTCGCACCTTCTACTGGGTATTGCTTACCGTCGGTCTGGGCTTCTGGCCACCGATCTTCGTCGCCATCTTGCTCGACGAAGTTCCCACGTCGACGCTGAAGTACTTCTTCCGCACGATCTTCTATCTACCCACCGTCGTGTCCGGCGTTATCATGGTCTTCCTGTGGCGCCAGCTCTACGAACCTTCAGAGTCGGGCTTCTTCAATCAGCTCCTGCTTCTGCTCAACCACCTGGGCCCAGGGACGGCGACACTGGTCAAGCTGATGGCCCTGGGAACCTGGTTCAGCCTGATCACCCTGATCCTGTCGATGGCCTATCAGCTGCGAGAGCTGACGATGCCCGTTCGCGCCGCCATTGCCGGTTTCGGTGCAGCGCTCCTGGTCGCCACCTTGTTGCCCGTCTTGTCCGCATGGCAAGGCCCCGGAGAACTGACCATCATCGCCCGTGGACTCAATCCCGATCACGTGAGCGGTTGGTCCGGACTGGGCACCTTCATCGCCACTCTGGTGGGTCCCTTCGCCATCGAGCCCCTGTCGTGGATCGATGATCCCGACCTGGCCATGCTCTGCGTCGTACTGCCCACCATCTGGGCCACGGCAGGTCCCGGTTGCATTATCTATCTGGCCGCGCTCAAGACGGTGCCTGAAGAGCTCGTCGAAGCGGCCACAATGGATGGTGCTGGCATCATGCAGCGGCTGGCTTACATCACCCTGCCACGCGTGAAGTTCCTCATTCTCATCCAGCTCGTGGGTGCCATTGTCGGCGCCTTCAAGGGCGGCACGAACTTCATCCTCGCCATGACGGGCGGTGGTCCGAACGGGGCGACACGCGTGCTCGGCCTCGACATCTTCGAGCGCACCTTCATGGATCTCCACTACGGTCTCGGCGCCGCCATGGCCTGGGTTCTCGGGGCGATGGTCATCGTGCTGACCGCCTACCAGCTCAAGCGCATGTCACAGGCTGAGTTCTCGACAGCAGACACGAAATGACCGGCGGACACCAGGTGCTCCCCTCCATGGGACCTTACTGTGGTCGAGTCTTCAACGATGCAGACACCCAGTGTCGCGGCATCGAAGGTGTACCGGTCAGCGACGGTCTCCACGTCGTGCGTACCGATGCCGACGGTTGTTTCGAGTTACCCGGCCACGACGACTCCCGGTTCATCAGCGTCCACCAGCCGTCCGATTTTGCTGCTTCCTGTCACTTCATCCGCACCGACATCGCCGTCGCCAGCTACGACTTCGCCATGCGGCCCAAACAGCGACGTGACCACTTCAGCTTCGTCCAGATTGCCGACACGGAGACCGCCGAAATGGGCGATTGGCTGGACGAACTGAAGGACTTTGTTCGTGACACACAGCCCGCCTTCATCTTTCACACGGGTGACTTGTGTTACACCCGAGGGATCGACTGGCACAGCCGCCACGTCACCAGCACGACCATGGGGACACCGGTCTACACCAGTCTCGGCAACCACGACCTGCTGGCGGGTGACTACGGCGAGCAGTTCTTCGAGACTCGCTTCGGCCCGGTGAACTACTCCTTTGAGGAAGGCAATGTGCTGTTCGTGGTGACACCCATGCGCCACGGTGACTTTGAGCCCTCCTACTCCCAGGCGCGGATCTTCACGTGGCTGCAGAACCTGTTGGCCTTGTTTCCGCAGAAGCAGCCAAAGATCGTCTTCAACCACGACCTGCTTACCAACGGCCCGAGCTTTGAATTCGGCGATGGGGACGAAGAATCAGGAAACGTCATCGAGCTGAATTCCTGCAACCTGAAAGCCTGGCTCTACGGCCACTGGCACAGCCACTTCCACAAGCGCCACAGCCCTGATGGCCCCATCTCTCTGGGCACGGCTGTGGTGGCGAAGGGCGGCATCGATCATTCACCCGCCGCCTTCCGCATTGTGAATGTCGATGCAGCAGGTGACGTACGCACGCAATTGCGCTACAGCTACGTTCATCGCCACATCACCGTCGTGGCCCCCACGCAAAACCACCAACCCCGCCGTGTCGACGGAACTTATACCGTCTCCATCAACGCCTATCACACACCTTCGCCAACGGTGGCGGCCCGTTGCCGTATCCATCCCGCCGACGCCGGCAACGACTGGCAGGGCAGCAGCGAATCGGGATGGTTCGACCTCACACGCCAATCTGCGTGGAACTGGTCTGCAACGTGGCTGCCACAAGACACGACGGACGCCACCACGTACACACTCACGACAGAGGCCCGGTTGGCCAACGGTCGCACCCTCACGGCGAAGGCCGAGTTCACGACGACGGCAGCAGATCCCAGGGTGCACACAGCAGATCAGGTGCACACAGCAGGTCCAGAGGTTGCCGCAGACTGGCCCAATCTCTTGGGCAACGCCGGCCACGACAGTTCCACTGCACCTCCCCTGCCACCACCGCTGCACCTGCACTGGGTGCACAACGTCGGCGCCAGCGTCTTCATGGCATCACCTGTCGTTGCCCAGGGTCGGGTCTTCACCGCCACAATCGACGACGGCAATGCGGAAGATTGCGCCATCATCGCCTGCGATGCGCTCACAGGCCAGCAGATCTGGCGTTACCCGACCCGTAATTCAGTGAAGAACACGATCGTCTGCGCCGCCGGCACCGTGATCGCCACTGACCAGCGCGGTTTCACCTATGCCGTCGATGCCGCCACGGGTGCCCTGCGGTGGGAGAAGGATCTGCACTACGATCGTTTGCCAGGATTTGTCTCGGGTTTGGTGACCGATGGCGAGTCGGTATTCACCGGCTTTGGTCACAGCTTGCAAGCCCTCGCCGTGGCAGACGGATCAACACGCTGGCGCAATGACGCCTGGGATGGCGGTGAGGGCAGCACACCGACCATGACGCTGGGGGCCGGCATACTGGTCGCGTCCTCCCACTGGCGCGGACTCTACGGTCACGACGCCGCCACCGGTGAACTACTCTGGCAGCACACCGAACACGGCTTACGATTCCGCGATGGTACGGTGACGTATCGTGACGATCAGTTCGCCCTCGCCGCGCAGAATTCGCTCTTCCTCCTCGATCCGCGTTCGGGCGAGATTGTGCAACAGCGGCAGGGAGACGACAGTTTCCACGCGGCCAGTGCACCACTGATCACCAGCGACATGTTCATCGTGGGTACTGCCGACAAGGGTGTCGCCGCCTTCTCACGGGACACCCTGGAGCCGCTCTGGGACCACCCCACCGGCAAAGCCCTGTCGTATACCGTACCCTATTCTAGTGCGGGTGCGGCGGCTGTTGAAACCTGCCCGGTGCTTTGTGGTGACACGATCTACATTGCCGCTTCAGATGGGATATTCCGTGGCATCGACGTCGGCACCGGTACTGAACGCTGGCAGATGGACCTCGGCGCGCCCGTCTTCACGACAGCGGCGATCTGGGACGAGTTGCTCTTCCTGGCAGATTTCGCAGGAAATCTCTACGCCTTCAGGCAAGGTGATGACCTCAGAGACTGACCTCGACCTCCAGTCGAGATTCGGTGTCTCCTGGTTGGGTCGGGGATTCCCAAATGCTGTCGGCAATTCGACACCTAATTCGGTATGATGTACCTAGACCCCCGTGGGTACGCCTGGAAGTGGATCACTTCGCCGTACGGGCTTTCCCGGCAACTCGGACACGCAGGCGACGATGGTTGAGAAATCAGATCAAGACTTCGAAGGTTCGACGACTGACGAGAACACCGCTCCAGGTGGAGACGTCGCTCAGATGTTGGCCGACGCCGATCCGCAGGAGCGCGCGATCGATGAACTGGCCGAGTTTCTGACCTCCCTCGATGTGACAACCGGCGTGCAGGCCGAACTCGAGAGCCTCGAGGCGTCTCTCGACACCGACGATACTGGTTCAGAGCCGGACACAGCCAGGCACAGCGGGCCTGGGCGCCGTCGACGCGGGGCTCGTCCGGAAGACTCCGATGCGGAGGTTGTCACAGAAGAGATCGAGCTCGATGTCGCCGATCATTGCCTGACAGCCACCATCGTACGCCTCGACAAACATGCTTCTCTGCGACGAGTCGCACGTGCTCTCAAGCGAGAGCACGTACGTCACGGCATCAAGGTTGAAGAGATCAAGCAGTCCGTCGCTCGCGCGCGAGCAGGCGACATTCTCACTGACGTGGTCGTTGCCGAGGGAGATCCTGCAGCACCCAGTTCAGACTCATTCTTCGATTGGGAGATTGAGACAGCCGGCAGGGCAGGAACGATCCTCGAGGACGGTTCGATTGACCTGCGTGATCGCCGTCTCATCACGGTCGTCAAGGAGGGTCAACTTCTCGGGCATCTGCGACCATCGCACGAGGGTACTACTGGGCGCGATGTTCATGGCAGAGTCATTACACCTCGACGGCCCGTAGCACTTGCGCTGGTCCCGGGGGCGAACATCCGCACCGAGAACCTGGATGACGACGTCATTGCCTGCTATGCGGAGGTCGAAGGCGGTGTGACCCACGAAGAGAGCACGCAGAAAGGACGTCATCGACTGAAAATCGGCATCTCGAAGATCTCCAGGATTGAGCAGGACGTCGACTACGTCACGGGACACATTGAATTTGACGGTGAAGTGGTCATTGCTGGATCCGTCAGCGCTTTGTTCGAAGTACACGCGACGGGGACCGTCAGCATTGAGGGAAATGTTGAGGCCGGTGCCGTTGTGGAAGCCGGCGGAAGCATCCTGGTAGGAGGCGGCGTCGTCGGTGAGGATACGAGATTGACCGCCGGCGACAATGTAATGGGCAAATTCTTGCAAGCCTGCAGTGTCCGCGCCGGTGGTGATATAGAGATTGGCGCCTACGTCTTCGAGGCTTCCCTTCGCTGCGGCGGACGACTCAAGGTGGGCGGCATGGGCGAAGGGAGTGGCAGGGCCCTTGTGGGGGGCCTCGTGTGGGCCGGCAAGGGGGTCGAAACGCCATCCCTCGGTTCGCCGTCCAACCCACGGATCCGATTGATCCTCGGAATCGATCCTTCGAGCGTGGACCAGTCCGAAGATCTACGAAAGCGGCTGCGCAAGGTAGATGCCCGGCGGCGCAAACTTCTGGAATTTTTGGGCCTGGAGCGTTTCAACGCCAGCGAAATCAAGGCAACACTTCAACAGGTTCAGGATAAGCAAGAGCGCGCCAAGAAGGTCAAGGTCGTGCACGAACTCACGAAGTTGGGTGAGACGATCAAGCTCGGCCGAGACCGGCTGACAGCGCTGACAAAGACACAGCAGGTTTCGGCACGTACGGCAGATCTGGTAGTGGAAGGCACGGTCTTCCCAGGAGCCGAGCTGCGAATCGGCGACCAGGCGCTGAAGGTCACCGAGGAGACGCGAGCCCGGCGCTATCGTCTTCTGGAAGAAGACGGTAGTCTCCTGCTGCATGACGGGGATGCCTGAGCGATGTCCGAAGAAACCCATGGGATCCCAGAGATTGACGACGGACTTGAGGACCTCGATGGCCTCAAGGAACTGCTCGCCGAAGAAGGGGTTGCGGGAGACGACGACTGGTCACCCGAAGATCTGTTGGAGGAAGCCGATGCTGACGAGGATGACAGCAGTCCTGTCGACCACTCATCGTCAAAACGAAGTAAGCGGCGTGGTGGACGGGATCGACACCGCGATGATGAGCAGGCCTTCAGGGATCTCGACTCACAACTGACGGCAGAGACCCTCGAGCTCAAAATCGACGAAGATCACCTGATCGTCACCGTCGGTCGTCTGGGCCAGGAGAACACGATCGAAGAAGTGCGTGATGAACTGAGGCGGCACAAGATCCTCGCCGAACTAGACGAGAAAACTGTCACGGTTGCCTTGCAACGGGCGGCCAGCGGGCGGCCTCAGTATGACGTCGTTGCGGCACGTGGAACACCAGCCATCGTGCACACCCATTCTCATTTGAGATTTCATCTGCCAGACGCGCTGACGGTCGACGATCCTCAGCCTCTGGCGGCTCTGCAACAAGCCGTCGGTGGCCCATCACTGGATGTTGTCGAAGCGTGGGAAGGTCCTGTGCATGTCGTGCATGCGGGAGATGTCATGGTAGATATCGCCGCCGCTGAATACGAGGAGGGGTGTGATGTCTACGGCCAACCGATCCTTCCCGAAGTCGATGAACTGCCACCTCTTCCCCACGGCGACTACACGAAGCTGACTGCCGACGGTCAGGCTGTGGTCGCGACTCACTACGGCTACGGTGGCGTCATTGGCAATGAACCCACCGTCGTGTCGCCCATCTTCGTATCCAGCGACTCCATGGAGGTACACTTCGTCGTCATCAAGGGCGAGGCGATGCCAGCGCCCACGCCTGAAGAGCTCAAGGCGGTGCTCGAAGTGCGCTGGGTCGAAAAGGGCATCGATGATGAGGCGATCCACCGGCTCTGCCAGGAACTCGATACGGGCAAGGCCCTACAGAAGCGCTCACACCTGGTGGCACAAGGAATCCCTCCCAGCCCCGGTGTAGACGGAGAAATCAAGTACGACACGGCCCCCTCGTCGCTGGTCCGATGGAAGGATCTGGATTCACTTCGCAAGGCAAGAGACCAGGACGAACTGGTTGTCGCTGTGGGCGAGATGCAGGGATCGGGGCGAGCGCTCATCGCGGTGCACGCCGGTGACGAACTGGCGACACGTAAACCAGCCATCGAGGGGCTGCCCGGTTCAGACATTCGGGGGGAGGAGCTGCCCGCCGAAGAAGGCGAGAACGTCGAACTGGATGCGGGACTGAACACCGAGGTTGATGCCGAAGGTGTCGTGTTGAAGGCGACTCAGTTTGGTCTGGTCGCCGTCTATGGTTCCGAACAACTGAGCGTTGTGCCGCCTGTCTGGATCGCCACGGACAAGCAATCCCTGTGCTTTCTCAACCTGCACCAGGGAGAACAACCCGTTCTGCCGACGGCGGCGGAACTGTCGGAATCGATTGAGACAGACGTCGATCTGTCAGCCTGGGATGGGATTCGGAGCCAACTTGAAGCCGGTGAGTTGACGGATCCCATCATTCCCATCATTCAGGGAACTGTCCCTGTACCCGGTGAAGACGGTCGATTCGAGTGGGCTATCAAAGTGGGAGGACGCGCTGGAAAAATCCTCGACGACGGCTCGATCGATTTGCGCGATCGTCGCCTCATCACCGTGGCCCAACCCGGGGATCTTCTGGGTAGCTCG
>Ga0233434_1003909_pt1 | contig 11750 bp, 9 predicted proteins | sample SI_122_August201_4_FD_182738 | JGI IMG/M metagenome (GOLD analysis project Ga0233434, IMG submission 182738) | Seawater microbial communities from Saanich Inlet, British Columbia, Canada - SI_122_August2016_120_MG | ecosystem: Environmental > Aquatic > Marine > Inlet | place: Canada: British... | reverse complement strand
ATATTTAAATTTAAGGCAATTATCAATGGGTCTTCATAATTATCAACCTTACCAGATTTAAATGCTGTAGTAGCAATTGTATACATACAATCATCAAACGACACACTGTTTAGTGAATAGTTCCAATTTCCTTTTCGTTCACCGACACATATTATAGGATTTGGTGATTTACCAACTCCATCATTAAAGACATCGAGCCATAAGAACCGTGCGCCATATTTTAATACTTTTTCTAATATTTTAGTGGAATTATAATCGAACCGCTGATTTATGGCAGTTAGTGGACGAAAACTACTCGCGACATAGAAATCACATAAACGTAAATCGAGATTATCACGTGTTGAATCCAATGACATATAGTTTTCATATAACTTAATGCGTTCTAAGGCCGAATTTACTCTATATTCCTTTGAAATAAAAAAACTAAAAAATATTACTACAAAGAATATAACCACAACTAAGATACCCTTTTTATATATTTCAATATTATTCTGTAGAATATCCCTTATATATTGTGTTTTTTGTTTAAGTTGATCCATTATTATATAAGAATAATATTAATTATTATTATTAATAATATTAATAATAATAATTATTAATTAAAAGGTAAAATACATTTATACTATAATATGGATAATTTTACATTTTTAATCAGCACCATCAATAATGATATAAAGGATATTTTTAATATGAATACCACCGAACGTGACCACGAAAAACTAATCAGCGTATCACGATGTATTAATACATGTTTTATAGCAACCGACACATTTTTCATAGATACCGACCTTAAAACTACCATATCAAAGAAATTATTGGTAATGTATAATCTTGCCATTAACCTTCCAGATATAATGGAATATGACGTATATATGACGACAATATATGATAAACTCAAAAAAAAATTCACTACTTTTGCTGAGAATTTTCATCACAAGGCATTATCCAAAGACATTAATATAGAATATCATCTTTGCATGATAAATTTCTATAATAATAACGATGTTAATACGCAAAAACTATATAATTATTATTATGATAATGAAGATTATTATAATTGTTTAAAATTAATAGACAAGCATAATTTTTGGGATAGAGTATTACTATATAATAATGTCTGCGATTTTAATATAATACAATTGCCTATGGTGATAGAGTATGCGAAACATAATAAATGCTCTCCATTATTGTTAAAATATATCGGTATGAATAATGAGATTGTCGATAAATGCACTATAAATTATTTAAGTGATATACCTAATATTGGACTGGATATAATTAAAACTCCCGTCCATAATAATCCTACTATTGGATTTATAATTGATAATCTATATACGTCAGTTATTAATTTTATACAGACGTCAACAGCAACTCTAACAAATGGAACCATCATAATATACGATTTATCATCAGTCAACATTAAATGTCGGTGTATAATGAAAGGTATTATCTATCACCGTATTAATGTGGACAACGAATCGTTAATGAAGGAGGCCGATATATTAATCAATATGTGTAATATCGATAATAAATATGTCTATACTATTCTTGCTAAACGTCCCGCTCCAATACAAGTAAATTATATTGGTTATTTAGGGACCACAAACCAAGACTATATTGATTATTATATAACGGATTCGCATTATATTGATAACTTCGATTATCATTTTAGTGAAAAGTTAATAATATTGCCAAATTCATTTATTCCATGTGATCATGAAGTAAATTACCCGGATAACCCGAATACTAAAATGAATTATGATAACATAATAGCGACTATCCAAAAAGAACCGAATGGCGATATGTATGAATTTGTTATTCGCTATTTCTATAAAATTATAAAATATAATATTGACATTATATTCAAGGGTATTTATAATAAGGAATTTTTAATTGAAAGACAGATTAAGTCAATCATTGAACGTTTTAATATTAGCGATGAAAATATGGCCTTATTTAAAACAAACTACAATAAAATCAAAAATCTAAAAAAACGTAATATTAAGGAATCTACATTATTTAGTATTTATAGTAATATTATTTTACCGAAATGTAAACAGAAAAATGTTATTCGTTTTTGTTGTCTAAGTGGATTACGAAAATTATCGCGAAAAGATTTAATTATCTATCAAATTATCTTAGATAAAATACCAAAGAGTGTTTTATATATAATGGAAACGGTTCCCGTTGAAAATCGGGAGAATATATTGAAATATTTCGATTCTACAATGAAAGACCGTATTTATTTTATGCCATATATAGCACAACATCTTAATATGACACGATTATTATATTTTGATTGTGTGCTCGATACATTAAATTATAATTTAAAAACGATGGTTTTTGATGTATTATGGTGTGGTTTGCCGATTATTACGGTCGAGGGTATCACACCTGAAACACGTATTACAGCATCTATCCTAAAAAATGTGGGAGTTAGTGAATTAGTATGTAGTAATACCAATGAATATATAATGATGGCCCAACATCTTGCCGACAAAACTAATTATCAGAAGCTAAAACACCAAATAGAAAAATTACAGTCGCATTCCATATTTAAGATCAACACATTTGTCGATAAATTTAATAAAATATATGGGAAATTAGTCCATAATTATAATAATACTCGCGCAGACAATATCATTATTTAAGGTAATTACTATTATTATTTATAGAAATAATATATAATATATAATATATAATATATAATATATAATATAACCAATGATGAAATATAGTGAACCCTTGCTTGCGGAAAACCCTAATCGTTATGTTTTATTCCCTATAAAATGGCATAGTATATGGTCTATGTATAAAAAAGCCTTGGCTTCTATATGGACTGTTGAAGAAATCGATTTATCGAAGGACCATAATGATTGGGAAAAATTAAATGAAAATGAACAGTTTTTTATTAAAAATATATTAGCATTTTTTGCCGCAAGTGATGGTATTGTAAATGAGAATTTAGTAGAACGCTTTTGTAACGAAGTCCAGATACCAGAAGCACGTTGTTTTTATGGTTTCCAGATTGCTATTGAAAATATACATTCCGAAACCTATTCACTCCTAATTGATACTATAATTAAAGATGATACTGAAAAGGACCGACTATTTAATGCGATTACCACAATACCATCTGTCGCACGAAAAGCGCAATGGGCGCTAAAATGGCTTGTTGATAAAAAATCGTGTTTTGGAACACGATTGGTGGCATTTGCCGCAGTTGAAGGTATCTTTTTTTCAGGTGCGTTTTGTTCGATCTTCTGGTTAAAAAAACGCGGGTTAATGCCTGGACTAACATTTAGTAATGAATTGATTAGTCGCGATGAAGGTCTTCATACGGAATTTGCTGTATTATTATATTCGTTATTAAATAATAAATTGGATGAAAGTGTCATCAAAAATATAATTGAAGAGGCAGTTACTATTGAAAAAGAATTTATAACCGAATCGATTCCATGTAAATTAATAGGAATGAACTCGGATATGATGAAAGAATATATCGAATTTGTTGCGAATCGTCTTGTTGTTCAATTAGGATACTCGAAAATATATAATGCTAAAAATCCATTTAATTTTATGGATATGATTTCAATGGAAGGTAAAACCAATTTTTTCGAAAAAAGAGTAGCTGAATATTCAAAGGCCGGTGTTAAAACAAATAACATTACAAATAAAGATATTGTATTGGATGCCGATTTTTAAGATGTAAATATACTAATCATTCCAACGACTTTAATGTGTGACGTATTTTTTCACTATAAATACACCCGTGATATTTCGAGTATATATAATAATTCGCATATAATGTAGCTTTATTAAGGTCCATTCCATGAGCCTCTATCAATTTCACAATATTATATCCCCTATCTAAATTTATTTCTGTTGTTTCATTTTCAATTTCTTCAATCGTATAAATGGCATTATGATAATGAATAATCATTGTAGTATTATTATTATCTATTGTTGCTATAAGTAATTATGAATATGAATATGAATATGAATTGTTCGATTTTCGATTTTCGATTTTCGATTTTTTTATTTCTAAAAAAGGGTCTCTCTCTCTCCCCCCGAAATATACCTTTTTACTGGTTCATTTATACTTTTTTATACTTTTTATTTTTTTTTCCTTATCCAAAATGGTTGATGGAATGTTAGATTATGGTGTTATATGTTAGTAATATATTATGGCTAAAAAAAGTATAAAAAAAGTATAAAAAAGTATAAAAAAAGTATAAAAAAAGTATAAAAAAGTATATAAAAAGTATAAAAAAGTATATAAAAAGTATAAAAAGTATATTTCTTAATAGGTGGGAGTTGAAATTAATATATACATTTATAATATAAATGATACCATATAATTGTCAATGTTGTGTTTTTACTACAAAAATAAAAACGCATTTTATTCGCCACCTAAAAACAAAAAAGCATTTATTAAACGAACAGACTGGTGGTATAATTATTAGAAAAAGTATAAAAATGAACCAAAATGAACCGCAAATGAACCAAAATGGCCAAAATACGGTTTTAAATGAACCGGCAATGAACCAAAATGAACCAAAAACGGAAAAAAATGAGCACAAAAAAACACATCAATGCGATTATTGCGATTGTCTATTTAATACAATACCCAGTAAACGCAGACATGAACTACATCGATGTAAATTCGTTAAAAAAGAAAAAATGGAAACAGATAAAATAAAAATAATGATTCAGGAACAAAAAAAAGAAAAGGAATCATATGAAAAAGAAAAAAGTCAATTATATAAATACATAGAAACATTAATAGAAAAACAAGGGACAACTATTAATATAGATAACCCGACTACTAATAATAATTCGATTAATATTAATAGTTATGGTAATGAAGACCTAAGTCATATTACAGACGCATTTAAAACCGAATTACTAAAAGGACCCTATGGTATGATCCAGAAAATGATCGAAGCTGTTCATTTCAATAAAGAAAAGCCGGAAAATAATAATATAATAATGCCAAATAAGAATGAAAAAATGTTAAAAATATTAGATGGTGATAAATGGATTTATAAGGATAAAGATGAAACAATAAACGATCTTATAGATTGGAAGAATTTTATGTTAGATAACCATTACGAACATTTGTATAATATTAAGGAACTAACACATTTTTTAAATTCAAGACACATCAGCACCTATAAACGGTTTCAAAAATTATTTGATACAGAAGGTGTTGACTTACATGAACAATTACGAAAGGAATGTAAACTACTATTGCTTAATAATAGGTAAATGGTAATAGGTAAATGGTATTGATATTAACAATGGCAATTCATACAATTTAACTGTTTGCATACAGGACTACATTGTTTGCCACGTGAACAATTATATTGTTCGCATAAAGGTTGTGTGACAGCATTTACTACCCCATCTTCTTCGCTTTTTCCCAAAGGGCGCACATTTAACGGTTTTGTTTCTACCGTATGTGCATTCGCATTATTCATTCTATTAAATAATAAATTACTACCAACCGCATTACACCATTCATTATGGGTTTGATATTGGTAATCTAAATTGGATTTATTACCCATAAAACAATTTTCATTAGTATCACTCGAATTCGTATTCATGGAACATCCTTCAAACATAATCAGTTTTTCGGGATTGGCTGTTCCATTTGCTTGTCTAATAATTTGAGCAGTTACACTTGGGAAAGCACCCGCGTCAGCATTTAATGTATTATAATCATTGGACATACCCGACAAACTCGCATTAGTCGTCATTTCAATATCGGTATTATAGTTATTGTCATCTAAATTGGATGCGACGACGTTATTACTATTACTATTATTATTAGCCATTATAATATATATATAATATAATATTTTTATGAATTCAAACGGTTTGTTTTAGTAAATAATATGATTTATATAATCATATAATAATAAATAGCATGTTTCTTTTTAAAAATAAGATCGATGTGATTGAATCCACTTTAAATACCGAAAATATTGATAGAGAAAAATGCCGTAGTGTATATACAGATTCCATATTCACCGAACAAAAAGCTGATATCGCTATCCAAAATCATGTATATGATAATCTGGAAATATATAAAGATTATACCGATAATGCCGATAATTCTATATTTAATATCATAAATAAAACCCAAACTATTTCTGGTGAAATATATCTCAAGCGTCAACTAAATATGCCGACAACAAATGTCAACACTTTACGAAAATTACGACGTGATGTTGAACGGATTATGGATAATTATGAATTGATAGACACTAAATTACGGGAAATTCAAAAATTAGAAAGGAATCTGATTCCGTATTGTCATAATTTTGAAGAACAAGAAAATATTATTAATAGCACTATGATTAATTTTAAACTATTAAATTTTCTCAATAATAGTGAAAATTTCCTCAATCTCTATAATAATTATAATATATTCAGTCCCATCTATAATTTACTATCACCCATATTAGTCATATTAATACCATTCTTCTTGGCGAAATTATATTTCTTAAAAGATATTGATATTTCTAAGTATTTTGGCTATATTTTTATAGGGGTCCCCGCATTATCGATGCCCGCCGATAAATCATTCGTATCTATGGCAAAGGTTACATTTACAATATTGATGTATCTCTATACATTATATACATCCACGACATTTTCATTTAGCACACAACGTGTCTTAAATACACTTCATCAACGTTTAGTAAATTTAAAACAATATATCCATATATTTGGTGAAATTCAAGAACTAATCGGTAATAAGAATAGTCGTATTCATTATAGCCTATTGGATGATAAAGCCTATGACAATCCATATCACATTGTTTCAAATAAAGGAAAATTAATACGTCATTATAAAATTATCAATGCTGATAATGGACAGATACGGACATCATTGGCCATATTGGGGGAAGTCGATTTTTTATATTCTATAGCAACCTTAGTTCGCAATCATGGATATAATTTTTCGGAATATATAGAAAATAAAAAAAATCCATGCATATTCATGAAGAATTTTTTTCATCCATCTATTCCCAATGCCGTTAAAAATACAATCGATATAGGTCTAAAAACGAACCGAAATATTGTGTTAACAGGACCGAATGCTGGTGGGAAATCGACATTAATAAAAACATTATCTATAGCCGTATTACTGGCACAAACAATCGGTATTGCCCCAGTAGAAAAAATGTATATAACACCATTTCATTATGTGAATACCTATCTCAATATATATGATACAAAAGGTAAAAAATCGTTGTTTGAAAATGAAATGGAGCGTATTTCCAATCATATAAAACGTATTAAGTCATTAAAACCCAATGAATTCGCCTTTATAATTATCGATGAATTATTTAGCGGGACAAATCCTAAAGAAGGTGTCGCCAGTTCATTTGCTATAGGGGAACAATTAGCAACCTATCCGAATAGTATTACTGTTGTCACAACCCATTATCCACAATTAACGAAACTGACACAATTTACAAACTATAAAATGGAGATAAATCGCAATAATGGTAAACTGAATTTTACATATCAATTAAAACCAGGTATCTCAAACGACTATATTGCCGTAGATTTACTTAAAGACAATAATTTTGACCAATCTATCGTAGATAAAGCCAACGAAATTAAAGAAGCCGAAAAATAGACTTATTTTATCCTATAAAAAATAGTTAAAGAAACACCATTATTTTATTAAATACATCATGAAAATCAATATTATTCATCATGATCGCTCTAATAGTGTTATGGTGGATGCCGAGCTTCTAACCTATCTTTTTAAACGTTTTAAGGGTAAACCGACAATAGAACATATCAATATAGATAATTATACTTGCCCGGAAGCTACCATAAATATTTTCTTGGAATCCATTAATTTTAGTTTTATTCGTCGTGCTAAATTTAATATTCTTATCCCGAATCAGCATTATTTCCATAAAAACTATTTGGAATATTTACCATCCATCGATTTAGTTTTATGTAAAACACATTATTGCTATGATACATTTAAGGATTATGTAGACAAAGACCGTCTTAAATATATTGGGTGGCGGTCCCCAGACATTTCTATTCAAACCGATAAGGATTCTGCGGGGTGGATGCTGATGTATACAGATCACACATATATGGATTTACAGAAAATAATTGATTTATGGAAATTAGAATACCCAACTCTAAACATTTTGTTTAGTGGTGTTCCACGAAACGCATTAACAAAACGCAATCTTGCCAATATCATTTATATAGAGGATATGTCTCCGGATAAATTCGAAGTCTTGTTTAACCAATGCCCAATCCATATTTGCTTGGAACAAGTGGATAATTATAGTCATAATGTAAATCAATGTCAATTATCGGGCAATATTCCAGTCGCTATTACTAAAGGTCCTATTTTGGATTCTATTGATAAAGATAATTGCTTTAGTATTTCCAGTACCAAGACTAAAATTAAAAATTATCTGGGATCCAAATATAAATATAATTCTGCCGATCTGACCGACACAATTGAAACCGTCCTAAAGACATCTCCAGCATCATTGGAAGTCATGGGTCGTAATTGTCGGGAATATGCTATACGGAATCAATCCATGTTTAATCAAAAATTTATGGATTTATTTAGTGATATTTTTAAACAGACCGTTGGTAAAAAGTTTAATAGAATGGAATATAAAAATGATGATTTACCCACACTTAGTATTATAACCCTCTATAATTCAACACCCGAAATGTTCCGATTACCCATTTTGAACTATACGTCATCCGATTATCCGAAAGATGATATGGAATGGGTAATTGTAGTTCCTAAGGCATCGTCAGATGTTATCAAACCACTATTACCACCACCGGATTTATACGAAAAATTCGGTATTAAATATATAGTATGTGATGATGAAGCGACTATGGGTTCTCGACGCAATATGGCCGTAGAGGCTTCTAAAAACAATGTTATATTGTGTATGGATGACGATTATTTCTTCTATCAACCAGGATTTAGAAATATAGTTACAGAATTATTACGTAGTGAGAAATTATGTGTAGGATGTTCGACGATCGGCGCTTTCCATATTACACGTTTTATTTCATTAATTGCTACGGTTGAGATGACAGAATCATATAGTAATCGGGTATATCCAGGAACCCTATGTTTCTATCGCACATTCTGGGAAAATGGTAAATTTTATGAAGAATCTACCGACGGGGAGGCTAAAACCTTATTACAAGGAAGAATGGACAATTATTGTGAAATATCATGGGATGAAAAGTATGTCGCAATAATTTATTCGAATAATGAACATATTAAACGTATTCCAGATAATCAACAACCCAATGGCTGTCACTATAAATTCTCGAAAAAAGTATTCGATTTTGTTACGGCATTAGACCCGGTCGCAACTAAAGCTATTGCTGACGCCAAAGCCAAGACTGAATCTGATGCCGACACCAGTAATATTAAAGAAATATAAATCACTATATGTATATGTATGTAAATTGTAAATTGTAAATTGTAAATTGTAAATTATTTTTATTTTTATTATTATTATTTTTATTTTTATAATGGAGGGAAAATTCTCTACTCTCCACGAATATTTCAATTATTTATATTAGAGCGATGCCATTTATATTTGTTACCCATATGATCAATAAAATATGCTAATATCCATCCTATACTCGCAAATATATTATCGCTAATTATATTTGTAAACGAATCACTATAATTTTTACCACCTGGCCAAATACCTTTTAGATATAGGTTGATAACCATCATCCCATACGTGGTATTTTCAAGCCACTCAAATATCATATGAATTATAATCCAATTTGTTATACTTATACCCCAAAAATAAACAACAATACCTACCGCTAAATGTAATAGTGAATATTGGTCAATAAATTTTTCACCCATTGATATATAGAGGTTATAATAATCATTAATGATTAATGATTAATGATTAATGATGAACCGATCACGTAATTCTTCCTGTCCAAAACATTTCATTCGTGGAGAATGGACTATAGAAGATATACCAAACGGACCCGTATTATATTTATGTTGTGGAATGGATGGTTCGCATCGCAAATCTAACGACATATTTCGTTTCATTGGACCAATTGATAAATATTCCTTTTTTGATGATGATAATAATAATACTAATAATACTAATACTAATACGACGACAAAAAGGCCTAATAATAAGATACGCATTATATTATATTAGGTATTATATATGAATGTATGAATGTATGAATGTATGTATGAATGTATGAATGAATATATATATTATTATTTAATTAATTAATTAATTATTTTTCCTCAAATTATTTTCTATGTATATAGTATAAAAATGGGAGGAGGATTAATGCAATTAGTAGCTTATGGCGCACAAGATATTTACCTTACAGGTAACCCACAGATTACTTTTTTCAAAGTAGTTTACCGTCGACACACCAATTTCTCGATGGAAACCATCCAACAGACGATCAATGGATCTTCACAGTTGTCTGCGGCTTCTACATCAACAGGAACAGTCACTGTATCCCGTAATGGTGATTTGCTCAGTAGTGTTTACGTCCGTTGTGACCAGGACACAACTGATGGTGTTTCGGGAGATAAATTGATCAATGAAGTTCAAGTCGAAATTGGAGGTCAACAAGTCGACAAACAGACCAACGAATACATGAATATCATGAACGAACTTAAAACGCCCGTATCTAAAGCGGCCGGTCTTAAATATATGACTGGTGGTTTCTCGAATGCACTTGTAACAGCTGGTGGAACGAGTCAACAATCTATCATGGTACCTCTTCAATTATGGTTTTGCAACAATCCAGGACTTGCTCTTCCTTTGATTGCCCTTCAATATCACGAAGTCAAACTCAAATTCACATGGAATTCTACCAACAGTAATGCCCGTGATAATGGTGATTATGGAACACAACCAACGGTTGAAGTATGGTGTGATTACATCTACCTCGATACGGAGGAACGTCGCCGATTTGCTCAGGTTTCGCATGAATACCTCATTGAACAAGTCCAAACCCAATCTGAAGGAACCGCCGCACAGAAATATAAAATGAACTTCAACCACCCGGTTAAAGAACTCATCTGGACCGATGCTGATGCCATCACAACTGAGAAAGTAAAAATCACACTCAATGGCCATGACCGTCTTGCGGAACAGGACCGTGAATACTACCAATTGCTCCAACCCATGCGTCACCACACTTCCGTTCCTGGATTCAATGTTAAGGAAAGTGAACGTCCACAAATGTTGGCATCACCGATAACATTAACTGGTGAATCTGAATTAAATTCGGTAGTCGCTGGTGCAGCGGCAGCTGTGAATCTGGGGGAGATATCAGTTACAGTCGCAGGTGTAGTTACATTCCGGACAGCAACTGATCCTGGAACCCTATCTGTAGGTGATGTGCTATCGTTATCTTATCCAACATCCGCGGGTGAACAAACCAATCATATGGTTAATGTAACTGCGGTTACAACTCAATGGGCGGACGCCACAACTATTTGTAGCATAACGGTTAATCAAACTGGTACTGATGTGGCAGTAAGTGCTGCTGGTGATGGTGCTGGTTATATTGTCGCTCGCGCCCAGGATCCTAAATCCAATTGCTCGCAGTTGGCCCGTAATGTCAGTGTCTACTCGTTCGCACTTAAACCAGAAGAACACCAGCCATCTGGAACATGTAACTTCTCGCGTATTGATACCGCATATCTCCAATTG
>Ga0233434_1003905_pt1 | contig 11756 bp, 8 predicted proteins | sample SI_122_August201_4_FD_182738 | JGI IMG/M metagenome (GOLD analysis project Ga0233434, IMG submission 182738) | Seawater microbial communities from Saanich Inlet, British Columbia, Canada - SI_122_August2016_120_MG | ecosystem: Environmental > Aquatic > Marine > Inlet | place: Canada: British... | reverse complement strand
CGGATCAATTCGTCAGTGCGGCGCCTAACCCGAATTACGAGAGCATATATTGCCCCCCCAGCGATGACCACAAAAAGAATTGAACTGATGATAAGCGCGAGACCCTGGATTTTATGTTTAGCGATGTACGCTTCTGTGTTAACGGTAATGATCAGCGTCCAGCCTGGACTTTCGAGTACGCTGCGTGACCCTATATATTCCTTGCCACCCCGCGTAAAAATTTTGAATTGGTCATCAGCTACTGCCTCTATTTCGAACAGAGATATGCCCAATTCTGGGTACGCAGAATGAATATCAAGGCCGGATGTTTCGTGCGTAGAAGAGTCGAAAATTATTTGTTGGTTCTTTGTATCTATTACGATCAACTCTCGGTCTACCTCTGGCAACCAATCGATGACAGAGGATAACGGGCGGTCGATGACGACATACCCGTTTACCTCTCCCTTTTTACGGGCTGCGATCGGGTACATTGTCCGGATTACGTTAGAGGAATCGTTCAAGACAATACCCCAACTATCACCGAGGTTCATTCTCTTGCCTTCCCAGGCATCAACCAATATCTCGGATAGATATTTTTCGCTGCTAAAATTCGTCTCATTGACCAGCGATGATGTCGTTTGAATATCCGTCAAATCCAGAGCGATGATGGGTCGCTGCGCCCTGTCGAGATACATAACACCCCGATAACGAGTCCCGTTTACCTGCTCGCTCCAGCTGATTACTGACTCATATAGGGCAGTCACCAGCCTAGGCTGTTTAGCATCATCGGATAGCGACTTGACCTTCCTTCTAACACTGCGTCCAGCGTGAAGTATGCCACTTTCTCGCTTGAGCCTGGTTTCAGAATGTGTGATACCTGCAGAGACGCGCGTCAAAAGCCGAGTATTCTGTTGATCCAGAATGTCATAAATTGCCTCGAAAACTAAGCTATAGAACATAAAGAACAGTCCCACGAATAAAATCCCGGCTCCAATAAAAACGATTGGAAAGTATTTGGTGCGCATAGTTGCTAAATTCATAACACCTCAGTTAAATAGGCTGTGCGTAATTCTAAGCGAATCACTACTACTGCCTAATTGTCGACACGCACGCTGGTTCGTCGGACCAATTTACTCATCTGGCTAGAAACTCCGGGACGTAGTTTCCGGTGGTTCACTACACTTCGTAACCTCATCGGTATTACCAGCGGCTTCGAGGATTTGGGCCGCACACTGCATGACGATATCCGAGGGACGGCAACCGCACAGCACCGAAGACATCATACGCATTCTTCGCCAGACCAGGCCACTTATGTAGATTATTGCCTTGGAGACGAAAAACAGCTTTCATAATCATGCCTCACGAGGATAAGATCTTTAGTTCGAGCTATTGCAAGATTGGGACATAGCTTTCAACACGACAATGGTTTGATCATCGAGTTGCTCTGCTGAATCGGTAAACAGATCCACTTCGCTCATCAGATGCGTTATAATCTCTTTTGCCGAAAAATTTTCTTTCGACGCCCCTTCGATCGCTTGGGCCGTCCGTTCGAAGCCGAAAATATCCTGCTGATTTCCAGCTTCAATGATCCCGTCGGAACACAATACAAGCACATCACCGGGCTCTAATGTCACCTCAATCGAGTCATATTGTGAACCGGAACGAACTCCTAGCGGAAAACCATCCAAGCACAGCTCGGTAATGGATTTTGTCGATGCTTGATAGTAGTAGGGATACGGACACCCACCATTTGTAAGCGTCACACGATTCTGCGTAATATCCAGCGTGGCCATCGTGCAACAAATAAAGGTCCGACGGTCGAGAGTGCGATGCAGCGAGCGATTCAACCGGGAGAGGTGGATATCGGGAGCAACGCTCTCCTCCATCTCGTTTTGCAAGATGCCGCTAAATAGAACCGTTGGGATCGCTGCCTGCATTCCGTGACCGGTCACATCCGCTAGTATTAAAACAATACTATCCTCATCAGTCGGGTAGTATTGAAAGAAATCGCCCCCTACATGTGTTGCTGGACGGCAGGTGCCAGCGATATCGAAACCGTTTACTTGTGGACTGGCTTCTGGCATAAGCCGCATTTGCATTTCGTGGGCTTTTTCCAGCTCATCATTTAGCTCTTTGTTCTGTTCTTTAATTCTCTTTATCAACCGGTTGACGACCAATCCACATGCCACAAAAAACACAAAGCAGGCAAATAGCGTGAACTGCCCCGTTTTCTCTGTGCTCGCAACAAACCTATCTGATTTTACATAGGAGATAACCAGCCAATCCGGTTTATTGAGATACTGAACGCAAAGTATTAGACTGCCCTTTGCAGTATCTATATCCTTTGAAAGTGTAGAGCTCGAATCCGTAGTAGCTCGTACAATGGGCTCAATTTCGGGATAGATGCCCGCAATATTTCTCCCCCCAAAGCCTTGGTCCTCATTACCGAATACAATCGCGCCCGTTTTTTTCTGGACGACAAGTGTATGCACCGTACTAGGAGGAATACTAAATAACTCATCTATAGCTAACTGAGCTATTGCCGCCCCTTCTTTGCCGCGGAACTTGATTTTTGCCACTGCTTCTATATACGGCTCAGCCCCATCCGCAAAAACCGTCTCTACGCTGAAGCGCTGTTGAGATGCTAACAGGTTCGCGACATCGTAAACCGATGTGGTCTCCAATGCATTATCATTGATCTCTTCCACTTGGGATATATCAGCAGAAGATGCCACTAGCTTGTTGGCGTATAGCTCATTGCCCTCTGAGTCAACAAATACGATTAGGCTAAAGTTTTTCTTAGTCTGACTGCGAAACCAGTCGACGAACTTCCCACCGCTTTGCTGTCGTTCAGCAATGGGTAGATCTACCTGGCTATAGAGAACGGGTAGCAATTTATTGCGCGTTAAGAAACTCAGTTCTCTAATGATCTCATTATAATTCGTTTCAATTTCTGCAACGCCGCGCGTGGATGCCTCATCAACCTGAACTTGCAGCGCACCTTTCACTGAGCCAGTCGACTGAAAGTAGAAATAGATGCAAATAGCTGAGAATGCGGCGAGCATGACCATCAAGAACGCGGGCAGGTAGTGTATTTCTCTTCTCTCGTTGGTCATTGATCGCCTCGCGGTGTGAAGGGCTATGGAACGACTGAATCAGCTACAATGTCGCTGATATCAATTTTCCAAATTTCTCTCACCCACGGTTCTTGCAAAAAGAAAGCAATCCGCGTTCCGCTGGGTGATACCGTTACCCACGCAGGTCGCAAGCCATCGTATTCCTCAAAGATCAATCGACCTGTTTTTTCATTCGGCTTCTGAACAATGATTCCACCCTCTTCGAAGAAACTGAACGAAGCCACAAAACTGCCATCCGGTGCGACATAGGGTACGTGCCCTTGGCTGCCACCCCATGTTTTTCCGGCGTTGGGGGCATCTTCCAAACTATATTCCCATGTATCTCCCCAAATCCCATTATAATCGTTACTCTCGTTATTATGTGCCCATCCGCGTGTTCCATCAGCTGACCAATTAAATGCACCTCCACGCTGCCCGAATAGGCGAGGCTCCCCACCGAGCGATGACACCAGCCACAAGTAGCCTTGGTCATGGAGAAAAATCAGATCTCCAACTGGGGACCACTGGGGTGTCCCAGCATCACCCAAATTTAGAGTGACCTGTGACTCGACCTCAGTTTCCAGGTTTCTTACCCAGATATTCCCGTGACGAGCAAACGCCATCTCGTCCATATAAGGAGACCACGTTGGATGTTTGCCATTGGTTATTTTCTCTGTTTTACCGGTGCTCACATCAATAGAAAAGATGGTTGTATCTTTTTCGCTAGCTATTGAAAATGCAATCCGCTCCCCATCTGGCGACCATTCGGGACGAAAATCAAAAGTCTTACTTGAGTCATTATCAAATAAGACTTGAAAATTAGATCCAGATGTATCAATGATACCAAGCATAGAGCGCGTTGATACATTCGGGGGGACAACCGTAGAAAGTAGGCTCTTACCATTGGCATCCCATCGCACTCCCTGGCTATGAAACCACGAAACTGCCGTTCGCCCTAACCATTCAGGATCTAAAATCGGGACGGGGACTCCTCCATCAACTGGAATAATAAACACCGAGTCATCTTTTTCAGACTGGAAACTTATCCACTTACCATCGGGGGAGTACTCGGCTTGTCTTCCTTGAACACCACCAGAATCTAAAGGCATTTTTTCGTAGCTCTCTACGGGCACTAACCATAGATTACCTTTTTCATGTGCATCTCCCTGTATCAAAATATGCTTTCCATCTTTCGACCAAGAGATGCTACCCACAGTCTCCATTTCTAACGTCGCGACAGAAGTCTCAGAATCTGAGACATCCAGTACCAACAACTGATCTTTTCCATCGACGATACCATTTGTCGCTATTTGTAATCCATCAGGTGACCAGCTTAGAAAGGTCTTGTCAAATGCATCGAACTGGTGGTCTTGAAAGAGTCGCTCGCGCTTTTCATCTGCCATTCGAAAACGCCAAATTGTTGTTTTTCCGCCGCGACGACTATGTCCAATACCCGCTGTATAGACCAGGGAATTGCTATCAGGCGACCAACGTGGGTTAGCGAATACGTTTAAGGAGTCGGTCACATTTACTATTTTTTTTGCATTTTCACCATTGGCATCGGCGATCCAAATACTCGTCCAATGGTCCACATAAGCTATATATTTTCCATCTGGAGATGCCGCCGGGTGGAGTACGGTTGATTCTCCACTTAACCGCTGTGCCGATATTTTGCCGATTTGTAAACCATCTATCGCTTCCCAAGGCCCAGCGTATACGACACTGCAAAATCCGATCAGCACGAGCGTAATTGTTCTGTTCATTTTTTCGCGACCCTCTCGTCTCCGTTAGCCAACAGAATTAACCGCTTCGTCTTCCGTTTCATAAATAGACGAGAGTTGCCGTAGTCCCATAATCTGAAACGTTTTGGCTATCGTCGCACTAACACAGCAAAAGCTGAGCGAGCCCCCACCCTCTATCGCATCTTCAATCATTTCAATCACAATGGCAATTCCAATACTATTTACCATCTTGGAATCCTGCATATTGACGATAAAATGCTGAACGCCATCTGTTGACAGTTTAGTGCATTCTGAAGCGAGTTCATCAGCCGCTTTGTCGTTGACGTAATTTTGCGACTTTAGCACTGCTACGTTACCTGAAACTGTAGAAACCAAAGATCCATCGTTACTCATGTTATATGCTCCGTATATAGATGTTTTGCACTACCGATACTTGGTCATTTTAACGAGGGTTCCCTCTTCACTAGAATCAACTTCTACTTCGTCCATTAACTCGCTCATAAGAGTCAATCCCCACCCTCGTTTTTCCCCTTTATTTCTCTTCTCTTCTATTCTTTCCAGCGCTTCTTGTAAATCAAAACCCTGACCACCGTCGCTTATCGATATGACCATTCCTCTATCAGATATTTGAAAGTTCAGGTTAATGCGCCGCTCGCTGCTCTTGCTGTGCTCAAAAGCATTGATACATGCCTCGATAAGAGCCATTTTGACTTCGTCTATCTTTTCAGTATCCAGTCCTATAAAGACCCCCAAAGACTCAGCTACCGTTATTGCCGTTAGCTCCATATCGGGCATCATCGGGATCGTTAGATCCACATTGGGCTTATCCGCCATTTTTTTCTCCTTGCCGAGATAAGTTAAAGGTTCTACTGTGCACAAAGCGTGCAAGGTCTCGCTCAATCGGACTATACAGATTCATCTTTCTCCTAGGTTCAGATAAAAAGGTATCTCGATTCCACTGACGAATTCTATCTGACTGCACGGATCCACGCTCAATACATGCATTCCATCATCTAATGACTTTAGCTCAATAAAACCGTCGAGAATCGCTTCTGCTCCTTTCTGCACCCAAACCACCTCTGAAACAGGTATGCGATCAATCCACACGCCAAACTCTTTATTACTCCACTTATTCAACTCATCGATTTCGTACCACACTTCGCTCGAGGGACTAAGGCAGGTGTATTCTGCATGGGACTGCCAGGTTTTAACAGTGCGCTCTGGTAATTGGAGGTGTAATACAGGTTTTTCAATTATGGCCGAAGCGATATGGGGAACTTCTATTTTTTCTCTATTGCGAACCTCATCCAAGTAGACATAGTTTTGGCTCTCTTCAACGCTCATAGCCGGGTAACGAATGCCTATAACGATACACATGGGAGGCAATGCCATTATCAAGGGAATAGCTAATGTATTTTGTGACAGAAGCGTGCCCTTGAAGAAGTAAAATATTTCTATAATCGGTTGACGAAGGCTACAAATGACGGAATATGTGCTGACCCGAATAAAGGACCAGGCAGAAAATACACCGATTGCGCAGAGAAGTACAGTAAAGGGGAGCAGTGCATTGCGATTGAAATCCCAACTCAAGCTATGCGCAATTTGTTCCAGTTGGTAGGATATATGTGTTCCTGCAAAAAGGCATACAAATCCCAGAACGGTCCACGCCAAAAGGGAGAATACAGAACACATCAATGTAGCATATAGAAGACTACATAGACGCTCCATCTGTATGGTCAATCGAACACTTGTATCCGGCGCGGTCAGGTGATGATATATCCGCCGCTGAAAAGGTCCTCCCAACCGCAAGCGATTTATACCTCGGGGATACGAAAACCCCAACCCCACGATACCGATCCAAATACAGCGCAACAACAAATGCGTGAAGATGCCTATTCTCAGCAACCAGACACTGATGACCAATGCCGTGTAGATTATCCCGATTTGATTGGGCGAAAAAGAAAATGGCAACGACCAAAGAAATCCGTCGATTGATCCGAGGTCAATCACCATCAAACCAGCAAACAGGCCAACGGTTATGACGATTTCGGTTTCGTGCGACTCGTTGCGAATGTTGTGTATGTATTCTATTTCTTCAGGATCTAACTCGCCCTGATCTAGATCATAGCTTCTCGGTGCGCGACTCAACGGCCACCATCGGGCAATCATCTTTCCCCAGCGACTCTTCTCTTCAATCGAGAGGAATAGGTACAGACAGCCAGTCCCTATAATAGACAGTACAGCCCCCACAATAAAACCGTAATGCGGTATCAGTAACGGGGAACAAATAAGTAGCGCAATAAGCGATAGATAAAGTGAAAGCACGGCACCTTTTACAACACTAGTAAATGCTCAGATTACAACTGATAAACAGATATTGTTTACAGCGCTAGAGCGATCCGAAAAATGCTCACCAAATCAAAAGTCTCGAGTTACGTCCGTTTTACGTTGTCATTCAACTATGTGTAGCACAACTACGGTCTGGTCATCTTCTTGCTCTTGTCCATTGCGAAATGAATCTACATCAGTCATTAGGTGATCAATCAGATCGCGATTAGACAACTCTTGTTTACAGCAGGATTCGATAAGCAAGCGGATCCGATCAAAGCCATATATATCGCCGACCTCGTTCGTAGCTTCAATAATGCCATCGGAACAAAAAATAATTCGATCCCCAACATCTAACGTCAAATCCATTACTGAATACTCCGATGCCTTTCTTGCACCGAGAGGAAACGCATCCATAGCTAATTCTCGCACAGACTTAGACGATAGATCATAGTAGTATGGATACGGGCAACCTCCATTAGTCAGGCTGATACTGCGATTCTTCGTATTAAGTTCTCCCATAGAAAAGCATACAAACGTTCTCGAATCTAGACTTCTGTATAAGGACTTATTTAAGCGTGTACACAAGTCGATGGATTGAACATTACTCTCCATCATATTGTCAAGCATGCCGCTAAAAAGGACATTGGGGATTGCTGCTTCCATGCCATGTCCTGTGACATCAGCTAAGACGACGGATAATCTTCCGTTTGGCCTTTTGTAATATTGATAAAAATCACCACCTACCTGTGAAGCAGGTCGACAAAACCCCGCTATCGAGACACCTTCGAACTGTGGATCTTCGGTAGGCATCAATTTCATTTGCATACTACTAGCAGTAGCCAATTCCTTTTCTAACTTTAGACTGTGTGCTTCCACTACCTTTTTGGCCCGCTGTAGTTCTTCGTTCTGCGACAACATATCTCGATGTGCAGCTTCCAATTCTTGCGTATTTTTTTTCACGCGATGAATTAAAACCCATATTATCGATGCGCTCACAACAATAAAAAGCAGGGACACCATAAGAGTTATGCGACCCAAACGCTGTGGTTTTTCTAAGTAATTATTTATTTGAATAAACGTTGTTACCAGCCAGAGAGAATCGACCTGAATTGTCATAGCCAAGTATTGATTTTTTTGGAATTCAAATTCTGAGATTACCTCTGATATATCACTCACTGGGATGGCCGACGTGATATCTTCATTACTGCTGTAGACTAACTGTGAGTTACTGCGGTCAAAGAGTGCAATACCGGACAATTCGTTCAAGTCCGTGTCGATAAAAGTATTCCAAGACACCACGGCGTATAAGATCCCATTGTCACCTCTCATATTAGTTGCTCGGCGCAGTATGACGAGTTTATTGGTGAGATCTTGTGATATTACCCGTATGCTCAGGTTATTATCTGGGGGAATTTCCGTTGATTGAAAGGCCTTAAATATGGCTTCAGTATATTTGCGAGAAATGGGTATTGCTACATTTGAAACAACAGCATTACTAGTACTGCCCTGCTCACTATCAAATACGATATTTCCTAAGGCGTCGGTATATACAACGGCAAGATACTCTATTTCAGCGTTTCGCCGAAACCATCGGATAAATTCGGTTATCTGATCTATATTCGGCTGGCGATCAGTTATCGATCGATTGAATACACCTCGAAGGCTCTGATTCCTTGAAAGAAGCTTACTCTCTCTCTGTAGCTGTGAGTAGCGCTTATCGATGCGCACAGCTAATTTCCCCGAGACACCTGCAAGTTGCTCGCTAAGAACAGATTTAACAGAGCTTATTGATTGCATGTAAAAAAATACGAGAATACCAAAAAACAGTATTAGAAGAGCAATAAAGAATGTACTTAATGAGGAATACTTGAGCCTAAACATAGTAATAAATATGGTTAGGGAAGTTTTGCAGACGAGCTAAGAATCGAACTTATGTCGGCCACTACAGACTTGGTTTTCCAGGCAGGAGTCAAAAAAAGTGCAATGCGATCCCCGGAGGGTGATAATACAGGCCGTAAAGGAGCTTGTTGGAGGTAATCAAAAAAAACTATTTCTTTAGTGGTTTTTTCATTTTTTCGCCTCAAATATAAGTTGTTGCTATTTGCTCTGGTATATACAGCAAGCTCAGCATCGGATGAGATATTCAAACCCCAAAAATTAGAAGGAAATGTCCAATCTAAAGAATCGACTTCACCACTATTTATATCAAAAGATCTTAGTTTACTACTTTCATGATATAACACACGTTCACTATCCGATGTCCACCCCACACACCCACCGCCCTTGTATTCCACCAATTTTTCAGTCTCGCCCCCATAGGATGATACCACATTACATCCATCCTCACTTCGATATAGCACTGATTCTCCATCGGGTGACCAAAAAAGAGACCGTATGCTTGGCTCAGATCTCAGCGTTATAGGGTATGTATCCCCACTTTTAATACCTGTAGTCCATAATCTATTATCGCGTTCGAATACAAACTCCGAGCCATCAGGTGAGAAATCTATTCCCGAGCCGACAATCTCCTTAATGACTTCACCCGTTTCCGTAGAGATCAGCATCACCATCGTGGTATCGGCCCGTTGATACGTAAAGCCGATCATCTTTTCATCCGGTGACCAGCTTGGATGATTTCTCCACCACGTAAAAATACTTTGGTCAGTAAACTCTTTTAGTATGCGTTTATCGCCTCCAGCAGTATCAACCAATGCCACTGCATGATTCACGTTTAAGTTAACCGGTTGCCCGGTAAAAAGAAGCTGATCGGACGCATAGTCCCAAGCTACTGTTATTGCGAAGCTAAAACTCTCGTTCGTGGTTACAGCAGTAGGGAAACCACCACTCGACGGAACTACGTAGATTTGGACCGAATTCGTTACTTCATTGAAGTTTTGAAATGCCAACCACTCACCTTCTGACGACCATGAAGCATAGGATACCTCATACCCACCGGTATTAAACGCATCATACTCAAGTGTTTCGACGTCGACCGACCATAAATCCCCTTGCTCATGTTTCTCTCCAACGAAGTATATTCTGCCTCCCACAGGTGACCAAGTTGGATGCCGGATTCGTCGTTTTTCTATTAGGATATTGGGTGAACCGCCCCTGATATCATATATCAGCATTTGTTCCATACCGAGCACTTTGGCATTAACTGCCAATTTTTGACTATCGGGCGACCAAGTTGCTCTTATCGAAAAAATCTCACCCAAATGGCGATCAGATATTTCGCGAATTTTGGCACTCTCTAATACAACCACATTTATTGAAGTTTTACCATCTGCAAGCGATGTATACGCAATAAATTTCCCATCCGGTGACCAATTAGGGTATGCTTCGGTTGCCCCCCTAAACGCCTTCTTATCAGTGACCGGACGCCCCTCGCCAGTATTCCGATCCATTATCCACAGCTTGCGCGTATTGTTCTTAACATCGACTCGGATATAGGCAAGATATTTACCGTCGGGTGAGCTAATAGGCTCTTGGTGGTAGATATTAGGATCTGCCACTTCATACTGCGAAAATTTTATGCCACCAATATCCACCGGTTCAGAAAAGCCATCTGCTAGGCAGTCAGTGCGAATAAAGACACTCGTTATATAGGCAAGAAAAAAAATGGCTACAGATTTCATTGTTAGGACCATTGAGAAATAGGGTTGGATTCTTCGATTACACGCTATAAAAATCACCTACACTTACATATAACTTATCAAAATAAATATGATTATCCGATGATTTTTTAAAATCGGTCGATTTCTTATTCAATTTTAAATAAAAAACTGACCGTTTCAACCGTTATTTGCACTTTCCTTATGTATCTTGGTAGCTCTGACTGCAGTCACTCCTGTTAAAAGGAACGGATACATGCGATACCTAGGGCACCCATTTTATAAGTTCGTCTGCATTTCCATAATTTTGTTCTTTTCTTCAATCTCCCAGGCCGATACAAACCCTAATGCGACCATTATCCCAGTGGCCAATACACTGCTAGAGGGATACGATCTTCACCATCCAGAAATAAGCCCCAATGATTCGTTAATTGCTTTCAGTGCTTCCGAAAAAGGTATTTGGAGAAAATGCACTATTTCGATTTATGAAGTTGCAAGCGGAAAAGTTTGGCAGGTAACAAGTGAGGATAGTACAATGGTGTGGGGGGATGTACTCACCAGATGGTCTCCCGATATGACCCAATTGGCATTTACCTCAGACCGCGGCGGTGAATCTCACGCCTACGTAGTTGACATTAGCAGCGGCGCTATAAAGAAACTGACGAAAACGTCTCTTTCAGGAAACATCTGGATGAATCGCGTTGCATGGTCACCGGATGGCACAAAGATTATCGTATCGTTAAACAATGGCACTGGCGATAACTTAAGCTATATAGACGCGAAAACCGGCGACCATACTAAGCTTTCTGACTTTACCGAAAAAGTGATACGTGATTTAGATCTTTCACGAGATGGCAAAAGGGCAGTATACGTAACCGATACTGGGATCGAGACCTTTGATCTTGTTGAAAAAACCACCCGTCTCATACCATCATCTATAGAAGACATAAGTTACCCTACTTGGTCGCCAGATG
>Ga0233434_1003899_pt1 | contig 11769 bp, 21 predicted proteins | sample SI_122_August201_4_FD_182738 | JGI IMG/M metagenome (GOLD analysis project Ga0233434, IMG submission 182738) | Seawater microbial communities from Saanich Inlet, British Columbia, Canada - SI_122_August2016_120_MG | ecosystem: Environmental > Aquatic > Marine > Inlet | place: Canada: British... | reverse complement strand
TTATCTTGAATTGTATAAACATAATCTCCTTTTTTATTCCCCTTTACAATTCCTGAAATTTTTGCAGTTGTTTCTAATCTGTCACCATGATGTTTAGCAATTCCCAAAATAATTTCTGCACAGTGTTCCTCAAATTCTGCACCTTTTTGAGTCCCTTTTTGGTGTTCAAGTTCTACTGCACGATTAATTCCAAGATCTAATCCCAATTTATGAAACATTTCTGTCATTGAATCTTTAATTGAATTACCATGATCTCCAAATTGTTCATCTAACTGTTTTTCTAATTTGGTTTGAATTAACATAAATTTTTTTTCTACATAATCCACCTGATGACCCACTTGTGCAGATTTTGCTGCAATTATGCCTAGTTTTAAAATATTTTCCAATATTTCATCCAACGGTTTCCCCTCATTTTGAGCATTTTCAAAATAATTTACAAGATCTTGATCATCACTTGTAAAATCTTGAATTTCTAATTTTTCTTCAATGATGGAAATATTTCCTTTATCATTCATAATTAAAGACAATCTCCAATAATTTTATGAAAATAAATCTAGTCATAATACAATCTCCTCAAATGCGGTATTAAAGAAATTGTATGATTTTCTAAAATTTTTCATTTTGTTAGATCCTCTATCATTTTTTCAAATCGTTGTTCAATCTCTTTGTTATCTTGTTTTCGATTTTTAGAAGAATCTGAATGTCCCCTAAAATTTTCTATAATCTTATTTGATAAATCCGTAATTGTGTAAACTTTTTCAAAGAAAATTTCTTGTTTTTCAGATTCTTTAACTAAATCAGCATACATTGGATGATGATTCATATGATGCCGAAGCAATTTTAGAAGGGAATTACCCATTTATTGAATTTAAAACAGAAAATGCAGCCCCTTCAATAGTTGAAATGAGTGAAAAATCTGCAATTTTTAATTTAGGTGGTCATCATTTAGGTCCTAAGACAGTAATTGCACAATTACATGATCCTGAAACAAAAAGACTAACAAAAAAATATAGATTGGAATTTGGGGATCATGGAAATTATCTAGGAATTTTAAAGTACGTTAAAGACTGTAATCCTAAACTAGTTGTTACTGATAACTATAGAAGTGCATGGGGTAAAAAATTGGCTGAAAAAATTAATGACGAATTAAAAATTAAAGCAATATCACAGCCATGAAAAAAACTGAAATTAACCATCTTCAAAAGGTTCTGAGGAATTTAATTAAGGAAACAGATGAAATATTTTTTTCAACATTAGATAAATCAGAAAAAGATAAACTTGTGGAAAATGTTAAAGATGTACAGTTTGAAAAAGGAAAATGGAGTACATCACCTGTAAAAAAATCAAATTATAAAAAAATCATTTATACCCATAAAAATAAAATATTTAATTTAGCATCTTATAAAATTACTAAAATAATTTTAGGTAAAATTATTCGTAATCAACATAAAGCACACAAAGCTAAAATTGTCATCGACATTGATAAATTTATTGAAGGTTTGATTTTAGATTTTTTATCTTATTACCAAAATCAATTATTTGTAAATTTATCTGAAAAAAGATCCACAGATCATTCTATTAAAAAAATAGAAAATTTTCTTGACAATGAATTATTTAATGTGTATTGTTTTATAACTTTGAGAAATTTTGAATGTGATCCTGATTTCAATACAAAATCTAAAAATATTTTATTTCATAATGATATTAGTTTACAATTAATCAAGCCTAGAGAATTTGCAAAGATTGTAAATATAGAGGACCATTCAAAAATACATCCAAATTTTCTAAAAACAAAATATATCATTTCTGCACATATTCCAAAAACCTCTTTGAATATTGAAAATATTAGGCGTAAATTAGAGAAATTTCAGTTTGCATTAAACATTTTTGGTACTGGTGATGTTAAGTTTGGAGGTGTTTACTACTCAGATTCAGAAAATTGGGAAATAATGCCCATCCATCAAATTAAATTTGAACCATTGCAAGACACTCCGCAAAAAAAATATAAATTAAATTTAAATCCTAAATCAAAAACTAAATTCCTAAATTTCTATAATCATTTGTCTAAAATGAATTTTACAAAAGGTAAATTCATTTTTTTGGCTCGTTCTATAAATCGTTTTTCAAAAGCAAAAGAAAATGAGGAAGAATCAGAACAATTAGTTGATTTTATTACTTGTTTAGAATCTCTTTATTCTTCAAAAGAACAACAACTCAGTTATAGATTTGCCATAAGAGTTGCGATGGTTTTAGGACAAACTCCAGAAGATAAAAATATGCTTCAAGAATTCATTTTACAAACTTATGACTTAAGAAGTAAAGTCGTACATGGTGATGAGTTACCAGACATAGAAGTTAATGGTAAAAAAGTTGATTTAATAAATGCTAATAATATGTTGGAAAGAATTTCAAGAGATTCTATCAAAATTTTTTTAACATTAATTGAAAATGTTGAAAATAAAGAAGAAATACATAAGGAAATTGATAAATCTATTTTTGATCTAAAATTACAGAATAAATTTTCTGAAATTATTAAAAAATTGGAATTAATTCCAATTAGGTTTGATTAAGTGATGATGACTAGTTTAACTTTCTATGGTGGTGTAAATGAAATTGGAGGAAACAAAATACTTCTTCAAGACAAAGATACCAAAATATTTCTGGACTTTGGTAAAGGATTTACAGGACTGGGAAATTATTTTGAGCAATTCCTAGCCCCACGTTCATCAAATGGAATTTTAGACTTTATTACAATGGGATTGGTGCCTGATATTCCAGGAATATATCGAGATGACTTGATGTTTAGAGCAGGCAGAGAAATCAAAGAGCCTGAAGTTGATGCAGTACTGATTTCACATGCACATGCAGACCATGTTGATTATGCATCATTTTTGCACAGAGACATTCCACTATACATGGGACAAACCACTCAAAACATGATCAAAGCAATTCAAGAAAGATCAGCTGGTGCAATTGATAGAGAAATACTAGAATTCAAACTAGCAGGAGCTAAAAGAGGCGACCCAAAGATTGCAAGAACTATCAACACATTTCGTACAGGTGAGAAATTCAACATTGGCTCCCTTGAAATCGAACCAATACATGTAGACCATTCAATTCCTGGAGCATATGGTTTTATCATTCACACATCAGAAGGTCCCGTTGTATACACTGGAGACTTGCGACGTCATGGTGCAAAACCGGAAATGACTGAGGAATTTATTGCAAAAGCCAAAGAGGTAAAACCAATCGCACTCATTGCAGAAGGTACAAGAATCAAAGACAAATCAACTAATGAAAGTGAACAAATTGTATATTCCCAATCAGATAAACTAACTGCAAATAGTAAGAATTTAGTTTTTGCTGATTTTAATTTCAAAGATGTAGATAGAGTACAAACATTTTACAACATTGCAAAAAACAATGGCAGAAAATTAGTAATTAAAATCAAAGATGCATATTTTCTAAAACATTTATCCTCTGATCCTAACTTGAATTTACCAAACTGGGATGATGAACACATTGCAATATACAAAGCAAAATATCGTTCAGGAACTTATTCTGATTCAGATTATTTTGGTGAAGATAGAGTCTTTGCAACTGCCCCAAACGCACTAACTGCAGCTGAAATTGCATCAAAACCTGACAAGTATATTTGCGCAATTGGATTTTTTAGTTTCAATGCTTTGATAGACATGAAACCTCAAGCAGGGGCAATCTACATTCATTCCTCTAGTGAGGCATACAATGAAGAGCAAGTTCTAAGCACAAAACGACTCAAAAACTGGATTGATAGGTTCCAAATGGAGCATCATCAGATTCATTGTTCGGGTCATGCTAAAGGTGAGGATTTGATGGAGATGGTACAAGACATTGATTCTAAAACATTGTTCCCAGTACATACAGAATATCCTACAGAATATGCTAGGGTTACAAACAAAATCAATGTTGTAGAGTTGAATAAAAAATATGAAATTTAGTTCCTTATTTGGTAATCCAAAAATTATTTTTACAGTGGATGGAAAACCTCCACAGAAATCTGAATGGGGGGCAGCTGATGTAGATCCAATAATCAAATTACGGGAGACTGCACTAAAAGCAAGAAAAGATGCAGGATATTCTGAATTTATCAAAGGAGAAATCAAATTACATGTGGTAGTTTTTTCCCCAATTACATATGATAGGAATATTGCTCAACATCAACATCTTGGAGATTTAGATTCATTAGTTGCAGGAATTTGTGATTATATTCACAAAGGACCCATAAATGATGATGGGAGTTTTAAACCAAATCCAAAATTTAATGATCATCCTGAAATTGGACCTGACAAATCAATAATCATTGAAGATGATTCACAAATAACAAAAATTATTGCAGAAAAAAAAGAATCAAATCAAACATATTATAAAATAAAAATTAATTTGATCTAAACTATTCCATATCAAAAAATATCTGCACTCATTTACTCTGAAAAATCTTTTTAGATTTTCTAATTCCTTTAATTCCTAATTTAATGAAATTATCATCAATCCCAAATCGCTCAAAGACTCTTCTCAAAAAATAACTTCGTACAAAGGATACTGTTGCATAGACAAATGTGATTGCTAGATTTGCAGTTAGTGGGTCTTCTTGAATCCACCCCATTGACAATGGTAGTACAATAATTCCCAATCCATATCCTATTGGATATCCTCCAAAGGAATTGACAAATGCTTCAGAAATACTTTTTTTGTGAGAATCCTTTGAAATGATTTTATTCATTTTTCTCCTCAAAACTTTCTCTTAATTTTTGTAAAATCTGACCTTCAATACCATCTATTTCATGAGTGTCAAGATGGATTTGGTAATTCTCAAGATTCTCAATTATCTCCTCATCAGAGTCTTCAGTGCGTTTCCAAAAAAACAATGATACACGATCATACCATTCTGGATACCATCCTCGCTCCTCAAGCCAACTGTAAATCTCATGATGTATTCCATAGGTGTACATCTCTTTTACTTTCATGAAACGATGTTTATCGTCTGTATATCCTGCATCTGATAATAGTAATTCACCATATTCTAAATCATGATTAAATGGTGGAATCCCTTTGAAAATACAAGCATCCTCACTTGTAGTATGGATGCCCCCACTCTTACCATCAATATCGTCTGCTTTTTCTAAATATTGAATTTCTGTAACTAATTCTCTTAGACCTTTCATAATTTCATCTCTACTCCATTGTTTCATTTCATTTCCTCCATTACATCATCTGAAAATGAATTCATACTAGATTTATTTTCAAACTCTTCACAAGGTTTAGAAATATCTGAAATTATTTTTGGTAGATAATATATCACAACTAGTGCTACACTGAACAATGGATTTACAAATCCAACTAGTATAGTTACACTCCAAAATAGAATTTTTGAAATTATATTCACTAGTCTTCACGTTCTCCCCATTTATGATGACAATCATTGCATTTCCATTTTGGATCATTATCTGTAACACAACATCCTCCGAGAACTATTTCTTTTTTCTCTAATGCATCTTCAAGTGAATCAACATTTGTGTAATACCCCCATAGAATCTCAGCAACACTTGCAGAATCACATGCAGGACACTTCAATTGTTAACCCTCCAATATTCGTGCAAATAGTTACCATTCCAAGAAAAGTAATCACAAATCACACCACAGTATCTGCAAACTTGCTCTTCCCATGATTCAAATCGACTAGTATTCCTGTGAGCAATTTGGCAAATTTTACATCTCATTTTTTATTGCCTGCCATCTCTAATTTTTTTTTACTCAAACGTAATTGATCCCATTTTTTGTCTAACTCTTGATGGTCTTTACGAGTTTTGAGAATCAATTTTGTAAATTTTTCACAATCAGCATAGAATTGGGCATCTTCATGATTTGTTATTATTACTTTTTCAGATTTTTTCTTGTATCTTTCCCATGATTTTATAAAATCATCTTCATTTTTTATTAAATCAAAATGAATTAATTCGAGTGCAACAAAAATTTCAGTTAGTTTTGGGTTTGCATCAGTCATTTTTTGTCCCCCAAATTTTTTCTAGGTTTATTTGATCTTTTGACTTATGAGATTTAGGCTCATTTTCAGGCGTATCTGACCAAATTTTGACGCTATTTTGTGACGTTTTGTCTATCTCGGAGGTTAATTTCTCCATAGATCCTCCAAAATCTTGAATTATTTTGTTAAATGTTACAATTCCTTTATTGAAATTTTTAAAATTGATATTTTTTAAAATCAAAACTAGTTGCTCTTTGTTTGTTTTATGATCAGTTAGGATGACATCAAATTTTTTACATAATACATCTTGAATTTTGTAAAGTTTTTTCCATTCTTTTACAGTGTATCTTTTAGTTTTCTTCATTATTCTTTACCTCTAATTTTTTCTAGATTATTTTTTAAGAGTTGAAGATAGTCACGTGCTGTTTCTAATTTAAAATCACAATCTCTAAGTAAGATGTCAATATCTGCTGCCATTTCATACAATGTATCTACTTTAACCTCAGTCATGTTATTCTCTCTTTAACCTATCTAATTCTTGACGACATTCACTACATCTATCTTCTAAAAATCTAACCATTCCTTGATAGTATTGCAATTTAATTTCTGCACGTCTCAAGTCTTCTGCTTGGTATGCCTTTGCAAGAAACTTTGGAAGTATTCTTGTTAATTTCATTTTAATTCCTCCTTTAATTTATCATCAATGAATGATTTTTTAGAATCATGTTCTTTTGTTTTATCAGAATTTTCTTCTATCACACATTCAACATGTTCACCATATGTCACTCCATACTTGTTCATCAAGTATTTTCTTACTGAAATTGTATCCATGGTAGCCATGAATTCAAGTTCTTTTTCTTCTAGTTTGATGACTTTCATTTCTTATTCTCCTTTAGCTCATCTAACTTTTCTTTGAGATTTGCTAATGAAAATGAAATACTATCCTCACATGAGAAATCTTTTTGCTTGAATAGTATTGTCAATATCTATCTCCGTAAATCATTGGTTCATCATTATCCTCAAACTCACGAATAATTCGTGGGAAAAAATTTTGGGGTGTGGGGTTTTCACCCACCTCATGACTTTTGTGCAATAGTGTAATGGTGTTCATAGTATCATTTTCCTTGGAAGATTATTATACAACATGAACATAGTATGCATACTAAAGATACTGTTATGGCTAAAATTGCAAAATTACGTATACAAATTGCCCCTGTAGGCTATGAAATTGATAGAGTAGTGTTACCTGCAAAAGAAGAAAAAGCAGACAAGATATGGCTATTGGTCCATGAAAACAAGAGTCAGGACAAGGCAGGTCCATTTATCTCAAAAATTACCAAAAAATTAGAAAAATTAGGAATTACTGTACTCCAAGAGTCTCACAACAGACAAGATTTATTCCAAATTATTCGTGCAGTCAAAAATATCATAGAAAAAGAATCAGATAATGACATCTATGTGAATTTAGCATCAGGTAGTAAGATACAAGCAATTGGTACAATGATGGCATGTATGATGTTCAATGATAGTTCCAATGTTCATCCATTTTATGTAGAGGCAAAAGAGTATGCAGGATTTGTTGGAAAGACACAGCTATCTACAGGGATAAAAGAGATTCAAAATGTTCCTCCATATTCTATAAAAATTCCCGATACAAAATTAATCAAATCACTAAAAATAATTACAGACAATGGTGGAAAGATTACCAAAAAAATTATGGCAGATGCAGCTGAGAAAAATAATTTAATATCAATTAATCCAAAAGATGAGGAGCATCGCTCCATGGTTAGATTTACTAGTTTAGATAAAAATATCATTCAGCCATTAGAGGAATGGGGATTTGTTACAGTAAATAAAATTGGTAGAAACAGATGGATTGAAATTACTGATGAGGGAAAGAATGCATCACAATTTTTAATTTAAATTTTATATTCACAAAAAGACTTCAAATTACATGCATTGCACTTTGGAGAACTGTTATGATGTTCAGGTTTATCCATTCCAAGTGATATTGTTGTAAATTTTTGTAATGATGCATGAAGATAATGAAGTGCAAATGAATCTTGTATTTCTGAGAACACCTTGTATGGCTCCCTAGTCTTTCTATCACAAATTCTAATCTGCCATTTTTTTTGAGTATGGGGCATCTCAAAGAAATCATCTACATCTGGTTTTCTCTTTGCAGAAAAACTAGAATTCAGATATGCCAATACCTGGAGTAATTGACTAGGATATGGCTGTGTTTTACTATCATACACTTGTGGTCGTCCTGCAAATTTATCATCTTGAACTATCAAAGTTTCATCTTCTCTGAGAATCTTATCAATTCGCCCTGATAGTGATAGTAGGACGTTTTCTGTTGGAAATTCAAATGGCATCATTAGTGTAGAGTAGATGTTTTCACGGGCAAACTCGATGTTCTCTACTTTATCTTCTATCTGTTCAATTGATACTGGTTCTAACTCTACATGTTCCTGCTCGTATTTTTCTTCTGCATGGTGGGCTTTAGTTCCTTGAATTAGTGCTTGAGATGGTTTTGGTTTTACACCTTTGATGGATAGGGGGATTTTGTATTCACAATATCCTAGAGAGTCTGAAAAATCAGTAACTGATGCAGTTACTAGTGTGATGTCTTTTTCTTTGTTGATCTTAATCAAGATGATTTAGAATTTCTTTTATGATTATTCAATATTACGAAACAAAAAATGTTAAGTTGATTCAAAATTCTAATTTCTTTTATGATACTTTTTTCGTTTTTGATTACCTTCATCGAGTAATTTCATCAGATCATGTCGTGCCAATATACCAAAAATATATCCGTCTTTCTCCACTAGAACATAGTCAAAATAATCCAAAGTTCTTTTCAATGATCTTACTGAAGTTTTTGCATCAACTCTTGGTGGTGCAATTTCTAACATTTCTTTAACAATTTTTACATCGGTCACATCAGATCCAACCAGACTCGTTATGATCTTATCTGTAATCATACCTACACAAACATTTTTTTCAAAAACAGGAACTTGTGAAATATCCTTTTCAATCATAATTCTATTTGCAGACTCTACGGGTGAGCCAATAATACACGACTCCATATCTTTCTCTGGAACACAAATATCGCCTGCAGTACGCTCGTTTCCAGACTTTTCAAACTCATAAAGGTCAAATATTTTTTTAATTTTTAGATAGCTGGGATCTTTTATCACTCCTGCCTCTACTTGATTTATCCACGATACACTTAGCCCTGATTTTTTTGATAGTTCTCTTAATGACAAACCCATTTTTTTTCGGATATATTTTATATCATTGATTTCAGGTAATCCCACATATAGTTACATTTTCATATATATTTAGATGTATGGGATACCATACATATGATTAGCGTATACTATATTTCATAAATCTAAAGTATACGTATGAAAACACAATGTTTCAACAATGGGCAACTAGAGCCTGAAAATAATCCAGTGTGCAAAATACTGGTAAAAGATAGTAAAAAGTGCACAAATATAGAATCTTGTCACAACTGCAAAAGTTGCAGTCTTGTAGGAGATTTGAAATGAGTGAGATAGTCTTTGATGGAAAAACTCTCACTCTATACAAGGGAGAAGATTTGCAAAACAAGGGAGGAATTATTTTAGCATGTGGGAATTCCCACATGTTCCTTGATTTTGATGCAACTGCTGAACTAGTCAGAGGATTAAATCAAGTTGCATACGAACTATTCCAAACAAGGAGTGAAATCTATCAATGATGACACAGATGGATGTGGACTCATGACAGATAATTCATTTCATTTTTATCTTAAACGTCCAGGTTGGCCACTAACTTTTCAAGTAGGGTATTGTCCAGGGTTCAAATTATTTTGTCCTAGATGTAATTCTGAAAAAATATCCATCTTTTTTAAATCTGGATTTATTGGCAAATACCAAACTCCTTGGACAGATTTGATTGATAGTGGAAATTTTTTACTGTGTGATGATTACAAAATCATCATGAAAAGTAACTATCATCCAAACTGGATTTGTAAAAATTGCTATAATGGCGGGGTGATTTTAAAAAAATGACTGACCATTTTGATGAAATTTGCTTATACGTGAGAGTAGGGGTAATGTTATGATGACTAGTTCTATTTCTATCAAATTACATTCAGCATATCCTCGAGATGTGGGTCTCATGAGAATTAGACTTTCTTTGACAAATATGAAGAAATTAGGCATATCCAAAGGTGATGTAGTTGAAATTATTGGCAAAAAAAAATCAGTTGCAACATGTTATCCACTACATTCATCTGAAAAAAAGAAACAAGTTGCAAGAGTTGATAGTATAACTCGATTCAACTGTGGTTCAAAAGAAAATGAATCTGTAACAATAAAAAAAATTAAAACAAATACTGCCGTCTGGATTCATTTGGAACCATTAATCCCTGTCCCTCAAATTGATCCACGTTACATTAATGACTGTTTTAATGGAGTATCTTTTCTAAAGTCGGATAAAATAATGATTCCTTATTTTGATGATACATTGTCTTTTAAAATATCAAAAACATACCCTGATGGTCCTGTGACTATATGTAATGATACAACTTTTGTAATGTCTTATTGGGATTATTCAAACGAGAGAAAAACTGAGCAAAGTGGATGGACTAAACAGAGAATAGATGAGATGGAATACATGCAAAATATTGCAATTAGACGACTACGAACAGGAAAGTTATGAATCTAAATTACTAATCACATAAAGTCATGTCAGCAGAATCTAGAATGTTAACTGTATTAATTGAGCAGAAAATTTTACTACAGTTCAAAAGATTTGAAAAAAACTTTACTGAAAAAAGTAAATCGGTATTCCTTGATGAAATGGGTGAAAAAATATCTTTGAGAAAAATTTACAATCTAGAATCAGTTAATAATGGACCAATTAGTATGATTGCAGTAACTAGACATCAGTATGATGTAGATGAGTTTTCAAAATATGTTGATTATATCAAAAATAGGCTCAAATTTAGTACCGTTTACTATGGATTATGGCCAGGAGTAAACAAAGTAGAGTATGATGTGTTGTATGTGATTAATACTGTTGATCATGATACCATACAAAAACATCTCAATGCACATGATTTTCTAAATGATGGGATATCTCAGAAAATGGCACTAGTGATTAATCATGAGGGAACGACAAAAATAATTGAAAATTCTAGATATGCTAACATGAAATGTCCTCGATGTAATGTAACATTAGAAAAGAATCATCCATGGCAGGAATGCTATGAATGTATTAGGACAGTTTATCCTGAAACATAAAATCACAATAATTGATGTTTAATCAAGAATAATAGATAGTAGGGGATATTATCCCCCACTTTCTACTATACCCATTCGTCTAATGTTGTCTGGAAAGCCCTTCGAAAGATTTTCCAGAGTAACCAACGAATGAATCGTTTTTGAATTGCCATTTGGCATCTCCTGATTAGTCATTAAGGCAGAGTCCTCAAGGGGACTTCATCCTTTATTGGATTATCCCCGATGTCATTAGTATCTAGGAAATTCTGCGACATGGCTAATCGCCTTACATAGCTATCTTTATCCTAATTAATGATTGGTAGAGTTTTTCACAAATTTCGGTTCAAACCTGTTGACGCCATTACTGCAAAATTATGAATTAATAGGGTCAGAAGTTTAGTGGGGTAATCATCGAATCATACAGCCACCGTCTCATCATTCCTTAATCATTCCATTAAATCAAGTAGT
>Ga0233434_1003898_pt1 | contig 11774 bp, 17 predicted proteins | sample SI_122_August201_4_FD_182738 | JGI IMG/M metagenome (GOLD analysis project Ga0233434, IMG submission 182738) | Seawater microbial communities from Saanich Inlet, British Columbia, Canada - SI_122_August2016_120_MG | ecosystem: Environmental > Aquatic > Marine > Inlet | place: Canada: British... | reverse complement strand
CATGCTTTTGATGATCCACAAGTAATAGCTGCTCAAGGAGTAATAGGATTAGAAATACTAGAACAACTCCCAGATGTAGATGAAGTGTACCTTCCAATTGGTGGTGGTGGGCTAGCTGCTGGAACACTAATTGCAATAAAAGAAAAAAATCCCAACATCAAAATTGTTGGAGTTCAATCAAAATCATTTCCATCCATGCATGAATCTGTTAAATGCGGTTCTTTGGTTGAGAGTGGGGGTGATAAAACAATTGCAGATGGTATTTCAGTAAAAATGCCTGGGAAATTAACATTTGATATAATTAAAGAATTGATAGATGAAATAGTTCTTGTAGATGATACTGAAATAACAAAGACAATGTTCTTGCTTATGGAGCGAATGAAGTTTGTAGTAGAACCTGCAGGAGCTGCAAGTTTAGCATATTTGATTTCAAAAAAACCAGCACCAGGTAAAAAAGTGGTGGCCGTACTAGCTGGAGGAAATATTGACATGTATCTTTTAGGCCAAATTGTAGATAAAGGACTTGCAGCAATGGGTAGGTTACTTGTATTATCTATGGAGTTACCTGATAGGCCAGGTATTTTCAAAGAAATTGTGGATGAAATTGCTGTAGTAAATGCAAATATTGTAGAAGTTGTTCACGACAGATTGAGCTCTAAAGTAAATGCAGGATTTGTAACCGTAACTCTTAGTCTAGAAACACAAGGAAAAGAACAATCTGATCAGTTGATGGAAGTATTAAAGAAGAAAAATATTCAATTTACTTTATTGACATAATTATTTGAATTTTCTTTTGGCAAATTTTGAAAGTCCTACTTTTTTTAATTGGTCTGATTCTTTTAGAACAGAGTTGTGCTGATTAGACTTGTGTTGTTTTAACTTCTTTTTTAAATCTGAGAATTCATTTGCAAGTATTTTGATTGCATAGATTCCTGCATTTCCAGCTTTATTCACACCAACTGATACAACTGGAGAACCAGATGGCATTTCTGTAATGGATAGTAATGAATCTAATCCTCCAAATGCAGAAAATTTTGATGTATCTGTTTTTTTTGGATGTTTGTCATTATACACCAGTATTGGTACACCGATTACTGGAATGGATGTGTGTGATGCAATCATTCCAGGTAAATGAGCTGCACCTCCAGCTCCTGCAATAATTAATTTAAATCCCATTTTTTCTGCATGTTGTGCATATTCTGTTAATCGAGCAGGAGTTCTATGTGCAGATACGATTTGATCCTCATGTTTAATTTTAAATTCGTCCAAAACTTTAGCCGCATCTTGCATAATTCTACTATCTGAACTAGATCCCATAATAATTCCAATTAATGGTTTTTTCGAATATGTCATATAATTACAAAAAACCTGTAGGTAATTAACAATAACTGTTAAAAAATAAGATTTTAAAGTTACACTCAGCATTAGATATTTTTAATCGGTTATTGTTATTTTTGTATGGCCAAAATTCTAGGTATTATTGGTGGGGGTCAACTAGGAATGATGATTACAGAAGCTGCAAAAAAAATGCCTGAACATATATCAAAAATCATAGTTATTGATCCTGTGGAAAACTGCCCTGCAGCACAGGTAGGGGCAGAACAAATTTTGGCAGATTTTAAAGATAAAGATGCCATAATTAGGTTAGCCGATAATTCAGATATAATCACATATGAGATTGAATCGGGTGATAGTGAAATTCTAAAATCAGTAGAAACAAATGCTGAAATTAACCCATCTCCTGAAACCCTCAGTATTATTCAAGACAAATTTTTACAAAAATCATTCCTATTAAAAAATAATATACCTGTTCCTGATTTTATGGAAATTAAAAATATTGAAGAAGTACGAGAAGGATTAAAAAAATTTGGATATCCCGCATTATTGAAATCTAGACGAGATGCATACGATGGACGTGGAAATTTTAAAATCAATTCAGAAAATGAAATTCAAAAAGCATATGATTATTTTAAAGGACAAAAGTTATTGTTAGAAAAATACGTGCCATTTAAAATGGAGGTATCTGTAATTGCAACAAGAAACACTAAAGGTCAAATCAAAACATACCCACTTGTTGAAAACATTCATCATGAAAATATCCTACGTGAAACCATTGCTCCAGCTAGGGTTTCAGAAAAAATAACAAAAAATGCTGAAAATATTGCAAATATGGCTATGGATGTTCTAAAAGGAGCAGGTGTATTTGGTATAGAGATGTTTGTAACTCAAGATGATGAAATTGTAATTAATGAAATTGCACCAAGAGTTCATAATTCTGGACATCACACATTACAATCAAGTGAAACATCTCAATTTGAGCAACATCTGAGAGCAATTTTGGGATTAGATTTAGGAAGTACAAAATTAATTCACAATTCAATTATGTATAATATTTTAGGAGATGAACAATTTACTGGAGAATACAAACCACTTGAGGTATCTGATAAAGGAATATTTTTGAAAATGTATGGTAAAAAAATATCAAAACCTTTACGAAAATTGGGACATGTTAACCTAATCGGAATGAATGGTGAATCAATTGAAGAATTGTTAAAAAAAATAAACGTGTTAAAACAAAGTTTAGTTGTCAAACCATCTGATTAGATTTATTAGGTATGAAAAAAGGAATTGAATATGGCATTATCTGCAGCATTAATTATTACTGGAATTGCCATAGCATTACTTGTTATTTATGCAGCAGATGTTGCAGTAGTAGAAATTACTGGTAGCGAAGAAGGATTCATTCCCTTTGATCACAAAATTAGAGGTATGGGATTGGGTCTGCCGGCATTAATATTGCCAATAATTGCATATTTAATTTCAAGAAAAGAGCCATCCAAAAGTTTAGGTGGAATGATCATCATTGCAGGAATTTTAATTATTTTTGGCGGTGCATTTGTAATTGGAAACGCAGATCCTGTAGAAGCAGAAGCATCTGGAAGAAACATGGCATCTGAAACAGCGCCATTGCTTATTGCAGGAGTAATCCAAATAGGTTTAGGAATTCTTAAAATTAAAAAATCTTAGATATACATAATGCCAACTTGCAAAAAATGTGAAAATGATGCCAATAAAGTGTATGACTGTGATCATACAAATTTTGAAGAATATTGTGTGGAATGTTATACGGAATTGCATTATTATTTAACAGAAAAATGATTGAATCATGCTAACAAATAGAGAAATCGCAATTTATGCCCTGGGTAAAACAGAAGGGATTAATTCCTTAGCTGAAACTCTTGGAACTGGATTTGATGATAAAAAATACATCGAATCATGGAATAAAACCATGAAACTTTTAGGAATAAACATGCCGTTAAAAGACCTTGAAAAAATTTATGAGGAATTTTCAAAAAAAATGGATGATGTTCTAACAAAAGAGGAATTAAAAGGTAAAAAATCTAAAACAAAATCATGAAAGAGATTTCAATATCATCACTGTTAAAAAATATGTCTGATGAAAATAATTATTCAGATGACATATGGAAGTCTTGTTTGGACAAAAAAGGAAAAAGGTATCAGAGAAAAGATATCAATCATGCATTAAAAAAGTTGGAAATGTTGGGTTTCATTAAAAAAAATAGAATTTCTAGTACAGATGTATATTATAATAAAGTACATTATTCAAATCCTGATGATTATTTAGGATTTATCAATAATATTATATTTGAAAATGAGTCTAAGATTAAAGAATCTCTAAAGAAATTAGAAGATAAAAAAATATTTGTAGATATTACTAAAGATTTGAATTCATATAAATTAAAAAAAGTCAGTAAAATACATTATGAACAACTATTAGATGCATTTTCAAATCTTACCGAACTTGCATCCTCAATTTTATTAGTAAAAGAGACAAGCGATAATGAAAAATTAAAAAAACAATTAATTCTCTGTTATGATGAAATTAAAGAAAGACTAGAAAAAACTAATGATAAAATCATAGCAGAGAGAAAATCTACTGAGAGAATAATAATAGAAAGGCGATTTGCAGGAAGGATTCCAAGTTCGGGATGTTTAAAACTCTAAAATTACATTAGTGTTCATATCAATTTTAAGTTCAAAAATTAAAAAAAGAATATTATGTATTTTTATTTTAAAGAATAGTTTTAGTATCAAAATCTAACGGTTTTATACTCTTAAAATTAGATAGGGTTGTTGAAAGCGATAATTTTAGCTGGAGGGAGGGGTAAAAGACTAAAACCCATAACAGATTACATTCCAAAACCTTTGGTCCCAATAAACAACATACCAATTATAGAATGGCAAATAAAATATTTAAAACAATTTGATGTTGATGAGGTGATCATCTGTACAGGTTACAAAACAAAAATGATCCAAAATTATTTGGATGTAAAAAACCTTGGAATTAAAATAAGATTCTCAATTGAAAAATCACCTTTAGGTACAGGTGGTGCAATTAAAAAAGCAGGAAAGATGATCAATGAAAAGTCTTTTTTTGTACTCAATGGCGATACTATTACCAATTTAGATTTAAGAAAACTTTCAAAAAAACCAAACTCTATTGCAGCAATAGAACTAAGAACAAAATTTGGAATTTTAGAAACTGATGATGAAAAAGTAGTTAATTTCAGGGAAAAAAAAGAAATATCTGATACTTGGATGAATGCAGGCATTTACCATATTCAGAAACAAATACTCAAAGAATTGCCAAACAAAGGAGATGTTGAAAAAACACTCTTTCCAGATTATGCAAAAAAAGGTAAACTCTACACAATAAAATTTAAAAATGTAAAATGGTATTCAGTGGATTCATTCAAAGATATGGAAGAATGTTCACTAGAAGTAAATAAAATAATAAAATAATTTTTAATTTTATGCGCCAGTTCTATGTAGTGTGACCATCATGTATGCAACTTCTTCTACAAATGACTCGTCGTCGCTAACTAAGGTGTATTTTGTTGCATTATTCCAAAATACCCTATCTTGTGACGGTTTTTCAGTAAAACGTTGTTCGCTCAATACCTGTATTTTCACTCTGATCGGATAATACGACACCTCAACGAAAATTAACCCATTACTAAAACAGATACACTAGAGTATACGATAGCTGACTGCGTGATACCTAGTATGTACAGCAGAATGTATTTTTTTAGAATCTACCCATCTGAAAATTAAACGCCCCAAGACCTGGTGTTTGTTCTTCTGAATTCACCTTTATCTCGTTTGGAGTGTTTTGCTTTGTAATTTAATACAACAATACCACTAACAAAACCAATACCACTAATTACTAAAAGTGGCATAATTGTCGCATCTATCAAATTACCCAAGATTACAATAATAATTCCAATAGCAACTGAAGCAATTATCAAAGATGATCCTGTACGCCGATTATTCAATACATTAGTAAATTTTCTATGAACTTAAGCTTGTTGGAGTGATTAACGGCATTATTTCTCAGTATTAGATACTTCGAAATGTTCTTTGATTAATTGTAACATGTCTACAAAGGCTTTATGATATAATTCAAAACTACCTTCTGTCATTTTCAATTTATCTAATAGTTCACCAATAAATATTGGGTCTGCATAACTTACAATTACTGTATACTGCCCAGAATCATTTTTACCATTTTCATAGACAATCTTTTTTTCATTTCCTGCCACACATTTTTCTAAATTTTGATACATGTTATCATAAAATTGCTTGTGACTTTCATCTGATGGTGATAATTCTCCATCTTTAGAAGAAAGTGTAATTGTATATGTAAAATTTTTATTCATTTCTCATCATAATCTCCCTATTTTACACACCGAGGAATTTTTAGCATCAAGTCTAGCGGTTAATTCAGATGATGATTCTTCTTGAGTAAAGATGTCTATCGGAATTAACAAGATAATTGTTATTGCGATAATTACTATTAGTTTCATATTTTTCTAAGAATTTCCTAATGAATTACCTTGACTTTTCTTTTTGTAATTTTTGTATAAATTACGAATACCCAATCCTATTACCAACACTCCAATAACTTGAAAATACCATTCAATACCCGTTAGAAGTTGATAAGCGCCGATGATCAGCATCATCATTCCCCATACTATATTTTCAGTAAATTTTTGAAATGAATTTTGAGTCCTCGGTTTTTGTGGTGTGTCACCTATTTTTTCTATTTCTACATTACATTTACAATTTTGACAATATTTGAGATTAGGATTTAATTCACTATCACATTCTCTACAGATATTATCCTCAATCATTATTTTCTAATCCTCATTATTGTGGGATAAAACTCCCTATTTTTTGATTTATACATCTAAAAAATACATCAAACTCATTCAATTCATTAGAGTATGCGTATCTGACTGCGTGTTATCCATATGCGAAGAAACACTAGAATATCCAATACTTCCAATTATTTTCATGCGTATTGCATGCAGTTTAGGTTCAATGCTGTCAGTAAATGAGGTACTAGAATGCTCAAAAATTCTATCTGAAACAAAAGTAGACTCAATTTGGGTTCCAGAAACATGGGGAATGGAGAATTTTTCAATTCTTAGTGCAGTATCTGCCAATACCATAACACAAAAAATAGGCTCTTCGATTATCAACATCTATTCTAGAAGTCCGGCAGTAATTGCAATGGGGGCTGCAACAATAGATACAATATCTAATCAAAGGTTAATTTTAGGATTGGGAACTAGTAGTTTACCAATTGTTGAGACTTTTCATGGGTATGAATTTGAAAGACCCCTACAAAGAATGAAAGAATATGTTGAAATTATTAAATTGGTATTATCTGGGAAACCTGTAAACTATTCCGGTAAAATTTTTAATTTAAATAATTTTACATTATTAATAAAATCTCAAAGAACATCAATTCCAATTTATTTAGCAGCAATTAACCAAAAAATGGTTGATTTAACATGGGAAATTGCAGATGGAGTTATTTTTTATTTAAGACCAAAAAACGAGATGGAGAAAACAATAGAAAAAATGCAATCCAAAAAAAAAATTGATATTGCATGTCAAATTATAACATGTATTTCTAAAGATTCAGAGTTGGCAATAGAGCGTGCTAAAAAAACAATAGCATTTTATGTATCTGTAGGAAAAATTTATCGAGAATTTTTAGCAAGTAATGGATTTAAAAAAGAAACCGATAATGTTTTCAATGAATTTAAAAAATCAGGATTTAAATCAAATCATGAACTTGTATCTAATTCCATGCTAGAATCATTATGTATTTCTGGAACTCCGGATGAATGTAAGATGCAATTACAAAAATTCAAAGATATAGGAATTGATTTACCTATATTACAATTCAATCCAATAGGGGATACAATAGAGTCATTTAATCTATTAAAAAAAACATTTTTGGATGAAAAATAATGGTCAAAGTAGGAATTGCAGCATATGGTACAACTCCATTTACAAAAGAAGATCAAAAAATAGAATCGGTATTACACAAATCTACTAAAAATCTCTTTGAAAATAATCCCAAAATTGATAAAAATGATATTGATGCAGTGTTAGTTTCTACTAATAATAATTCAAAATATCTATCTCCAATATTGTCTGAAATGATGGGGATTCAACCAAAAATCGCCCATTCGATTGAAAGTTTGTGTAATTCAGGCACAAACTCTATTGTTTCAGCATGTTCTTACATAATGTCTGGTTTGGCAGACATGGTATTCATTTCAGGAGCTGAAAGATATGATAGTCCCGGACAGATCTTGAGTTGGGATGATTCTCGTGGAGAATTTAAGCACCCAATATTTTGGGCATCAATTTTTACAAAATCATACAAAAGGGAATTTTCAATTTCAGATGAGCAATTGGCACTGGTTTCAGTAAAAAACCATAAACAAGCTAAAGAAAATCCTAATGCGCTTTCAAATAAAACATACACAATACAAGATGTAATGAATTCTAAAAAACTAACAGATGATCTAAAATTATTAGATTGTTCACAACCCTGTACAGGTAGCGCATCAATAATTTTAGCAACAGAAGAGATTACAAAGAAAATTACAGATAATCCAGTATGGATTACAGGTATTGGTCAAAAAACAACATCTGCAGGATTTACAAAAAATGAAACATTCTCATCAATGGAATCTACAAAATTATCAGGACAAGATGCATTAAAAATGTCTAATCATACAATACATGACATTGATGTTGCAGAAGTACATGATGCATTTTCAGTATGTGAACCAATGGCATTAGAATCACTGGGATTTTCAGATTATGGGGAAGGGATGGATATGATAAATAATCTTTATGACACAAATAATTTTAAAATAAATCCAAGAGGGGGCTTAATTGGTTCTGGGCATCCTTTGGGAGCTACAGGAATTTCACAAACTATAGAAATCGCACAACAAATTCAATCAAATTCAAATAAAAGGCAAGTAGATAATGCAAATGTGGGGTTAGTTCACAATATGTCTGCAGCAGCTACATCTTCAACAGTCTTGGTTTTAGAAAAATGAGTTTTGAATCAGAATTATCCAAAGGCGAATTCACAATTCCAGAATGCATAGAATGTAAAAAAATTGTTTGGCCACCTACAGAATTTTGCAGTAATTGTTTTGGAGAAGTATGTCTAAAAAAAGGGGTTTTTGAGGGTAAGATAATTGAATTTTCTAAACAAAATGAGACATATTTCTGCATGGTCGAATTTGAAAATACAGTCAAAATAATGGCAAAAATGCTAAAAACTCCAAAGATTGATCAAATAGTAAAAATTTCAAAATGTGGAATTATCAATGATAATTATTTTTTTCAAGTTAACTAAATTTTGTGAATATGTATGGTGTTTCTACAGATTGATCAAAAGTCCAAACTGTAGGTAATGAAATTGTATCCATTACATCTAGATGATACTTTTCTAAAAGAACACTCCAACCTCCATTTGAAATATTTCCAGATAACTGTCTTTTAGAATGAGTGCCTGCAAATACTATGCCTGTATTTTTTTTTAAATCCTGAATAGAATTGATTTTTTCAATAATTCCAGTAGCTAACATGTCGCCCCCCATTTGAGGAAGTCCTCCAATGAAAAATACGGGGCGTTTTAATTGAAATTCAGAATAATCAATTTCTAACGCATCTCCACATTTGGGATTGAAATTTTTGGAAGTTTGTTGTACAATTGTTTCTTGTAACCCTACTAACACTTCATCAATTTCAATGCTATGAGAATTCAACTCTAGTATTTTTCCACAAAATGCAATTCGTCCATCACCTGAACCAATGTCTACAAGTTCTGAATAACCTAATTCTTTTACAACAAATGCCATGACATATGAAGACATTATCCATGTAGGATAGAATGGTTGACAACTAGTACCATGTTTGATACTGTTTAACCAATATTCATTGATATCGCCCTCATAAACAATACATGAAACACCATCAATCTCCTGCTCATAAAAATTAAAATAGATTGGATTTTTCTTAGCAAATTTATGTAATAATTCTAAATGAGTTTCATCCATCTTAAATTGATTTGAAGTAGTAGTTGGAATTACTTCTTGGATGTGTGCACTTCCAGTATAATTTTTTGCAAAATTCTGTTTAATTTGAATTAAATTTTTTACAAGTTCATTTAACATATTTTTATTATAAAACTGGGCCTGATAAACTCATTGCAATCTATGTTTTTTTAGATAGCAGGTGCGCCAATTCCTGTTCTATTTTTTTTAATTGATCAACTGTCACTTGTTGTAATTTTTTGTTTTTCTCAATTTCTGCATCTGAAAGATCCTCTACTAATTGAAAGTCAAGATGTTTTAAAGTATTCAGATAAAGATTTCTCTGCTCCATTAATTTTTCTATGATTATTTCAGACAGTAATTTATCTCAAAATTGGGATTATTTAGATATTAAATATCATATAATTCTTAAAATAATTCATAATTTTATAATTTGGTTTTCCAAAACTAATCAAAAAAAACTGCGTATATGCCTCATGTTTGCAGGGTATTCCATAGTTACCCACTTTACTAAATGAGATGATGCTAACAACATGCCATTGAAATCAAATACACTAGTAATAACGAAGCAGGATTCTATCAAAAAGATCAATACCAATAATCAAAAAGCTGCCAAGATGCGCAGACAAAGAGGATATCATTGGGAAGATACCATAGTTAAGAGGTTCAATAAAACTACAAAATGGAGGGCATTTAGATTAGGCTCTCCAAGTATTGCATTGCCGGATGTACTTGCAGTAAATAATGAAAACGAGGAACTATTTACAATCGAGGCAAAATCTGGAACAAGTACCTCACTTCCAGTCCCTGCAGATCAAATTGAACGATGTTTGGATTGGATAGGAACTTTTGGAATTTATAAAAAAAGAAATGTATTATTGGCATTCAAATTTTTATCAAAAAAAAGATTGGGTATTGGAAAATATGAAAATAGGGAATTACGTGAATTTTTCAAGATTTGGGATACGTCTTTGAAAGTAACTGACTGTGTATGCACGTATGATGGAAAAATATTTGCAAAAATTAATGGTGTAAAAAAAGAATTATTTCTCAAGGAATGTTTAATGCCATTTAAGACAAAGCAGAGGCAAATTTAGTTTTAGAGCCATAGTTCAAATCCTTTTTTAATGACGAAATGTAGTATAATGTAATGTCTGAAGATAAAGCCAATGTTGAATCAATTGATAAAACCACTGAATCATTATTGGAAACTGTTTCAGATGCAGAAGTGAATTCAAGAATTAGTTTTGAAGAATTTACAGATGAAAAGACACTCATAAGCTATAATGCATTTGGAACAAAACAAATGAAGATTAAAGTTTTAGAAGTATCTGATGAAAATCCCCCATCACAATGGAAGTTTGGGGATAGGGTAAAAGTTACAAAAATCCTCATAACCATAAAACACCTCACAACACAAGAAGTTGAAGAAGGTGAATTTGATGTCGAAGAAATTGAACGTGAATTAGCTGAAAAAAGACATTATAGTTCAACAAACAGATGGATTCCTGCAGGAGATATCAAAAATGGATACGTCATAGGTTCAAAACACACTAGACTCATCAGTGATGCATCGGCATTAGATTATATCGCATTTTAATAATCAATAACAATCAAAACATAATATTTTAAAATTTTAAAAAATCACTGTTGACCAATGGTCATTAATTTTTGAAAGATAGGACTAATTTAGAATTGATTTCAATATGAAATGGAATGATAACAAATGAGTGATTTAACTCAAATAAATTTGGGAGATTATAACAAACCTCAAGAACAAACAAAAGCTATTGGTGTTGGAAAAATTTCAGGAAAAATTATCAACATAAAGAATTTTCATATTAATAGAGGTAGACCATCCCCATACACACCAAAAGAAGCAATAGGTGCAGATGGAATGACAGATTATAATATTATTGATACCGTGGAATCATTTGAAATTAATAATCAAAAAATAAGTTCATTTTTTGTAACTCTTGCCATAGTTAAACAAATTCAAAGAGTTCCCAATTATCAAGAAGAGTTATCGGCAGGTAAAATATTTGGACCATGTAAAATAGGACAAAAAAAATCAACAAAGACAGATGCAAACTATTGGTGTCTTTTATTTCCAGGTGAAACAGGATACTAGAATAAAAAATGTTTTAAAAATTATTCTTTGCAGCCTAACAAAATTAGAACATGATGTTATTGATCTCCAATATTGTAATTTTTATGACTGAAAAATACTAGTAACAAATAGACTTTTTCACTGAAAAACATTATAAACAAAAGAATTTGAAAAACAAGATATGAGTTCAAGAGAATTTGAAG
>Ga0233434_1003893_pt1 | contig 11785 bp, 10 predicted proteins | sample SI_122_August201_4_FD_182738 | JGI IMG/M metagenome (GOLD analysis project Ga0233434, IMG submission 182738) | Seawater microbial communities from Saanich Inlet, British Columbia, Canada - SI_122_August2016_120_MG | ecosystem: Environmental > Aquatic > Marine > Inlet | place: Canada: British... | reverse complement strand
TCCAATATGCCCTATTGCGCCTGTAACTATAATCTTCATTTTTTTCCCTTATTTTCTAGTTGGGAAACAAAATCTTTAAAGTATTGATAATCACTTATATAATCTTCTGCTTCATAAAGACGATCACAGATTACAGTCATAGTTGAATTATGTTCAATATATTTTTCCTCTGCCCAAATACCTGGAGGAACTAATAGACCAAAATTAGGCTTATCAAGTATGAAAACTTTTTTACTTACTGAATCATCACACGAGACCTCTACAGACCCATTAGAACATATAAGAAGCTGTGAACATAGACGATGAGCATGCTTACCTCTAATGCTTCCCTTTTCAGACATTACATTAAAAATCCTTTTTATCGAAAATGGAATTAACTCATTTCCATGCTCAAAAACTGAAAGCTCACCATTATCTTCTTTAAAGACAGGAAATTCTATTAATTTAACAGACTTCATTTAGAATATTCCTTACTTAAATGATTCACCAACAAATATATACCCTCCTCAATTGATGTTTTAGCCGACCAGCTTGTGAGCGATTTTAATCGTTCAGCTGAGCCTATAAAATTTCTTTTCTCAATTTCAGATATCCCACTGGGCCATGATACATTTTCAATCTTTAAATTGAAACCAGTTATTTTTTCTATTTCATTCACAATCAATCCAAATGCACTTTTAATTGGTGTGCCTACACCACTTGAAACATTAAATAGTATTTCATCATTTTTTTTAATTTTTTCGTAATTAAGAGTACTTGCAAATAAAAATGCCTGAACAACATCGTCTATATAAATATAATCCCTTATATAGTTTCCCGTACCATAAATCCTTATAGATTTATTTTCAAAACCTAATCTTGTAATTTTACTGAGAATACCTCTGTCAAGAGCTGAGCTATCATTAATGCTAGGACCATAAACATTTGCTAGTCTTAATGACACTGACTCAATTAAGTTTTCGTGAGTAGCCATTTTTAGTTTTTTTTCAACACTTAACTTATTTGAGTCATAGGAGGTTATTGGAACAGAGGGTTGATCTTCTGATACAGGGAATTCGTGAGTTAAGCCATAAATTGTTGCTGTTGATGCATAAATAACTCTTGGTTTAATAGATAATTCTTTAGCAGCATTTACTAAATTTGTAATCGGAAGCATCTCTACATTTAGACTATTTTCAGGATTTTTTTCAGCAGCTGCAATACTTGTATTTCCTGATAAATGGAAAATAATATCTGAATCATTGACAATTTTTAACCAAGAATCTAAATCATTTAAATCAATATTCCAGTCTTCAATATTGTCTTCAGTCTTAAGTTTTTTTCTACTAATACGAACCAATTTTTTGACAGAATAGCTTTGTAACTCATTTACCAATGCAGAACCAATGTATCCACTTGCACCAGTTATAGTAATAACTTTATTCTTTAACTTGCTTTGAAGTTCATTCATTTTTTTTACAAAAACTCTCTCGATTCATTGGATTTTCTAGATTCAGAGGTTAAAAAATCGTTTTATTCTATTTACTATTTTGTTTAAATCACTTTTTGATAATTCAGGATAGATTGGTAGCGAAATAATTTTTTGAACAATGTTTTCAGTAACTGCCATATCTTTTGATTTTATTACTCTATCATTGTAAGCAGGTTGCATGTGAACTGGCAAAGAGTAATGAATCCCAGCAATAATTCCATCCTCTTTGAGAAAGCTTAGTAAAGAATCACGAGTTTCGACCTGAATCACAAAAAGATGAAAAACAGATTCAGCATTGGTACGAATAGATGGCAATAAAATTGGAAGTTCTGACAGTTTTTCATAATAAAATTCTGCTATATTTCTTCTCTTTTGATTATCTTCATCTAAATGTCTCAGCTTGATTCGTAATATAGCTGCTTGAAGCTCATCTAACCTAGAATTTCTCCCTGGCTGCACACTGACTCTATCTTGCCATCCATATTCTCTAATCATCCGAATTTTTGAAGCTAATTCATGATTATTTAAAGTAACTAATCCAGCATCTCCAATTGCACCTAAATTTTTTGTTGGATAACAACTAAAGCAACCAATATCGCCTATACTGCCAACCCTTTTATTATTGTATTTTGCGCCATGGGCTTGTGAAGCGTCTTCAATTAAATAGATTTTATTTGAATTACAAAAAGTTATTATTGGATCAAGGTCAGCAGCCTGTCCATAAAGATGAACAGCAATAATAGCCTTTGTTTTTTTTGTTAATGACTCTTGAAGGTGGGCTGGATTGAGTGTATAGAATTTTGAATCTACGTCAACTAAAACAGCATTAGCGCCTGTAGCTTCAATAGCTGCAATAGTAGCTACAGCAGTATGTGAAACAGTAATAACTTCATCGCCAAAACCTATATTTAAGGCTCTCAATGCTATCTCAATAGCATCAGTTCCATTAGCAACACCAATTGCAGATGAAGTACCTATATATTCAGCAAACTCACTCTCTAAGTATCTAACCTGCTCTCCTAAAACATAGGAATTACCTCGCATCACTGAAATAACAGCATCCTCAATTTCAGACTGATAACTCTTGAATTGTTCTGATGGATTTGAACAAAGTACCATATTAACTAACCTTTACATTAGGTATATAAGTTATCCAATGCCTTTGGTCTCCCATAAAGTCAATTTCTTTTTTCATAATCTCTTCAGAATGATTCCAAGCAAAAAGTAATACATAATCCGGATTGCTATCTCTAAATTGATCATATGGCAAAACCGGTATATGTGCACCGGGAGAGTACTTATTTTGCTTAATTGGAGTTGTATCATAGATACATTCGACAAGATCAGGTGTTATTCCAAAATAGTTTGTGACAGTTGTACTCTTAGAAGTTGCACCATATGCCACAACTTTCTTTCCAGCATTTTTAAGATTATTAAGAAGCTCAATTAAGTCATTTTTTATCTTATTAACACTAGCAGTAAAATCTAGGTATGCATCGTTTTTATCCAACCCTATTTCCTTTTCTTTCTTTACTAAACTAATCACATTTTGAGAGACTTGCTTAACCCCCTTGTGAGCTATTGTATATCGCATGGATCCTCCATGAGTGATTTGAGGTTCAACATTTACTAATTCAAGATCATGCATATTAGCAATATGACTTATAGATAAAGCTGAAAAAAGGAAAACATGCTCATCATAAATTTGATCAAAAGATGTTTTTTCAACAATTTCACCAAGATAAGGATCTTCAAATATGAAAACACCTTCTTCATTTAATAATGTTTTAACGCCTTCATAAATTGAATGCATATAAGGGATATGGCACATAACATTTGCACTCAAAATTGCATCTGCTTTTTGATAATTTTTTGAAATTTTATCAGCCAAAGACTTATCAAAAAACTCAGTTATTACCTCCATCCCCTTGTTTTTAGATACTTCTGCAACATTTTTAGAGGGCTCAATGCCAAGACATGGAATTTTATCTAATGCAAAATTCTGCAGCATAATCCCATCATTACTTCCTATTTCTACAACAAAAGACTTTTGATCCAGATTCTGAAGCGTAGTCACAGAATTAGCAAATTTTTGAAAATGACTAATCATATAGTTTGATGTCGATGAGAAAAAAGCATAATTATCATGAAACATTTTTTCTCTATCAGGCTGTTCAAGCAATTGAACCATATTACAGTTTTTACAAAAACCAACCTTCATAGAAAATAAATATTCATTCTCTAACTCTTTTTTCGTAGAAAATGCATTTGCTATTGGCATATTTCCAAAATCAACAAAAGGATTAAAACTATTGTCGCATATTAGGCATTTATTCACTATTTCTCCTGTATAAATTATCAGCTTTCTTTAAGAATTTAATTTCAGACCACTCTTAGAAACAACTAATATTTATTTATTAATAAAAAGCTATTATTATGGCTCAAAATTCTATATTTGATAATTATAAAGCCTTTACTTTAAGTTACTCAAATATCTAACGGCTAAAATTATTTTTCAAATTTAAGAAGCTTCTCTTGAGACCCAATTAGTTCTTGTCAAATTCAACCAATACTTTAATAAGGTCAAACATATCTTTTGGAAGTTCAGTCTTAAAGGAAATCAATTCTCCAGACTCTGGATGATTTAAGGTTAATTTTTTTGAATGAAGAGCTTGCCTTTTAAAATTAGATATTTTATTTTTTAGAATATCACTTGCTTTTTTTGGATATCGGACCTTACCCCCATATATAAAGTCTCCAATTAATGGATGGCCAATATGCGATAAATGGACACGGATTTGATGAGTTCGTCCTGTCTCAAGGATTGCTTTAACATGAGTATGATTATTATAACGATCAATTACCCGATAATGGGTTTTTGCCTCTCTTCCACTCCTAATAACTGCTTGTTTAACCCTATCTTTGGGATCCCTCCCAAGAGGTTCATCGATAGTCCCGCCAGAAATCATATGGCCATAAACAACAGCAGAATATTCTCTAACTACTGAATGCGTTTGAAGTTGCTCCACTAAAAATTTTTGTGATTTTATATTTCGTGCAACAACCATAAGGCCTGAAGTATTCTTATCCAAACGATGAACAATTCCTGCTCTATCTAATTTTGAAAGACTAGGGTCATAATGAAGAAGAGCATTAGCTAGAGTTCCGCTCCTATTTCCAGCTCCAGGATGAGTTACTATACCGTGCTCTTTATTGATAACAATAATATGATCATCTTCGAAAACAATATTAAGTGGAATATCTTCAGCTAGCCAATCATTATTTGACTCTTGATTTAAAGCTAGAGAAACTATTTCATCTCCACTCACTTTATCTTTTGGTTTGAATATTCTCTCATTAATCATTGCTTCACCAGATTTAACCCATGAAGTTATTTTAGATCTAGAGTACTCTGGCAACATCTTAGATATTGCTACATCAAGCCTTTCACCTTCCATTCGTTTTGGAATAATTATTTGAATACACATCATATCAATTAATCTTAGTTTGAATTTGAAGAATTAGACAAAGCCTGGATGCATTTAATTAATGAATCTTTCCAATAAATAATGTCCAAATCAAAGGAGTTTCTTATTTTGTTATTATCTAATAACACATGTTTTGGTCTTAAAGCTTCTTGTGGGTAATCTTTTGAATCAATTGAGGTGATAATGCACTTTGTGTCCGAAATATTAGCTATTTCTTTTGCAAAATCATACCAACTGCATTCGCCATCATTTGAATAATGGAACACTTCTGAAATTTGACTAGCTTCAGAAAATTTCTTACTTTCAATAATTTTTAATATTGCAATTGCTATGTCATTAGCGTAAGTTGGAGAGCCTATCTGATCAGAGACAATATTTAATTTTTCTTTTGTTTTCATTAACTTTAGTATTGTATCTAGAAAGTTATTTCCATATTTTGAATAAAGCCAACTTGTTCTAATAATTAGTGCATCAAATACCATTATTGATAATATTGCATTCTCACCATCTAACTTTGTTTTGCCATATACATTTATTGGAGAGGTATCATCCGTTTCATTATATGGCTTGAGCTTCAAACCATCAAAAACATAGTCAGTTGAAATTTGTATCAGCTTAATGCGATTGTCTCTAGCTATTTCTGCAATATTATTAACTGACAAATGATTGACCAAATTTGCCTGTTCCTTTTCCACTTCAGATTTATCTACTGCAGTATAAGCAGCACAATTAATAATTACATCAAATTGATTTTTCTCAATAAAACTGCGAACATTTTGAAAATCTGTCAGATCTAATTGCTCTCTAGTGGCAAAAACAAAACGATTATCCGATTTATTATGATCAACTAGATAATTAAATGTTTTTCCTAGCTGGCCATTTGCTCCTGTAACTAATATGAACATGACATAATTACATTAAAATAATTTATCACTTTTTGCCAACGTAGGATAATTTTTATCGACCTCAGAGAGGATTATTTCATTATCTGAAAAACCCCAATCAATATTAATATCGGAATCATTGTAAGCAATGCCTTCATTGTGTTTTGCTGAGTAATATGCATCAACTTTATATAAAATAGTTGCACTTTTACTCAAAACAACAAATCCATGAGCAAATCCACGAGGTATGAAGAGCTGATTTTTATTTTCTTCATTTAACTCTATGGCAACATACTTGCTAAATGTTTTGCTATTTCTTCTTATATCTACTGCCACATCTAACACGCTTCCACTAATAACTCGAACCAACTTGCCCTGAGTGTGCGGAGGTGACTGAAAGTGCAAACCACGCAGAACCCTTTTTGAGATAGATTTTGATTCATTATCCTGCACAAAATCAACTTTATATCCAATAGCCTCATCAAACAATGATTGCCTAAAGGTTTCTATAAAGTACCCTCTATTATCTTTATGAATTATCGGTTCAATTAATAATACTTCTGGGATAGATTGAGGTATGAATTTCATTTATAGACTCAATAAGTATTGACCATATTGATTATTCTTCATCGCTTTGGCAATCGCTAATAATTGCTTTCTTGAAATATACCCTTTTTCGAATGCAATCTCTTCAATACAAGCCAATTTTAATCCCTGTCTTCTTTCAATAGTTTCAACAAACTTTGAAGCCTCTAGTAAATCCTCATGAGATCCAGTATCAAGCCAGGCATATCCTCTTCCAAGCAACTTAACTCTTAAACGATTCTCTTTCAAATACATATCATTAACAGAAGTAATTTCAAGCTCTCCTCTTTCGGAAGGGGTTATTGAGTGAGCTTTTTTTACTATATCATTGGGATAAAAATAAAGACCAGTTACTGCAAAGTTGCTTTTTGGATTCAATGGTTTTTCATCAATGCTAATTGCCTTATTAGATTTATCAAATTCAACAACGCCATATTTCGAGGGCTCTTTAACATGATATCCAAACACAGTTGCCAAATTGTTTGAAGTCACATTAAAAACTGCTTCAATCAACAAATCAGTAAGTCCTTGACCATAAAATATATTGTCACCCAAAATTAAAGCGACACTATCTTCTCCTATGAAATCCTCTCCTATAATAAAAGCCTGAGCTAAGCCGTCAGGAGATGGCTGTTCTTTGTAATCTAATTTAATTCCAATATTTGAACCATCGCCAAGTAAATTTTCGAATTTTGACAAATCTTGAGGAGTAGAAATAATTAATATTTCTTCTATACCAGCTAACATTAATACTGACAATGGGTAGTAGATCATTGGCTTATCATAAATTGGAAGTAACTGCTTGGAAACACTCCTAGTTAATGGATAAAGCCTAGTTCCAGAGCCTCCCGCAAGAATAATTCCTTTCATTTTAATTTACTCCTAAACGCTCAAGTCTGTAACTTCCATCTTGAATATTTTCTGACCAAGATAAGTTGGTTAAGTACCATTCAACAGTTTTCCTTATACCAGAAATAAAATCCTCTTTAGGCTCCCAGTTCAAGTCAAATTTGATTTTTGAAGCATCAATTGCGTATCTTACATCATGTCCTGGTCTATCTTTAACATAAGTAATTAAGTCTTTGAAAGAAGCAAGACCATTCAATCGATCTGGCATTAATTCATCTAATATATTACAAATTGTATTAACAACTTCAATATTCTGTATTTCATTATTCCCGCCTATATTATATGTTTCCCCAATACTACCATTTTCTAACACAGTCATTAGTGCACGAACATGATCATTTACATAGAGCCAATCTCTAATTTGTCTACCGTCGCCATAAACTGGAAGACTTTTCCCATCAAGGGCAGTAAGAATCATATGAGGAATAAGCTTTTCTGGAAATTGATATGGTCCATAATTATTTGAGCAATTGGTTATAAGAACTGGAAAATTATATGTCCTATTCCAAGCTCTAACTAGATGGTCTGAACTCGCTTTAGAGGCAGAATAAGGAGAGCTCGGATTATAAGGAGTATCTTCAGTAAATAAATCATCAGTTTGATCAAGATCGCCATATACTTCATCTGTTGAAACATGAAGGAATCTAAAGTTTTCTTTTTTTATTCCCTTAAGTGATTGCCAATAATGCTTAGCCTGCTCAAGAAGAGTAAAAGTTCCAACTATATTTGTTTGAACAAAATCTGCTGGTCCATCTATCGATCTGTCCACATGTGACTCAGCTGCAAGGTGGATTAATGCATCAGGTTTATTTTTGAGTAATAAAGTTTTTATAGAATTTTCATCACAAATATCTATTTTTTCAAAAAAATATTTTTGATTTAATTCAATAGATTTTAAGGACTCTAAATTGCCAGAATAGGTCAATTTATCAATGTTTATTACCTTATATTCTGTATGAGAGATAATATGTCTGATTAATGCAGAGCCAATAAAGCCAGCACCGCCAGTAACTAAAACTGTTTTTTTACTTTTCATTTTTTCTACCAAATAAGTTCATTTTACAATATCTTTTTGATTTACTTAAAATGTTCAAAATAAATATGATCAGGCTCTAATCCCTTATGATGTCTTTCATTCATCGTTGTATAAGCAGATTCAAGATTTTTTACAAACAGCTTAGTATTATAAAGTGGCGATGTAGAGAGGTTACTTGCTAACTTATCTTTAATCGCTTTGAGTTTATCTGGTTGTGAAGCAAGTTCAATAGCAAGTGCTTCATACTCTTCTGGAGTATTGGTAATGAGTTCAGGAAGATTGATTGAAGTAAGGATGCTGGCACCCATTCTTGCTTGGTAGGATTGTCCTATCATAGTAAGCATAGGAAGCCCCATTTTAAGGGCGTCACTCGCTGTTGTTCCCGCGTTATAAGGATGTGTGTCTAGGAATAGGTCAGCCACTCGATAGCGAGCTAGGTATTCTGGCCTCTCATAGCGGTCAGCAAAAATGAGTCGGTTTGGATTAATATGTCTTAGCGCTATCTCTTTAGTAAGATTCACTTTAGAGGATTCATTACTTGCAAATACAACCAGTACACTATCTTCAACTGCACTTAAGATTCGAGCCCAACTATCAAAAATCGTAGGAGTAAATTTATAAGTATTGTTAAAACAACAAAACACAAAGCCTTCTTCAGGAAGGCCCACATCTTTGCGAGTCAGAGTAATCTCCGGTGGTAAGTCCTTAGAGTCATTCACTTGAAAGCTAGGTAGATAAACAATCTTCTCAACATAATACTTTTGATTCTCTTTAGGGATCATCACTGGATCAGCAATAAGATAGTCATAATAATCAGCTCCCATCGTCCCCAAATAACCGATATAACTCAGCTGAATCGGGGCAGCTGACATGGCAAAGACATCTGTTCTGGATTCAGCAGTCAATCCAGTCAAATCAACTGCAATATCAATCTCTAAAGAACGTGCAAGGAGTGCGATCTCTTTATGAGACATCGACTGCACATTATGAAACTGGTCTACCCCTGCCTTAATACGCAGATTAAGTGCGTCTTTGGTATCAGAACCAAAAGAGAAGGCATGAACCTCAAAATAATTCCGATCATGAAGCTCGTAAAGCTCAGCAGTTAGATACCCAACCGGATGCTCCCTAAAATCGGCAGAGAAATAACCAATACGGATCTTCGGATGCTTGGGATATCGACCGATTGTGGGTAAAATATTGCTTTTAGGATGATCACCAGTCATTCTAAGCTTCTGAGCCTTTATTTGAAGAGCGGGATCATCAACCAATCCCATTAAGTTGAACGGCTCAATTATTTTTTCATTGTTAACAATTCTTTGTTTAGCATCAGTAAGTAACTCTTCTAAATCATCCCAATTGCATGAGTTCATTTTAGTATTCAATATATTTCCCAATATATAATCTAAATTGGGCTTTATATCAAATACTTTTTCATATAAGTCTATAGCCTCTTGATAGCGATGAAGTTTGCAAAGCGTGTGTCCAAGATTATTATAGGCTTCAGCTAAGTCTGACTGAATAGATACTGCTTTACGATAAGACTGAATTGCATCATCCAATCGCTCCTGCTCATCAAAAACTATTCCTAAATTATTATATGTATCAGCATCATCTGGATTAATAGCTATTGCTTTTTGATAAGAATCAATTGCCTCATCTAGTTGACCAAGTTTTTTCAGAACAACTCCAAGATTATTATGTGTATCAGCATAATCTGGATCAATTTTTAAAGCTTTTTCATAGACTTGAACTGCTTTTTCTAATTGACCAAGCTTATTATATGTCACACCCAAATTGTTGTATGCTTCAGCATAATCTGGCTTAATGTCTATTGCCCTCTCATAACTTTTAACCGCTTCATCCAGCTGACCAAGGTCATTCAAAACAACACCAAGATTATTAAGCAGATCAATATAGTTAGGATTGTAAGTAAGTCCTTTGGAATAGGATTTCAAGGCATCTTCTAACTGTCCAAGTTCTTTAAAAGCATTACCTAAATTGTTATGCAAAGCAGGATAGTTTGGATTGATTTCCAATGCTTTTTGATAAGATACAATCGCATCGTTGAATTGACCTTGTTCTGTTAAAGAATTGCCTAAATTGTTATGTGCCTCTGAATAATTTGGATTAAGCTTTAGTGCCTTTTGATAGGACTGAATTGCATCATCCAGCTGACCTTGTTCTGTAAAAGCATTACCTAAACTATTATGTGCCTGGGCAAAGCCAGGGTTAATCTCTATGGTCTTTTTATAACTTTTAACTGCATCATCAAGCTGGCCTAAATCAAATAAAACGATGCCTAAACTATAATGTGCTTCAACATAATCAGGTTTAATTGTAAGCGCCTTTTCAAAACTCTCAAAAGCCTCATCAAGCCTTCCAAGATCTTTTAAAACATTACCTAGATTATTATGAGCCTCAGCATAGTCTGGATCAATTTCTAATGACCGCTCATAACTATTTATCGGATCATCTAAATACCCTAATCCCTGAAGAGCTAAATCATGCAGAGCATTGCCGAGGTTATAATGTGCCTTAGCATAATCAGGCTTAATTTCTATCGCCTTTTCATAACTTTTAACAGCTGAACCTAATTGACCTAGACCTGCATAACAAGCACCAGTTATATTGTGAAGTAATGAGTCTTTAGGAAAGCTATTGGAAAGAGTTTTAACTTTATCCAATGCCTCCTGCAGCTTATTATTTGAGAAAAGAGCAATAATGGAGTCAATTTTTGATTGTGGCGGTTGATTAGAATCAGTCATTTACTCTTCCACATAAATATGATCAGGCTCTAAACCCTTGTGATGTCTTTCGTACATCTCAGTGTAAGCAGACTCTATGTTTTTAGTGAACAGCTTGGTATCATAAAGTGGCGCTGTAGATAAATTACTAGTCAGCTTATCTTTAATCGCTTTGAGTTTATCTGGATTAGAAGCAAGCTCGATTGCAAGTGCTTCGTACTCTTCTGGAGTATTGGTAATGAGCTCGGGAAGGTTTATTGAAGTCAATATACTGGCCGCTTCTCTGCTATTAAAAGATTTGCCTATCATTGTTAAAAGTGGAAGCCCCATCTTCAAAGCATCACTGGCAGTGGTACCCGCATTATAAGGATGAGTATCTAAAAACAGGTCAGCAGTGCGGTATCGAGCTAGATATTCTGGTCTTTTAACACTATCACCAAAAATAAGTCTTTCAGCTTTGACCCCTCTTTGAATAAGCTCTTTGGTTAAATTAGTTTTTGATAATTCATTATTGGCAAATACTATCAAAACACTGTTATCAACTGCACTTAAGATTCGAGCCCAACTATCAAAAATCGTAGGAGTAAATTTATAAGTATTGTTAAAACAACAAAACACAAAGCCTTCTTCAGGAAGGCCCACATCTTTGCGAGTCAGAGTAATCT
>Ga0233434_1003880_pt1 | contig 11821 bp, 8 predicted proteins | sample SI_122_August201_4_FD_182738 | JGI IMG/M metagenome (GOLD analysis project Ga0233434, IMG submission 182738) | Seawater microbial communities from Saanich Inlet, British Columbia, Canada - SI_122_August2016_120_MG | ecosystem: Environmental > Aquatic > Marine > Inlet | place: Canada: British... | reverse complement strand
CTTCCACCTTCTTTATTGGCTAAAGCTGTAATAGCTATAGCTATTTCTTTTCTTATAGCGATTTTTTTGTGTTTAGAGTCTTTTTTACGACCATCTGCAGCTACAACATTACCATTAAGACGTAATTGTTCTTCTTCTAAATCATATTGAAATGTAGATTTGAATTCATTGTATTCATTTTCATTTTTAGGAATAGATGTATCTATGTTTGTAAATTTAGGTGAAGTAGATGTTTCATTAATTGTTATCTTGGACCCTGTTTCATATTCAAGTCCAGGTCCATCTATTTCATAGTCTCTTGTTGTAATTACATCTCCAGTATTTCCAAGTAATTCTTTAACACGTCCTACTTGTCCATCTTCCAACTCTACTTTGATTCCATGCGGGTGAGAATTACTTTTAGTTAGAATATTTTTTACAATCCCTATAGAAATTTTCTCAGTTCCCTGATCTTTTTTAGTTTCAATACCAACTTTTGTGCCTGTTTTTATTTGATCGCGTGAAGGAATATCCGTCATATTAGATTTGGTTGTTATTCAGTTTAAAAGATATTGGAAATGATGTTATGAAAATAGGATAGTGGAATTTGGCCTAGAGTTTTTATTCTTTAAAATAGCAGTAGATGGATGCCTAAAAAACTGGAAGAACGATACCCTTTTGATGTACCAGGTCTTTTTTCAGGACTTAGAACATTATCACTTAGTTTCCAAGCATCACTTTTTGAGTTAATTGATAATTCAATAGGACATGGAAATGCAGAAAAAATTGATTTACGAATAGAATGGTATGATAACAATTCTGAGAGATTAAGCAGAGTTGCAGTTATAGATAATGGTATTGGGATGGATCAAGAGAGATTATTCAGTGCACTCATCACAGGTAAATCTAGTAGTTACAATCAAAGAAATACTATTGGCAGATTTGGTTTTGGATTAAAAGCAGGAGGGTTAAATCAATGCAAAGTAATTGAAGTGTATTCAAAAATCAAAAATTCTGATCCTTATTATTCAGTATTAGATTATGATGCTTTCATGAATGGAAAAATAAAACTCAGTCCACCTGTTAACAAAAACATCCCTGAAGAATTCAAAGATGTGGTAAAAGATCAAGGGACCGTGGTTATTTGGACAAATCTCGACATAGCTCAAACATTAAATCAAAATGAAGATTTAGATAAACTAAGATATGAAATTGGTAGGACGTTTAGAAAATTTATCGGTGAAGAGATTTTAGATGTAGATAAAGAAGGCAAATCCATTCCAATAAAAAATAAAAATAAAAAAATTATGTTTGTAAATGGAATCAAAACTCTTCCATGGGATCCATTATATCATACAAAGATTCCGGGTTTTGAGAGAGACCCAAGATCTGAGATTACATATGAAGATAAACTAATTATGCCTATTCACGTAGGTGAGGAAATTGATCCTGAAGATATGAAAAAATTGAAAAAATTTGACGAGTTAGATGGAGCATATGGTGATGTGATAAAAATTAGATTTTCAATTCTTCCAGAAGAATGGAGAGAAGTGAGTAAGCAAGGAGATTCTGATTTTAACAAACAAAGGTGGATTCCAGAAAATGAAGGAATTTCTATTTTGCGTGCAGGAAGAGAAGTTGCCACCAAATCTATCTATCAATTAACAGGAAAAAGAGAATCTGTCGATAGATGGTGGGGATTAGAAATTGAATATCCTCCAACATTAGATAGATGGTTTCAAATAAAAAATGTCAAAGTTGGGTTGGAACCAAATAAAATTCTCAGAAAAAAATTAGATGAAGATACCAGTATAAAATCAACAAAAAATAGGGCAGTAGGAATAATCCAAGATCATTGGAATGGAGGCGAAGTTAAAGGTAGAGATGGTGAAAGTAGATCATCAGGAGAACATGAGCCTGCTGAAGATAGATTCAAAGATCAAGGTATTGGAAGACCCAAAGTTTTTGAAGATATGACTGAAGAAGAAAAAACAGAATATTATAAAAAATTAGAAGAAAGGTTTGAAGATTTCGATGTAAAAGTTGACAGAGAAAGGTTTGAAGAACTTAATATCAAATTTTTCAATGATACAGATCTCCCCCAAAATCTCCCATTCATCGATATTAATCCAAAACTTGGAATTACAGAGTTAACGTATAATCTCCAACATGTTTTTTTCAGAAATATTAATGAAATAATGAATGATCAAAAAATACTCAGTGAGAAATTAGAGAAAATTGATGAACATGAATTAGCAGATAATTTAAGAGACACAGTAGGATTAATGCGGTATTGTTTGGATTTGTTGTTAGGATCATTTGCTAGTGCTCAAGTTAGTATTGATCCCTATGCAAAGCAAGAAGTAAAAACTACATTGATGAATTTATTATCACAATGGACTACAATGTTACAAATAGTAACTGAAGATGAGAGTTTCAAAAAACGAATACATGAATGATTTACATTTACCAATTGGGGTAATTAGTAATATCTTCAAAAATCGTGAAGACATTAAAGATTTTAAATTAATTTTAAAAGAAATAGAACCAAATAAAAAAAATGAAATTTTTAATGACAGATTAAAACTGCAAGAACTTTTTTTAAATTTAAATCCTCAAGTATTTTCATCATTAAATTTTAGAAGGATCCTATTAGACTCAAATTATGAAACTAGTGGGTTTGTAAAATTTGCAGAAAATTTTGGGGTTAAAAAAGAAGAAATTACACAAGCAAGTAAAAAATCAAATATAAAAAAAGTGTCTGATTTTAAATGGGGATCTAATAGAGAAACATCAGAATTTATAAAATTTTTTAAGCTTGATTCTTCGTTAAATCCTAATGCCGAAATAGAGGAATTAGAAATAGAAGAATTTCCACCATCGCAAAAACCTTATCATGAAATGTTTCACTATCAAAACAAAATTTATTATGAAGCATTAGAACTATTAAGAAAATTTAACCAAAGATTCATAATTCAATTACCTACAGGTGGAGGAAAAACAAAATTAGCTATGGAATTAGTTTGTAATCAAATAAATTCTGAAAAAATTAAACAGATTTTATGGATTGCCGATAGAAAAGAACTGTGTCAGCAAGCTACAGAGGCGTTTGAAGAAGTTTGGAGACATAAAGGCAAAAAAAAGATAATATTGAACAGGTGTTGGGAAGGGTATAATTTTAGCCCTAAAGTAAAAGGTAGTTCATTAATTGTAGCATCAATAGGAAAGATTTTATCGCTGAAAAAAAATAATGTCGAAATTAATGCAGATATAATAATTTTTGATGAAGCTCATCACTCATCAGCTCCTAAATATAAAAGCGCAATTTTATTTGCAAGTAAAAATGGGACAAAAACAATCGGTCTAACTGCAACACCAGGAAGAAGTTTTAAGGATGAAAAAGAAAATGAGGATTTAGCTTTAATGTTTGACAATGAGCTTTTGAAAATTAAAACTTCAAAAAATCAAGGTGTAATAAAATATCTTCAAAAAGAAGGTGTTTTGAGCATACCTATTCGAAAATCACCAATAATAATTCCCAAAATAAAAACAATTTTCAGTGCAAATGAATTAAAAAGCATAGAGAAGAAAACAGATTATTCAAAATCAGATTTAGAAAAGATTGGGAAAAATCATATTAGGAATATAATTATTATAAAAAAATTAATTAAAATTGCAGAAACAGGGAAACAGATTTTGTTTTTTGGAACTAGTGTACCTCAATCAAGATTGATGTTTGCTGCAATGAAACATAAAGGATTTTCTGGAGCACATATTGAATCAGCAACGGATAAAAATTATAGATTTGAAAGTATACAAAAATTTAAAGATAAAAAAATTCAAATTTTATTTAATAATGAAGTTTTAGCTACGGGTTTTGATGCACCTTCAGTTGAAGTAGTGTTTATTGCCAGACCTACAAAATCACCTGTTTTGTTAATGCAGATGATTGGAAGGGGTATGAGAGGAAAAAATGTTGGAGGTACTGAAAATTTTGATCTTTATTATTTAAATGATGGAATTTTTAATGAGTTCCAAAATTTGGATGAATTATTTTCAATGTGGGAAGACTATTTTGATGAAAAAGGATAAAATGATAAAATCACCTTTGTTCGAGGAGATTCAGGATTTTTTATCTAAATATGATAATAATAGTAACCGACTCTTTCTCTATGTTCCATACATCAAAACAAAAATTTTAGGAAAATTAGTCGAAATAATCAAAAATCAAATTACAATCATTACAACTTGGCACATAAATGACCTAATTTCGGGCTCATCTGAACTAGAATTATATCAATTTTGTAAAGAAAACAATATTGTATTATACATACATAACAAAATTCATCTCAAAGTATATTCAGTAAATTTAGAATCTGCAATCGTTGCATCTGGAAACATTTCTCATAATGGATTAATGGAAGGTGGAAATTATGAAGCTGGAGTTCTAGTAGATAAATTAGAAATTTCAGATAGAATGTATCTTGAAAAAATAAAAAGAGAAGCAACGTTTGTTGACGATGATGTTTATCAAATATATTTAGAAACATATGAAAATGCCAAAAAACAAGTGTCAGAACAAAAAGACTTTGAAGATCCTAAAATAATTCTACAGAAAGACTATTTCCTAAAATCAGCATTACCAATGACTGAAAATATTTTAGAATTAATTCAAGGATATAATAAAATTAATTCAAATTTAGAACCATCAAAAAATCAAGAAACTTCAAATTGTATTTATCATGATTTAGCAAATTATAGCATTGAACCAGGGTTATCTGAAAAAGAATTCAAAGACAAATTAAAGAAACAATTTTTTTCTCATCCATTTACTAAAAAAATAGAAGAGTTCATTGACGATAATGAACGAACACAGTTTGGATTCATCAAAAGATGGGTACGAGATCATTGTACAGATGTTCCATTACCAAGACCATGGGAGTTTACAAAAAATATTCAGATTCTATATCACTGGTTTGTAGAACTAGGGGATGGGGATTATGAGACCTATGTGTACAGTAATCATTCAGAAAGTATCAGAAAAACACCAAACTAGGCACGAATTTTAGCAATAGATTTCAATGCCGTTAGAATCTCATCGATTGTAAAATTGATTTCTTCGTCAGTGTTAAACCGATTACATCCAATTCTAATGGAATTGTGTGCCTGATCTTCAGATAATCCAAGTGCTAAAAGAACATGAGAGGGCTCTACCAAATCAGTAGTACATGCAGATCCTGCAGAAATTGCAATCTTTTTTGAAACTGTATTGATAATAGATTTACTTTGTACTCCATCAAATCTTACATTCAAGTTATGAACCAACCTGTCTGTTAGATGCCCATTTAGTTTTCCTCCAACTACTGAAAATCGTTCTAACATTGTATCAGTCCATTTTTTGTATTTTTTATTCTCAACATCCATCTCATCAATTGCAATCTCTACTGCTTTTGCAAATCCAACAATTCCAGGAACATTGAGAGTTCCAGAACGAATATTTCGTTCTTGTCCTCCACCATAAACTATAGAATTAATCTTTACACGAGGCATTATACTTCTAATGTATAGTGCACCAATTCCTTTAGGCCCATAAATTTTATGAGAAGACATTGACATTAAATCAATATTCATTTTTTTAACATCAATTGGAATGTGTCCTAATGCTTGTGCAGCATCAGTATGAAACAATACATCATATTCATGTGCAATTTTACCAATCTCTGCAATATTTTGTATGGTTCCAATCTCATTGTTTGCAAACATTATTGAAATTAGTACAGTCTCATCAGTGATAGAATTTTTTAATTCATCAATGCTAATACAACCAAACTCATCTACTGGAAGATATGTTACCGTACATCCGTTTTCTTCCAAATGTTTTGCAGTATCTAAAATTGCATGATGTTCTGTAACACAAGTAATCAAATGATTTCCTTTACTCTTGTTTCTATCCATTACTCCAAGTAGTGCCAGATTATCTGACTCTGTAGCACCAGATGTAAAAAGAATCTCGTCCATGTTACAACCAATTGCTTTGGCAATTTTTTCTCTAGCTTGAGAAACTGCAATGGATGCATCATATCCAAAGGAATGATCTAAACTTGATGCATTACCAAAGTTTCCTGTAAAATAGGGCTTCATTTCATCAAATACACGAGGATCCACAGGCGTGGTAGCATGTGAATCAAGGTAGATAGGGTATTTTATCTCAGACATTTCGTTCTTCTTTGATTAGTTCGTAAAAATCCCCCAGATTTTGAATTCTAGGAGCCAAGGCAGTAACACCTCGATTAATGTGACAACGAGTCATTTCATTTAATTCTGAATCAGAGAGTTTATCTTTTTTTAATCTGTTCTTCATTAAACCAAGGTACAGAGATTCATACTCACCAAATAATACTGCAGGTTCTATATCATTACCTTCTTTATCATATTGACTAGTAATTGGAGCCGATTTTTCTTTTAGTGATAAACACAATGCAAATCTTGCAAGTAAATTTGGAGTCAATCCAGTCCTTGCTTTTAATCTACCAAGCTGATTCAAACTTTTTGCACTGAGTTTTATTCTACTGAACTTCAATTGCCATCTCCTTATTATCAAAGAAATACCCTTCATGGATTTTTGTTTTACCTTTAGAAGTATCAAAATCAATTGTGTATGATTTTGAAATGTATGGTTTTAATTTTTTATAATAATTAGCATCAACTTCTGAATCAGTTGATAACACTATAGTTTGCTGAGAAGTTTCTGGGAAAAATGATTCAACAAGACTTGATCTGTGATCAACATCTAGTCTTGCAAGTGGAGTGTCTATCATAAATGGTAATGGACGTCCTGAAGTTTTTGCCAATCCCCAAACAAGTGCTGTTGCATAAATTTGCAGTTCTCCTTGGGATAACATATTTTTTGTAATCTCATCATCATTGCCATTGTATAGTTTGACTGCAAATGTTTCATTATCAATAGTTACTTTTGTGATAAAGTCTTTTTTGTGCAATAAAATTTCAAGGCCTTTCAAAACATTATTTTCTAGCAAAGAGATTTTTTTGTTTCTTAGTGATTGGGAATAGTTCTCCAATACATCCAAAACAGATTGTGCCAGTACATCACTAGAGGATAATTTCTCAGAATTAGACTGCCTATCAAGACTAGTACGAATTTTTGCATTAAGCATTCTGAGTCGAGTTTTACCTTGAGCCAAATCATACTCTAATTTCTCTAGTTTGTCTTGTAATCTATGCTCTTTATCGCGAAAAGAGTCCCTTTCAGTCATGATTGATTTTATTTCCTCGATTTCAGGCTTTATTTTCCCTACAACTGCAAATTTTTCAAGAGCACGTTTCTGAATGCCATATGATTTTGTCAATTCTTCAAGGGATTGAATCGTCGATTTTTTGGAATTCTCAATTAATGATAAAACTTGTTCCATTTGTACAGAAGACCAATTAAAGAAAACATCAGATTCAGAATTTTTATTCAATTCATTTTTTAGAAATTGGATTAATTCTGTGTTAATTGATTTTTTAATGTCAGTTGAAATATCAGGTAAGAATTCTTTAGAGTTTAATGTAGATGTAATTTTTTTAGAATTTTTTTCAAATATCTCTTTTTCATAGTTTAGTAGAATTAATTTTTGATCAGATTCTATTTGGGATTTTATTTCAGATAATTGTTCAGGAATTAAACAAAAAGGTAATTCGCCAGAACACAAATCAGATATTTCTTTTTCAGTAATTGTAATTTTTAATGTCATATCAGATTCATTTTTTTCTGTCTCTTTGTTTTTCTCATAATAATTACCTCCAATTTTTTCAAATCTTTCAGTTGCCAACATAAATTCATCATGAATTAACTTGATTGATTCATTTTCTTCTTTGATATTTGACTCTAGGCTTTGATTCTTTTCTTCTAAAATTTCTTGTAAAAATAATAGTGATTGTAATTCATTTCCATTAAAATCTCTTTCACGCATTTCATTGGATGCAAATCTAATCATGGATTCATAATTTTCTAAATTCTGAGGTTTGTTGTGTAATTTTTTGTAACTCTCATAATTATTACGCAACTCTACAAATTCTACTAGTTCTGTTTTTAGCATTTCATATTTTAATTTCTCTGGAGTCATTGTGTCTTTTTTTATCTCAGATTTTTTTTCATTGTCTTTTTTCTTTTTTGCCTCTCTATACAATACAAATCCAATATCTTTTTGGAGTTGATTTACCAAATCCAAGCCTAACAAAGTATCAAATGATGACTGGATGTACTTGTTTTCATTATCATCATCAGCTATACTCTGAATTTGTTCTCCATCAAAGAAGAATAATTTTGCAATCCCTCTTGGAATTAATTGATTGATAAATTGTTGCCATTCAGATTTTTCAATAGAGTCAATTTCTTCAAATTTTGCTTCAGTATGTCTATTCTTTTTTGTAGGAACCAACATTCCTAATTCTTTGAATTCATTTGATTTAGAATCAGATTTTTGTATTGACAAATCTTCGTTTACTTTACCATCATTATTGACCCAAGTTCGGGTAATTTTGTATTCTTGAATTTTACCATTAAATGCAATTTCAAATTCAATTGAAATAGAACAAGTAGGTGAAACAGATTTTGCATTTAAATTCTTATGAAATGAACGTAAAATTTTTTTCTCATATTGTTTTTCAAGACCTGAATCATCAAAGTCTTTACCATAAAAACAAAGCATGATTGATTCAAAAAGAGTCGTTTTACCTGACCCATTTTTACCACCACATAAAATTACAGTTTTCTCAGGACTAGTCTTAAAATCAAATTCATTTTCTCCCCCATATACTCCAAAATCAGTAATGAGAATTTTATTGATAATCAAAATTATTCTCCTTGTTTTACATCGGAGATCAGCATTGCCTTAGCTTTGATGTCTTTTTTTACTTGTAGTTCACCTAGAATTTTTTCAAATTCTTTATCATTATCGACATCACGCCATTCTTTTGATAGTTCTGTTCTAATTTTATCAAAAACTTTGGTGTGTCTGTTTGCACCTTGTGATTTTAATTCTAAATTAAGTAAATTACTAACTAGTTTGAATGGGATATTATGATTAGAGCAGGTTTCTTCTAACAACTCTTGTTCTGTACTACTAAAATTCCCTAACTCATTTTGAATATCATTAAGATTTTTACCCGTAATTTCAGCATAAATTGCATAGGCAGTATTTTTCCAATCGCCTTGCTCCATTCTCCAAATTCTTTGAATTTCATCAATTTCTTCTTCTAGAATTAACTCCATGTCAGGATCATTTTTTAATTTCTGGATTTTCATTTGACCTTTTAGTAAATCACGTAAATATTGAATTCTAAATTCCATTTTGTAGGGCCCAGGAGTATGACCTATCAAAGATTCAAAACAAATTTTACATTTACTTAATGATGGGGAATTTTTGACACCACATTTTCTACATTTTTTCATTAACGGTTGTAAACACTCTTTACATTTTTCTGATGTAGTCAGATTTTTGGTATTACATTTTATTTTAGGTAGCCCATCCTTTTTTTCAGGATCAAGTATTCTGTTGGCACATATCAATTCATCATGAGTTTTAAGATCAATTCTACCATTACGTCTTTTTCTTTCTCTATATTTTTCCCAAACACTAGAGTCTTGAGTATCTTTTAGCTTCTGTCGTAGTTCTGCAAGAACCTCCATCCATTCATTTTTCTCATCACTCTCAATCATATTTGTAAGGTAACTTTGTTTATCAACTACAGTACAAGTCCAACAACCAAAACGTCCACCTCCACATGAAGGAGTTGTTGTATCAATCACTAATGGACATTCAGAAGCATTTGCATCTTGATACATTGCAAGCAAGTCACGATTTTCCTCACCCCACGGATTTTGGTTTTCTAAAAGATAATTCCATACATCTTCAGAAGAAAAATCTTCAATTGGCGTATATACAAAAGTTTGATCAAACTGAGAATGGCGAGATAAAACGCTACCTTCTATTTTGTATGTATTCATGGATTCTTTACGAACTACACTTTCACTTTTTCTTGTACCCAAAAGCACAATGGCTTCTCCATGTTTTGAAACAGTTTCTTGGATGAATCGGTCTGCATTTGAGATTTTCAACATATCTGTACACCATCTAAACAAAGTGGTAGGTGCAGGATAGCCCAACCCCAATAACCTCACCCAAAAAGTGTCTTCAGTTTTAGGACGTAGTAAATTAGTTCCAATAGGTAAGCCAATTTTCTTTGCATTTTTTTCCATTCTGTCAAGACTGTCAGTTATACGCTCAGCAATCTGAGGTGCCTCTACTAGAGTATTGGAAGATATGATGTAGATTTTCTTGGTTAATTTCTCAGCAGGTAGGGAGGATAGGGCATTCCAAACTAACTGAACCATGCATGTAGAGTCTTTTCCACCACTAAATCCAATAATCCAGGGACGATTATCATTAAGGTATACTGTTCTAATTTCTTCAAAAATATCTGCAAAACTTTTCTTTTCTAAAACAGACTCGCTCAAAGCTTATCCTCTATTTTTTGTCGTTCTGGAGATAGTTTTAATCCACATTTTTGAATTATTATATTAGCTGCCAGTTCGATTCCAACGATTTGCTTTTGCATTTGACCATTGATCATTAACCGACCATCCCATTCAGGAGCATCACGAGACCAATCAATTTTTTTCAAACTTTTTAATTTTGATTGCCAATCATTAGGAAATTCTGCAACCAGTAACCGTCCTGCAATTCCCAAGGCATTTAGTAAATTGGTATTTGTATTTACAAAATTTTTACGTAATTCAGAGGGCACAATTTCACCTTTATACAATATTTGCCATTCAGGCATATTTTCTGAAACAGTATTCCAAAATTCTACAACTAATTGCTCGTCTTTTTTTGTAATTTTTCTAGTCTTTCCTAATCCCAATAATTTCAAAGTAGCATCCGCAATTCCATTTAGAGTAAATGCTTTTGATGAACGATTAGAAAGAGTTGTTTTTTCCATCTCTACTCTATTTTCAAAAACAGGAATTGAATTTACCAAACCAACTACAAATCTATAAAATTCATCTCGATGATCATATAAAATATTCAAAGACTTGGTAGGCTTTACTGCATTTTTGTTCAAATCTGAAAACATTTGCTGGCTTCTTTTCAAACCATCATCTTGGAAAAATACAACTGAAATCATTTCTTTTCCAAGTTCTGGTTTCTCTTTTAGTGCCTCCTCAATTGCCTTTCTTCTGTGCTGTCCGTCATTGATTAGTAATCTAGAATCCATGTTGATGTATAGTCGTCCTAGTTTCCCATCTTTTCCCAAGGAAGGAGAAGGGGAGAATTCCATCAACCCATCAACTGAAGCAGTTAATGAGGAAAAAGTGTAATCTTTAGGATTATTCAAAATATAGTCTTTGATTGCAGGAATTCTTGCTTCACGTAATGTTCTCTGAGCTCGTAGTTCTGGTGGAATATCATAGTCATTGAAAATAAATAATTTTGGAATTATTTTGAGTGGACACATTGCAACATAGAATTCTCGTCCTGCTTGAATACCACGAATGGCATCAAAACCGTATTTTTCACCAGATAATGATTGTTCATCAACACTGGTCTTTGCCATACTTTAGGCACATGGAAGTACATTAAAAGCATTTGGAAGTCTATTATTACCAAATGGAAGTGTACTTTCTAGAGTGCTTTTTTGAGTTTTTCTAGATCTGCTTTGCCCAAAGTAATTTGGAACATTCTTGCATCTGGATGTTTTGCTCCACTTGCTGCAGGATGAAAAACTACTTTGATTTTACCACTTTCTTTTGTAATAGTAACGGGTCTTCCGCCAATTT
>Ga0233434_1003877_pt1 | contig 11823 bp, 13 predicted proteins | sample SI_122_August201_4_FD_182738 | JGI IMG/M metagenome (GOLD analysis project Ga0233434, IMG submission 182738) | Seawater microbial communities from Saanich Inlet, British Columbia, Canada - SI_122_August2016_120_MG | ecosystem: Environmental > Aquatic > Marine > Inlet | place: Canada: British... | reverse complement strand
ATTTAGATTTAATAATCGCAAGCAAAATATTTATAGAATTTTGCTTGCGATTTTTAGAAAAGAGCCTCTAAAGTTATCTTGACCCTTTTAATATTAATAGATTTCTTTATAACAACTCTTTTAATGTAAGGCGGCCAGAATTAGAAACCATATTTGAAGCAGGAGATAATTAAATGAATAAAGTTTCATATTGTAAAAAATGTGTGTACCCATCAATTGGTGTAAATTTAGATATAGATGATGATGGCATCTGTTCAGCATGTAGGACTTCAGAGGATATTGTAGATATTTCTGATGATGAGTGGAAAAAAAAAGAATCAAAGTTTGTTGATTTATTGGAAAGTGCTAGAAAGGAAGCAAAAGGTGATTATGATTGCATTATTCCTGTTGGCGGGGGTAAAGATAGTTATTGGCAAGTGCATCAAATAAAAGAACTTGGTTTTAATCCATTGTTAGTCACATATCATGGCAATAATTATTTACCAGAAGGTCAAAAAAATCTTGACCGCATGAGTGAAGTGTTTAATTCTGATCATTATATATTTCATCCAGGGGTTTCAGATTTAAAAAAAATAAACAAGGTTTGTTTTGAGATGATGGGAGATATGAATTGGCATAACCATGCTGGAATCAAAATATTGCCAGCACAGATGGCCATTAAATTTCAAGTTCCAACATTTATCTGGGGTGAGATTGCCTGGGATATTTCAGGTATGTTTTCTCCAGATGATTATGCTGAATATAATAAAAGAACTGTTTTAGAACATGATATGAGAGGGTTTACTAGGAAGGATATGGTAGGCAAAGGCGGACTTACAGAAGGTAGTTTAAGGTGGTGTAAAATGCCATCAGATGAAGATTTTTCAAAAAGTAATTTAAAGGGTGTCTATTTAGGAAATTATTTTCCATGGGATGCAAATAAGCAAACAAAAACTATTATAGAAAGGTACGATTGGGAGTCATCAAGAGAGCCATTTGAAAGAACATATAGGAGAATATCTAATTTGGATGATATGCATGAGAATGGAATTCATGATTATATGAAATGGATTAAATTTGGTTATGGTCGTTGCTCTGATCATGCATCTAAAGATATCAGGTTGGGATACATGACTAGGCAGGAAGGTGTTGAAATGGTAAAAAAATATGATCATGTTAAGCCTTATAGAGATTTGAATAGATGGTTAGAGTATGTAGATATGAGTGAGTTTGAATTTGACAAGATCGCTGATTCATTTAGAGATCCAAGAGTTTGGTGGATACATAATAGGCGCTGGTGGAAAGACAATGTATTTGGCGAGCCAACCTCTTATGGAGAAGTTTTTTTATCAACAAAAAATCAGGATAAATATAAAAAATAGTGTCAATTATGGATAGTAAATTAAGTAGAGATTCATATGTTGATGATGTTGTATTTATATCAGGCATAACAAGATCAGGAAAGGCTTTATTATTGCCATTAGTGGCAAGTCTTGAGAATTCTGAAAAAGCAAATGTAAACTTTTTTCTTGAACTTATAACTGCTATGCATTCTACTAATGAGATTTCAAAGGAGATAGCAGTTTATTTGTTGCGATCAGGCATGAATATAACAGCCTATGATAATGCTATTGGTCGTAATGCAAATTTTAGAAAAGACGATTTTACTAGTGTCTGGAAATATAAGGAGCCTTTAGAGTATATTTCTAGATTGATTGAAGATGATGGTGACAGGGTTTTTGAAAAAATAGATAAAGAGAGTAAAATATTTCCAATGATGTGGCACAATGGTTTGTGGCATGCTGAGATACTTTTTAGTTCTTTTCCAAAAGCAAAGATATTACATATGAAGCGCAATCCAATAGACATTGTCTATTCTTGGATTAGTAGAGGATATGACGGAAATTTCCTTTTAAATAAAAGATCGTCTGATTCTTTAGTCTATAAACACAATAATGAAATTATTCCTCATTATGCATATGGGTGGGAGGATAAGTACTGTTCTTTAAATGGCGTAGATAAAATTATTCATGTAGTTGACTCTATCCGTAGACACCATATTGAGTCATATAGCAACTTAAGTAAAAAAAATAAAAAACAAGTACTGTTTGTAGGTTTTGAAGATTTAACATTAGATCCTGAGTCAACAATGTCGATAGTGACTAATTTCTTGAACACTACAGTTTCGAAATATACACAAGAGTTTTTAACAAAGGAAAGGTGTCCACGAGACTTGGATACTGAGGCAGTTGAGAGAAAACTTTCTGTTATTAAAGGGCGAGCTACACAAGAGTCGCTAGATTTACTAATAAATATGGCTGATGATTTTAATCACAACTCTATTGTCATATAAAAATATTTGGGTCATGACAACTTAAGCATGTTTAAAAACCTGTTAAAGTACTTGTAATCCTCCCATATTAATGGAATGGAATCATTCTGGGGTTATACTAAAAATAGACTGGTAAAATTTAAAGGAATGAATAAAAGTATGTTTAATTTACACCTTAAAGAATGCGATTTTTAGAAAAGAGTCGCTTAAGTTGTCATGACCCTATTTTTTTATTGAATGGGAGAATTTTTACTCGACCTATATGTTGGTATTTTTTAATAAAATAAGTATTATTAATTTAATCATATTGTCTTTAATCATAAAGATTGTATTGTTTTATTTTATTTTTCATGAAGGCGATTTGTCTATATTTTATCGTCCAGATACTTATGACTATATAGGGTCCATGAAGAGTATTATAACCGCAGGAGTGTTTGAAATTGATGGCAGGCCTGTAACATTAAGAACACCTGGATATCCTATTTTTCTTTTGTTGGGTCATCTTGCAGGAGGTGTTGAAATTATAAGTATTTTTTTGCAAATACTTATAAGTACTTTAACGTTATTTTATTTATATAAGCTAACCATCCACATAACTAAAAAACAAATGATTGCAAAAATTGTTTGTTCTTTGTATTTAATAGAGCCATTATCATTAATTTTTTCGTCAGGGCTTTTATTGTCTGAAACATTGTTAACATTGTTTGTTGTATTAGCAGTATATTATTTTTTAATATTTGTTGATAATTATAAAACCAAAACAATTATCACTTCATCAATATTCTTTATATTGGCTCTTTATGTTAAACCTGTAGTAATTTTTCTGCCTATAATTCTATCTATTTATCTGTTAATTGGAAAATTTTCCTTTAAACACATATCTATTTTTTTAATTATCTTTTTTATCGCTTTTGGTGCCTGGAGCTATAGGAATTATATTGCCACAGGATCTTTTAAGTTCTCTACAGTTTCAGATGTCAATATATCATTAAATGCAATATCTGTGTTATATTATAAGCACGTGGATAATGTTAGCATGTGGAACATACCTGTTACTAATTTAAGACGAGAAGGTTTAGATTTCTTCTTTTCCAATATAGATAAAGACAAAAGTGCTAATGATGAATTCTTAAAGGATATCAACTCATATCGCGATAAAAATTATTTCACAATTTTTATAAATAATTTTTCTATTTCATCAAAAATATACTTAACTGGTCTGTTTAAAATAGTTACAGGCATAGGGGCGAGTGATTATTTCAACGCATTTAGATTAGGAGGTAATAAATTAAATATTGTCAAATCTATGATTAGCATTCTGTTGTTAATTCAACTGATTTTTACATACTTTTTTTTTATAAGAGGGCGAATGGTTTTCAATAAGAACCACATCAAAATTTTATTATTAGTAATATCTTATTTTGTTTTAATATCATCAGGTGTATTTGGATATAGTAGGTTTCGAATGCCCGTCATGCCATTTATTGAAATTATTTCTGGTTATGGATTTTATTTTTATTTAATAAAGAGAACTGCAAAAAGGAGATTATATTGAAACATTTTGAAGATAAATATATTGATGAAATTCAAGCAGAAATTGAGAATAATTATTTTACTCCTGTAATTAAACATACAATTTCTCATGGTAATTACAAGAAAGTATGTGATATTGGCTGTGGAAATGGAATATTTTCAGCATCTTTAAAAAATTTATTGCCAGAATGCAAGTTAACTGGCGTTGACTCTAGTCTTTATGCACTGAGAAAAGCAAGTCAAAACGGTTTTGATGAGATTTCTGTAGTTAAAGACTTTTCTAATGATTTAATTCCATTTGAGTCTAATAGTTTTGATTTAATAATATGCAAAGATGTCCTGGAGCATTTAGTTAATCCAGTACATTTAGTAAAGGAGATGTATAGATTGTTAAATAAAGATGGAAAGCTATTGATTCATGTGCCTAATCATTTTCCAATTTGGGGAAGGTGGAGGTTTCTATTGAAAAATAATATAGATACATTTTCTTATTTTAAGGGGTCAGATAGACATAATTTTCCTCATATACGATTTTATACATACAGTTCAATTGTTAATATGGTAGAAGAAATAGGCTTCAATAAGGTTGAAAATATATCGTATTTTTTTTCTCGACCACCTAAAATTCACAGACTAATGTCTAAGAAAGTTCAAAAAAAAGTGGCTTTACGTTGGACTGACGACTTCTGTCAAGGAATAACCTTAATTATCCAGAAGTAGCACCAATGAAAGTAGTGTTTTATACAATTAATTATAAGAAAGGAGGTCTAGATACTTTTTTAGTCCATCTTTTAAATAATTGGCCTAATAAGCGAGATGAATTAATTTTAATATGCAATGGTACTCATCCTGGGTTAGACACTATCAAAAAAGGTTTATATAGGGAAGTTAGTATTTTAACTATTAGTACTCATTTTTACGATAGTAGAGGAAATGGTTTTTTTTCTTATTTTTACAAGCTCCACACTTATATAAGTAGAATTTTTTATTTTTTTTTATCTATATGGAATACTAGAGTAATTTTAAAGAAACTTAATCCGTCAAGATTTATGGTTGTAAATGGTGGGTATCCAGCAGCAGATGCATGCCGTGCTGCATCAATTGCCTGGGCAACTATTAATGGACGTAAAGGGGGTTGGCATAATTTCCACAATTATGCAATAAAGTCTCATTTTCCTTATAAAATTTTTGAAAATTTGGTTGATTTTATGGTTAAGAAATCTGTTCAAGGATGGATAACTGTTTCAAATGGCTGTGCTCTTTCTATGTGCAATCGTCCACTGTTGAGAAGTATTAGTATCGAAGTTGTTCCTAATGGGATTGAAAAACTATCGTCAAATTTTAACTTAAATATAAAAGATGAGTTAAATATTCCTGAGAAAGATTTAATTATCCTAATGTTGGGCGTGTATGAGAAAAGAAAGGGCCATGAATTCTTGATACGTGCATTTAAAATAATATATGAATCTATTGATAATATACAGCTTGTTATATGCGGTCATGGAACAGAAGAAGAAATTACGTATGTTGAACATCTTAAAGAAATTATCATACCAAATATAAGTAAAAGAGTGCATTTATTAGGATTTAGAAATAATACTGGAGATTTGTTAAGAGAGTCTAATGTTTTAGTTGTACCATCACAAAGATTTGAGTCGTTTGGACTTACGAGTGTAGAAGCAATGTCTATGAGTATTCCAGTGGTAGCTACTACTGTAGGGGGGATCACAGAGGTTGTTAAGAATGGAGATGGTGGTTATACATTTGAAAGAAATGATCTTCACGGTTTTTCTAAATGTATAATTCGATTGTTAAAAGATAGGGATATGGCATCTATTCAAGGAGCTAAAGGGTATCGTAGATTTAATAAAAAGTTTAAAGCCAGTAAAATGGCAAGACAATATTTTAAAATAATGGAGTAATGTGAATAATATTTTCAAAAATAAGGTGGTGTTGATTACAGGGCATACTGGTTTTAAGGGAAGTTGGCTGTCTATTTGGTTGGCGGGCCTTGGCGCAAAGGTAGTGGGGGTTTCGATTGATATTCCCACAGTGCCATCAATTTTTGAAGAAACAATGTTGTCTGACCATGTTTGTGATTGTAGAATTGATATTCAAGATAGTGATGCCATTAGAGATATTTTATTGGAACATCAGCCAGATTTTATTTTCCATATGGCAGCACAAGCTTTGGTTAGACCTTCTTACAGTTCGCCATTAGATACCTTTTCTGTAAACTCTTTAGGAACTGTGAATATTCTTGAGGGGTTGAGAGCGCTTAAAAAGAATGTTACGGCTGTAATGATAACCAGTGATAAAGCGTACGATAATGTTGAATGGATTTGGGGCTATAAAGAAACTGACCGTATAGGGGGAAAGGATCCTTACAGTGCCTCAAAAGGTATGGCTGAATTGGCTATACGATCTTATGTAGAATCATTTTTTAATTCACCAGACTCTAATGTTAAAATTGGTATAGCTCGGGCTGGAAATGTGATTGGTGGTGGCGATTGGGCCGTAGACAGAATAGTTCCTGATTGTATCAGGTCTTGGTCTGATAATAAGTCTGTGGATATTAGGAAGCCAAATGCAACCCGACCATGGCAACATGTCTTAGAACCTTTAAGTGGATACTTATCCTTGTCCACTGCACTACACAAAGGATATGTTAAAAATGGGGAACCGTATAACTTTGGCCCACATGCACATAATAATTATTCAGTACACGAGTTGATTAATTCTATGTCAGAGTACTGGGAAAACATTAGATGGAATGATGTGTCAAAATCAGGAGATCACGTCCATGAAGCTGCGCTATTAAAGCTTAATTGTGATAAAGCTTTTTCTGACCTTAAATGGGAGCCAACTCTCCAATTTAAAGATACGATAAGAATGACGGTTGAGTGGTATAAAAATTATTATCAGGTAGAAGGAGTGTCTATGTATGAGTTTACAAATAAACAGATAAAAGAATATGTAGAGATAGCAAAATTACACGGAATTTCTTGGGCTTGTAATGATTAACGGCGTAATAACCACGCAATTAAACAGAATACCAACCACTGGCGGTGATGTTTTGCATGCCATGAAAAATAAAGACATTGGATATTCTGGTTTTGGTGAAGCTTATTTTTCCAAAATTCATGGAAACTCTATAAAGGCTTGGAAAATGCACAAGGAAATGATCTTAAATATAATAGTTCCAATTGGAGCTATTCGTTTCGTGCTGCTCGACGACAGAGTTTCATCTGAAACTTATGGAAAATACCAAAAGGTTACTTTATCTGAGGAAAATTATTGTAGATTGACAATTCCTAATATGGTTTGGTTTGGTTTTCAAGGGGTCAGCAATAAGGAGTCTTTATTGCTTAACATTGCCAGCATTGTGCACAAACAAAAAGAGGTGGAAAGAAAAAAACTGAATGAAATTAAATTTGATTGGAGTAATTTTTAATGAAGGTTGTAATATTAGCAGGAGGCTTGGGGACTAGACTTAGTGAAGAAACAGATGTTAAGCCAAAACCAATGGTGGAAATTGGCGGGAAGCCAATTTTATGGCATATTATGAAAATGTATTCAAGCCATGGGTATAATGATTTTGTAATTTTATTGGGCTATAAAGGCTACATAATAAAGGAATATTTTTCTAATTATTTTCTTCATCAGAGTAGTGTAACAATTGATTTATCTAATAATAAGATGGAAATACATCAAAATGAGTGTGAACCCTGGAAGGTAACATTGTTAGAGACAGGGCTAGATACAATGACTGGTGGACGAATAAAGCAAGCTAAAAATTATATCAATAACAGCCCTTTTTTATTAACTTATGGTGACGGTGTTTCTGATATTGACATATCTAAACTGGTTTCTTTTCATAAATTGCATGGAAAAGATATTACTATGACAGCTGTACAGCCAGAGGGGAGGTATGGCGCACTGAAGATTGAGTCTGATAATTCAATTTCTAAATTTTTAGAAAAACCCCGTGGCGATGGTGCGTGGATTAATGGTGGTTTTTTTGTTTGTGAACCATCTGTTATTAATTATATTGACAATAATTTAACTATATTTGAACAGGAGCCACTATCAAAATTAGCGGAAGACAATCAATTAGTGGCATATAAACACAGTGGATTTTGGAAATGCATGGATACACTTCGTGATAAGACAAACCTGTCTGATTTATGGTATGAAAAATCTGCACCTTGGAAAGTATGGTAAATATTGAATGATATTAATTACTGGAGGTTTGGGCTATCTTGGTGGCCGTATAGCTAAGTATTTATTAAACTCTGGTGAACGGGTAAGGGTTGCCTCAAGAAGATCTGCAACAAAGTTTGAACTAGAGAAGTTAAATGACTGTGAGTTTGTGGCTATTAATCTTTTAGATAGAGATAGTCTAGAGGCAGCATGTCATGGGGTCAAATCGATTGTACATCTAGGTGCAATGAATGCTAAAGATTCAGAAGAAAGACCGGATGAGGCCCTTATGGTTAACGGCTTAGGGTCTTTAAAGTTAATTGAGTCTGCAATAAAGAAAAATGTTAAGAATTTCCTGTATTTTTCAACAGTTCATATTTATGGGTTTCCATTAAAGGGGGTAATTTCTGAGTCTACTGTGCCTAGGCCATTGCATCCATATTCTATTACACACAGGATTGCAGAAGATTATGTTCTGCAAGCAAACAGCGATACATTGATTAATGGTATGGTTTTTCGAATATCTAACGCTGTTGGCTCCCCACTGCATAAAAATACAAATTGTTGGAATTTGGTTGCAAATGATTTATGTAAACAGACGGTTATTAATAATAAAATGTTAATAAAATCTAATAAATTTATTCAAAGAGACTATATTCCAATATCAATGATTTGTGATATTACGCATCAATTTATTACCGGTAAATGTGTTTCTACATCTGGAGAAAATATATTTAATATATCTAGCGGCATTTCAATGGGGTTAAATGATTTAACACAATTGATTAGTGATTTAGCATTCGAGTTGTTTAATAAAAAACCTGCAGTAGAATTTCTAGGCAATAATAGCAAGGTTAATATAGAACTGTCTATATCAAGATCCAAGCTAAACATGAATAAATGTTTAGCAGATGTAGATATTTATGATGAAATAAAAGAACTTTTACTGAATTGTAAGAGGTGGTTTGTGAGTGATAATAAAAAATAAACCTAAAGTAAGTGTTATTATGAACTGCTACAACTGTAGCAAATTCCTTAGAGAAGCAATTGATTCGGTATATGCGCAAACATTTACTGATTGGGAGATTATATTTTGGGACAATGCATCAACTGATTCTAGTGCCATAATAGCTTTATCATACGATAGTAAACTTAAGTATTATAGAGCGGCTAAAACAACTGACCTCGGATATGCTAGGGTGTTAGCGGTAAAAAAATCTACCGGAAAATACCTGGCATTTTTGGATTGTGACGACCTATGGTTAAAAAATAAGTTGAAAGATCAAATAGATATTTTTAGCCAAGAAGAGAGTGACCTTGGTATTGTTTATGGAAGAGCCAGTAGATTCTTAGATAATGACAAGAATAAAGTACTGCCAGGCTTCTTTAATGAGTCCAGTAAGCTTCCGGAAGGCATGATATTTGATAAAATTGTTAAAGGAGATTTTATTCCTTTTGTATCAGCCGTTGTCCCTAAAAGTATTTATGAAAAATGTGGAGGCTTTCCAATTCATTACAAGAACGCCACTGATTACAGTCTATTTTTAAGAATTTTATACCAATATCCAGCAAGAGCTATGCAAAGTGTTTGCTGTATGTATCGTGTGCATGATAGTAACCTTTCTAAGGCTTTAGCGCTTGATGGGGTTTGGGAAAATATTGAGGCAATACAAGAATTTCCAATAAATAAAATTACAAAAATAGGACTAAGATATCAGTACTTAACTTTGTCTATATATTACTATAAAAATGGCAAATATTTATCTTTCTTAAAAATATTGTTTTTTAAACAAATCTTTTTTTTAATTATAAGGAGGTTGTATGTTAAGTCTAGAAAAGCATTGATCTTCTTTTTATTGAAAAAACCTATAATTTGATGAAGAGAATAGTTTTTGTTTGTTCGTCTATGGGGGGCGGTGGTGCAGAAATGGTTGCAGTAAGACTGTCTAATGCTTTTTCTGAAAAAGGATATAATTGTTACTATTACTACTGGGATGATGTTGAGAAACATAGATTTCCTATAGATGAGGATGTTCGTATTATTCGTTCAAAAGGGCGATCTATTTTTTCAAGGGTTAATCAGTTAAGACAGTTAATAACAAGTGAAAATATAGAGTCTGTAATCTCATTTACCGACATCCCTAATATTGTCAGTTGGATTGCGTTGTCTTTTATAAAAACTAACAAGCCGATTTTCACCTCTACAATTCATAGTAATGTTAAAGTTAGGGATAAAAATGTTAAGATTACAGTGAAATTTTTCTTAATTAGATTGCTTCATAAAATGTCTTGCAAGAAGGCTAATCGAGTTATTGCAGTTTCTGATGGCGCAAGGAAGGCCGTATTAGAATATTATGATTTACCTTTAAGTCAGGTTCACAGGATTTACAACCCAATCTTAAGCTCAACTCCTAATTCTATTAAGAGGTCTGTTATAGGAGAAGTGGTGAAGTTAGTCGCTGTTGGGAGGTTAACTGAGGCAAAGAATTACTCTCAGATGATTTATGCAGTAAAAAAATTACAAGATTCACATTTTAATAATTTTATTTTAGATATTTATGGTGAGGGCGAATTAAAAAGTGAGATAAAGTCTCTAATAAAAAATCTTGAATTAGAAAATATAATTACTTTGAAGGGTTTTTGTAGTAACCTGGAATATAGGCTTAAATCTTATGATATATTTCTTATGTCGTCTAAATGGGAAGGGTTTGGAAATGTATTAGTTGAGGCCCTAGCTTTGGGTTTGCGCATTGTATCAACCAACTATCCAAGTGGTTCATGCGAAATTTTAGATAATGGTAAGTATGGGCAATTAGTGAGTGTCGGAGACGTTCAAAGTTTTTATAATGCTATTAAAGATGCGATGTTCGATAATAAAATTAATAAGGGAGTTTATCTTTATTTAGGTAGATTTTCTACAGGAAAGGTATTATCAGAATATGAGAGAATTATTTGATGTGTGTTTATTTAACTAAGGGTCAAGATAACTTTAGAGGCATAATATGTTGCTATGCCGGTAAAAAACAAGTATATAAAACATGCTCATATTTCTGAGGCTAAATTTAGACAGATAATTTTGTTGTTTTCTGAGGATTTGAGTGCAACTCAAATCTCTCATTTAACAAGATTAAGTGGGTAAATAATTAACAAATATTTAGTCGCTATTAGACTTAGAATTTTAGAACTATCCTTGCTTCGATCTGCCCCGTTAGTAGGTCAGATCGAATTCGATGAGAGTTATTTTGGCGCACGGCGCGTCCGCGGTAAACGCGGCCGTGGCGCCAGAGGTAAAACCATTGTTTTTGGTCTATTGAAACAGGGTGATGAAGTTTACACCGAAGTTGTGCCAGACTGTAAGAGTGCCACTCTACAAAGGATTATTAAGGGTAAGATCAGTATTGATAGTGTTATTCATTCAGATGGTTGGCGTGGGTATAATGGGCTTGTAGATTTTGGTTATAAGAAGCACTTTAGAGTACACCATAGTAAGAATGAATTTGCCAGAGGCAATTCACATATTAATGGAATTGAATCATTCGGGGTTACGCTAAAAACAGACTAGTAAAATTTAAAAGAATGGATAAAAAGATGTTTAATTTACACCTGAAAGAATGTGAATTTAGATTCAATAATCGCAAGCAAAATATTTATAGAGTTTTGCTCGGAATCTTCAGAAAAGAATCGCTTAAGTTGCTTGAATTCGCACATTAAGTGCAATTATTTCTAAGCCGTTAATAAATCAACAGCCTTTACTAAAAATAACTCAACAGGTTGTT